>Ga0116227_10007040_pt1 | contig 22281 bp, 12 predicted proteins | sample S1TSphgellanicum_FD_89693 | JGI IMG/M metagenome (GOLD analysis project Ga0116227, IMG submission 89693) | Host-associated microbial communities from peat moss isolated from Minnesota, USA - S1T2_Fb - Sphagnum magellanicum MG | ecosystem: Host-associated > Plants > Peat moss > Unclassified...
GCATGTATATAAACCCAGAGAAAAAATAAATCAGGGGGAGTCTGATTTTTTGAAGCGAAAGATTTAGTAGGTCATAAAAAAATTAATAGGGCTTGGAAAACATAGAATGTTTTTTTTTTTTTTTGTATTGACCAAGACTACCTTTTTTTTCTTTTAGCTACTGTTCGTCCTGATTAAGGGGACGGATGAAATGTCCGTCTGGCTTGATGACGGGACGAATTTAGGGGAAGACCAGAAAAAAAATATTTAGGCCTTGGACAACCCAGAATCAATTTTATTTTATTTTTTGTATTGACCAAGACTACCTTTTTTTTCTTTTAGCTACTGTTCGTCCCAATTAAGGGGATGGATGAAATGTCCATCCGGCTTGATGACAGGACGAATTTTGGGGAAGTTTTTTTTCTTTTAGCTATTATCCGTCCCAATTAAGGGGATGGATGAAATGTCCGTCCGGCTGGATGATCACAAAATAATAATAATAATAATAAACACATAAAAATAAAAAAATAAAAAAGTTGAAAGTTTCTAAAAAAAACTAAAACGCGAACCAAGTTTAAAGAAACCGGGGGACTTCACAGTGGCCGAAGGTCACGGGCACCCACTAGTGGTGCATGAAAGGATCCTTCATTTTGCATTCCTTCATGTTCAAGATTACTAGCCCATTTACTAATACTAGTTCATTTACTAACTTACTAATTTGAACTTACAAATAATTAATACTTAAAATTTTAACACATGTGTTATATATTTGAAATGTCAAGACTAATACATATCCTATATTAAATATGTATTAGTTTTCAAAATAAATATAAATTAAATTATAATTTTCACTTAACAACTAATATATGTGACCCCTATATTTATACTCACTTATACTTCCCTTGGGCCCCAAGCATGAAATATGTTGCACATGATATATTTTCAACTTAAAATTACAAAAGTAAAATAGAAAATTTATGATTTTCATGTGCATAATTAAAATTGACATGGGGGTAAAATCACTATCAAAGGAACCACCCAAGTGAGTGAACACTACTTAAAATTACATTTTTGTATGTTTAAAAAATCACAAAGGAAGCATAATAGTTTGAATTTTTATATATATTTTTGGAATATTTTCCATTAAATTGCAAAGTTTACATGTTCAAAACTTGACAAAAAATCAAAATTTGTTTTACATGTTCAAAACACTCAAACTTCAAAAGTGGACAATCCTTGTTTTTTTCAAACGTCTTTAATTTTTTTTACCAAATGTGCACCATTCCTTTTGAAAATTAGAGAGAATTTTAACATTGATGATTAGAAGGGCAAAAGGACTTGAACTAATGAATTTTTTTTTCATAACCCACTTAAACACATTTGGCTCAAAAATGTTTTTCATCTTGGAAATTATGGATTTTCGAAATGTGACTTTAACAAAAAGTTGTTCATATTTATATGATAGAAGGCATGAATGCATAATATACATGATATAAAACCAATTTATTTATATTTAAAATGTAGTGTTAAATGTGGTATGTGAAATACAAAATTTTAACTTATAAACCAACACAAAAATGACACATGTCAAGTGCAATCGTTAGGGAAAGACTTTTACCTTGGCACCCCTCGTTCCTTTGACCATGATTTCACCCATGGATTTGTGCAAACCTTGTCATCTTGTCATGAAAAAGAATTATGATTCAATAAATGAACTATTATTTTTATAATATACACAAATTGAAGGTTTTTTGAATTTATATTACAAGTTTAGTTGTCATCTAGTTGTTTGAAACTTTAATACACCAAAAATGTCATTTCATAACTAGTTTGAATCAACTACAAATGGCATAAGCAACTAGTATAATCAATAAGGACAAATTAATATGGAATGTCTATTTTAGCATAGTGCTTTGAAATAAAGATGTTTGTCATGCAAGGGATTCACTAGCACATATGGATCTTCCTCATCTTTTCGAAGATTTTCTCATCTCATTTTAGATTTTCTCACCTTTACCTTCAAATTCAACGTACCAACTTACATTTTAAAATAATCTCCAAATCTCCTCTTAAATTAATATGAATATTTTTCACCTATACCCCACCTTCTAAAAAAAATCCCTAGAAACTATCACAAATTAATGAAGGTAATCTTGAAACATTGTAAGAATGTTAAAGTTTTTTTTTTGTTTTAAAAATAATTTTGTGACGGTACTTACTATCAGGTAATAGTTGTGCCAATGTTATCCACCATCCTTGTTGTCCCTTTAGCATCTTCTAAACGTCCTTTCATCACACCAATTTTTTTTTTTAAAATTATTATTATTATTATTTTCTCAACACCCTTAACCAATAACATCTTCCCAACATCCTTTCATCACCCAAAAATAATTATCATTTTTATTTTTATTTTATTTTATTTTATTTTTCTCAACACCCTTAACCAATACCATAGTGAAATGGCAAGTTCAACATTTTAGTGCTCAAGTAATTACTTTCGTTTGAAGATTGCATGTTGAAAATAGAATATTGCAGAAAATGTAAAATATTATTCTGTATTTTCCTGCACAAAATTTTGCTCTTCGAATGTTTTTTTTTGAGGGCGTGAAAATTTCAATATTTAAAAAATAATAATATAATTAGTATCAAAGCTACCAAGGTACAATGGATGGACAGACGGACGGAAAGAAGGGGCTATCTCGAATCTTACCAGGAGGGGGGGAAGAACGTCATGAGCACATGGTTGATGACAACTTTTTTTAAAATTTTTTAAAAAGGTTTTTGGGTCATCATCGTCATCATCGGAAGTAGTTAGTTTGGCACCAAGTAGGAAATTGTGCCCCAAGTTGATGCGCACACCGCGTCTCCAGTCTCCTCACAGCATCCGAGGAAGAAAGACCCAACAAAATCCCTTGTCTCGAGCAAGAAAGTGTGCGGCTATGATTATTATCGTGTGCAACGTAAGAATGCACGCACGATGATCGATCTCTCGATCGTACACTCCCGTGTTGGACGGTCATTACAAAACAGGAACAAGAGCCGAGCAACTAGGTTAGTTATTGGGGGCGATTCTTTAAGGTCCGTAATCCCGGTTCTCAAGAAATCGAGCACCCAATATTCAGTATAATCGGTAGTCATCTCGTTCTCAAAATTTTGAAAATAAATAGATCAATAAATAAATAAATAAATAAATAACCAATCATAAAATAATCACCAGTTCTTTCATTTTTTTAAAAATTCCCAAAAAACTGGGAACCGAAGGTTCTCTAATTCCCAAGTCAATTAAAAACAGAACCGGCGGTTCTCTATAAATTCCAATAACTGCACAACACTACTAGTAGAAGAGAGACCCTCACTAGAAAGGGCTGCTAGCTAGCTAGCTAGTGTTGTGCAGTTATTTTAATATACTATTTTAGTTATTCTCCATTGGTAGCACTCTAAAATAATATAAAAATTAAATTAGAAATTAAAAAAAAGCCTTTGGATGCAATACAACCTTGAAATAATCTTTACCATTCTGGCAATAATTTAAATTATTTTACAAGAAATATGATTGATTTTTCTCAAAATCAAATTAGCCACTGGCAGCAATGCTGATAGTTTTAGAAAACTTGTTTGACATTTAATTACTATTATTATTGACCGCACCATCAAAGCTTTCAGGAATAGTTGAGGTGAGGAAAAAAAAAATTGTCGAGTAATTAATTTGGTTGAAAAATGGAAATTCCCATTATCAAGTGTGCAATTGATATAATTTATGGACAACCTTCTTCAAGTTTTCATGGGTTTGTGTGTGTGTGTGAAATTAAAAAATGAAATGGATTTGGAGGTTTGCAATGGCCACTAGTGAGGGGGGAAAATTGAGTAAAAAATCACTAGATTTCTATATTTGGTTTTGAGTGTAACCATAGATCTAAATAGAGGGATGATTAAAGTGTTGTATTTCAGATATGGTTTTAGAGTCAGATTTGGTAAATTCTTCCTATGGATGGATGATCACCACTTTTTCTACATCTTTCTATGGATGAACACCACTTTTTCTACATCTTTCTATGGATGATCACCACTTTTTCTACATCTTTCTATGGATGAACACCACTTTTTCTACATCTTTCTATGGATGATCACCACTTTTTCTACATCTTTCTATGGATGATCACCACTTACCCTACAAATGAGAATGATTGATTCATCAAGTCCTCCTTTGCATTGCATTGCATTATGGGTTGCAACACTATGGGTTTGCTAGTTTAATGGAGCATTCATTAAAACACTTGGCTACTTTCTTTCCTGCCAAAATGTGTCTGTCAAGAAAGGAGGTTTTTTTTGTTTATCAATTGCCCTGCAACAACAGCAGCAGCTCCTCCCACCCTCTGATGATTTCATTCTCCCATCACTACTACTACTACTAGGTACTCTGCACATGCAGCACTCTCTTTCTCCTCCCCCTCCCCGCCCCAATAATTATTACTCTTGTCATAGTACCCACCCACAATTCTGCTGCTGCTGCTGCAAACTGATCTCATCAAAAGATGATTCAACATGAGATCAACTTGAGAGCACCCAACCTTGTCAGTAAGTAAGTCAAGTGTGTGTGTGTGTGTGTGTATTTTCTTTTTATTGTTCATGGGTCCACTTCTTTTTGTTGTTGTTCCATTTCCTAACTCAATTGGAACTTCTCACTGAGAAGAAGAAGAAGACTGAAGTGTGGCAGTCTGCCTGCCAATGGAGTGAGTAAGTATTCATGCATTCTGTACTAGGGTAGATCTGTTCATCACTGATCATTACCCTATCACTGATGAGTTCTTTAGATCTTCATCATCTGTGCTTCATTTTGAGCGATTTAAAATGTTATGGGAGCATTGCCTCAAGCTCTAGAAATCATTTTTGAAGTGCAAATGAAAAGGAATAATTAAAAAATAGTGAGAAGAAAAATAAGCTTTCTAACTCACAAAATGCATGTTTTTTCTTTTTTCTTTTTTTGTTTTTGGACCCCTCCTACTTTCAAAGCTTCTAACTTTCTCATTTCTTGTTCATTTTAAATGATTTAAAGTGCTATAGGAGCACCACCTTCAGTTGTACAAATCATCTCAAAACTCTAATAACAACATAGTAACATACAAGGAATTTTTCGGGTGATCAGATTTAGGCTTTGCAGTGTTTGGTGGTTTGTTTTTTTGAGTTCTTGACCCCCTCTATTTTGGGGGGCCGTAACTTTCTCAATTCTACTTCATTTTTAATGATTTTTAGTGTGCCTAATGTGCCAATAGGAAGGGTTCAAGTTTTTTTTAAACACCAGAAACAACAGAGCCCTCCCCCTTGGATCTGGCCCGCCCTGAACACTTAGATGATTGCTCATGGGCTGTTCTCCCCTAGTGTTGTTGTTGCACTCATCTCCTTAATCCAAACCTTTCATGCACTACTACTGTCATCCAATGGTCGGTCATTTACCCTAATGATCATCCAGAATCAGTGATTCTTTTGTGCCGCAAATTTCATCTTTCTATTTTAACCAAAAAATTGGGAATTTAGGTACAGATAGGCTCCCCACATTGGATTTAAACCAATGTTGGGCATTTCTTTTCTTTTTTTCAAAAAAATCTTTGATTCTAGTTCTTACCAGATTTCTAAAGAAATGGTCTGGTTTTTTAACTTTTTTTTTTTTTTAAAAGTTTTCCCTCAAACGAGAATCATTAGTCTTCAAGAAAACCCAATTTGACTCCCTAGAGGGAGACTAATGTTTTAACCATAAAACCATAACTTTTCATGTGCAATGATAATGGTGATTTTTTAAAAAATTAAGTTCATTTAGGCCAATTGTTTTAAAGTTCAAATCATTAGCATGTGGATATTTTAAACAAAGTTTTTCCACATGAGAAGTAATTGAATAATGGAAAAAAATTCCTTGAAACCAAAATGATCTTTAAGTTCAAATTTTATAACTAAACACCTATTTAGTTATAAAATTTGAACTCAAGTTACTAGGTTTTTTATATAGCCTCTACTAACTTAAGAACCAGACCTGGAGGGTTCTTTTCATAAACTCCTCAGGTATCAAGTTGAAGCTCATATGATGACATGTCGGATTTCAAGGAAGTGATTAAGATTTAAGGTGAGAACCTTTTATTTTCAATGTTAAATTCGGCTTAAAAACTAACCCCTCAAGGTGATACTCACCCAACACTAGTTTGAACCCAAAATCACTTAATTGTGTCGCAATGACTTAACCACTACACCATGTATCTCTGTGTGGGGAAACATTTCATAACTTTTTAGTTTCAAGTTTCCACCTATTAGAATAAGAGTCTTGGCATGTGTAAATTTTACATTAAAAAAATTAAGACAAGCATTTCCACATATGAGCATGTGATCCAATGGTAGACACCTTCCAATATTTGAAAGTTCTTGGGTTCAATCCTTGTGTGAAATTCCTAACTTTACCCTTTTAACCTACCCTACTTACCCCAAGACCCTAGCAATGAAAATTGGACCCAACTAAACATCTAATACCTTGCTCATGTATGAAGAAACAAGACCCCGGATACCCTATGTATTTGACAAGCTGATTATTGAATCAAGTATATCGTCTAATGTGATACTTGTTTGTTCTCAACTTTTTAAAACTAGCCTAAGACCCAGCTGGGGTACCCAACCATCTTTGTGATACCCACCTAAGACGGATATCCACCTACTTAATAACCGTCAAGTGCTTTGCCCATAACCTTTTACATTACCTACTTATTTACCTATTGTACTTACCCATTACATAAGCAATTTCCCCAAGTGGTGGGAGGTGGAAGTAAGAGGGTTTACAAAATAGGTTACCAAGGAAGAACCTTGGTAACTCAATTAATTGCAGTTCATCCAATAAGATTGTCTAGTATAGGTCCGAGGGGGATCTCCCAGGAAACCACAAGGCTTTTGCATTGTTGGGTAACTCTACTGTTGAGTTGCATTAACAACATAGTGATGAAGTCTAACTCAAAATATTTTAGGGTTATGAATATGCTTTTGTAGGAGGCCTAAACGCACAAATTTTTTTTAAATAATTTAAAAGTCGCATTGTGGTGTTCAACAAACATGATAGTGTTAAGTGAACAAGCTGAAAAATCAAAATCCTTTTAAACTTACAAATCCTTCCTTTTTGTTTTCCATACTATGTATGGCCTACATGCCATTCCCATCCTATACATGTATCCCAATCCATCCAAACCATGAACTATATTAGGGTGGGTGGTTCAATACTTGAACTACTTGTTCACCTTATCAAATCATTCGCCTAGCCAATGTTAAATGTGCAATTTATTCATCCATTTCCAATCCAAACAAGGGGAGCCAATTGTCCACAATGCCAAAGTTTTTTCACACACATAGCATAATGCAACTTGAAACACATCAACTATGGAGATTGCAAATGGGAAGGGATGAAACCTTCCTCACTAAATTGGTGTATCCAAGTTTTTTTAAGCCAAAAAAAAACGAAAAATTACGTGAAATCAAGTCTTCTTAACTTGAAACCAAAACAGCATGGTACATTCATCCAACAAATAATTTGAATTGGAATTGAAACAAATCACAAAAAGATTGGTTATATAACTCAAAAACCCAATTCAAGGTCTTCAAGAAATAAGCTTCCAACACATTCCATGCAATTTTATGTGTTTCAAGTTCACATAGATGAAGAGGTCATTGAGTTGTGAAGTTTTGCCTTTCAATCAAAAGTCGTTTCTATTCCATGTGATAACATGTTATATGAATTCACTAATTGGAATGTTACAAAGTAAGTCACTCAATTGCTACAAGGCCACCAAGGCTTTTTCTCCCACCCACCAAATTCAAAGCCCATAAATTCATATTGATGGTGGCTTTGGAGGATGAAATGTGTATTGCTCTAGAGGTTTGCATATTTAGTCATTTTGCCCAATGGTGAAACCAAAGGGCATCTGGAACTTTTTTAAGGATTTTGTGATGTAGCCAAAGTGACAATCATCTAGAAAAAACATTTAGCCAAATTTGGCTATATATTAGGTAAAAATAGCAAAAATAAACAGAAATTCTTCTATTCTCTTGGCTACCTGCCGGAACTCATCATTAAAATCTGGTGATTTGATAAATTCAGCAGGTATCACAGGAAAAAAATTAAATTAAATTAGTCAATTTTTACACCTGTAACGCCCTCGGCCGCCTCATGTTGTTGGCCCTTAAGCTGATAATGCCTGTAGCCTTGAGCATTACCCTACACATAGTGTTAGGTCTGAATCCAATTTTAGGGAAATAAGGACTTGGAGTTTGGCTTATCTCAGCCTGAGTTTACACTTGGTACATGTGAAATAAAAGGGTTTTTTTTTTTGGCAATATTATGAAATAATAGAATATTGAAAGAATATTTCATTAAAATTAAAAGTAGATTAAAAATATTCTATCTATGATTTCATAATGAATTTTGAGCACCATATTTATGTTTAAGTAAATTATTCTTTTTACTTCGTAATGAATTAATTTCATCTTACATGTTTTTGCACACTTTTGGAAAAAATATGGAAATGAATTCTTCAAGATTGGTTGACACATTTACTCAAATGCCTCAATGGCATCAAATTAACATTTACACAAATATTGGGTTGTCAATACAAAAATTGTAAATTTCCTTCATGTTCACCCATTAATAATAGTGATTGTGTACACCCCAAGTTATCATTGTGATTCTAGCACGTATAAATCATATTTGAGGTAATTTGTTTACATTTTAAAAAGTCTCAGATTTAATTTATGTATGAAAAGGTACAAAATTTTAGCAAATGTACTTGGGATTTGGGAGGAAAATATATATATATACCACAATATCCCCTTATGACAAAACCCACCATAAAATATTCCCAATTGGCTACCGATTGCCATAAGGGATCCCATTTGTCCTTCTTTAAAATAGTTCATGTGAAAAGTCTTTAGATCTTTCAAGTCTCGCTACAACATGTTAATTACTTACAAGTAGTGTTCATAACACCACTCATTTGTGCACTAACACTCTCCAAACAACATTAAAGGGGGAGGGGGGGGTGGGGATCAATTATCACTCCCCTTATCCAAATCGAAAGTCAAGGTGTGCCCATATATTTGCTCAAGGATAGTTTCCATATGGATTCTAAAGCCAAAGCTATTGAAAGCATATAGCAAAAACAATTACATGTATTATACATAATTTAAAACATATTTGATGGACACTTGGTATTGTGAAAATTGAGAATGAGTTTGGCAAACATAAATATATTTAATTCGATTTAAAATTTTCAATGGTAAAATGGGTGTAAACAACCAAGACATTTTGAATGCAAACAACAATCTCATGACAACCTTGCCCAAAGCACAAGATTGAGACTCCATTGGCATTGTTGTAGCCAATGGGTTGCCCCACATTGTGTGTGATGTCTTGCAGTATGTTTTCAAATGATGCAAGCTTGCAAAAATGGCTAATATGTGAAGTGAGTAAAACTTGGTTTAGAATTGAAAAGGAGTCATGACAACACGATTATGAGGTATAACACCACACAATATAAATCATATCTTTGTACCATCCAACAATTTGGCACCATACCATGGCAAAAATACATTTGAGTTGGGTTCACATTCAAACAAAAATGGATGCATCACATTCAAAACAGAAAATGAGTTTTATTATATATGCTCATACATTAAATAAGATCTGGGACCTGGGGTGGCAGTTTATGTTATTTTCTTGACCACAATATATGAAATAATCTTCTGGTGATGCTCATACACTTGTAATACATAGTGACCAAAATGTGTCACATGTTGAACATGAAATGTTTTTTTTCTAAATCATCTATCTGCTCCACCTGAGACCATATATGTTATGGAATGACCAAACCCACAAAGATTTCCATACTGTGATGAATCCCTTTCTGCTCTGTGCAAGAGTGTAAATTTCCTCATGAACTTCCAAATCATCATCACTTGTATCTCTCTCAATTTCAGCTACAGCATCTCAAGCTCTGAATCTGAGTTTCATCAAGAAACAAAAAATTTCCAATTGCGATTGCATGCAATTCAGTTAAAAGATATTGGGGTTTAACACCCATTGCAAAATAAGGGATGGATGGCGCTATCTTCAGCTTGTGCAATAGTTAAGAGTCAATTTTTTTGGGCACCCACAAAATTCAATGTGAGGGTCTGAGCACTTGAGACACAGTGTCAAGGTGGTAGATCGATTTACAATATCAGTGTCTCACACACAGCTCATGAGACTGGATCAACAAGGGGCAACCCCATGGGCAACTGACATAACAACCTGCATCAGGTGAACATCAACGTACCTGCCACCCAATCAACTAAGGATGTCAACCTAAACCCTAAACCCTAAACCCTTTATACCCTAGCATTCCTGGAGCTGCTGGCATCAGTGAGCTTCTGTAGTTTCATATCGTACATGATGAAGCTTTAGACAGTGTTAACATGCAATGCTATAAAAACACATGGAGTGAACCCGAACAACCACAGTAGAGCTTTAAGTCAGGTGAAGTTTAGTCCTTCCTGGATTTGGCAAGAAGCAATTGGTGTCCATCTCAACTATGGACACCGTGTTCAAAGATCTAGTGGTTTGACTGAAAAACATATGTACTTGAAAGCTCTTCTGTGAACATCATGCATCATAAGGGTGCAAAAATTACTCAGAAGTCCCCATTTGGAGAGATGGTGAAAAAGCCGATTCAAAATGAGATCATGATAAACATCAGCAAAACTATTGACATGTGCAGGAAGTAGTCTACCAGTTTTATAGCCTTCAAGCCCTGGCTTACAAACCTGGGCCATGTTAACCAGTTGTTTTGCTTTCATATTTCATATATATGTCTCCAAGACTTCATTTAGAGGAATGGGTTGCAAGAGTTCTAACCATAGAGATTCTATCTCAACAAAGAAAATTTAGAGATTCTTCTACAACGTCCTGATCTGCCACAATTACCAGATACAATAGGTCTATCATTCCTGTGCTTCTCTTCTTGCACAGTTTACAAAAATGGAGGAAACTTGCTACTACTGAAAAAAGACACATCCTGATTGATTCATGTGCATAACAAACAGTTTACTTTCAAATGAGTAATGTATATTTTGATCATGAAATTGAACTTTCTCCATTGTCTCTTGGGCTTTCAAGTATGTATGTCCATGGGCATGGTCTTTTCCCCAGTGCCTAAAGCTCAGTACATATATAGCTCAAAAGGAGAAGCTGGTGAAGATCTATGCATTAAGAGTCAATGTAGCTAACCTCCAACACTGCAACCCACACCGCCAAAAATATATATACTCAACTGAAGCACCCTGATACATTGCGGTCCATTGAAGATTATCTTCAGCTAATTGTGAAGTCTAAACAATCAATCCAAAAAACTTCGTTATGTACAGCTTCATATTGAGAATTGTGTACCATCATGCACCCCTTTACAGAAGCCACTGGAGTGAAGAACTTGGACACAATTGACTCTCAAGATTGGAGTTTTCCATTGATAAGCAATGCCGAGGCAGCTCAGCTCATTCTAGTCAAGCTACGAAGGTTACCAGGAGGTCCCAAATGTACATCGGTAACTAGCACATGCAAAACACACAAAACTACGTTTTTCTTGCCAAAGGGACTTACAAGGGGTGCATGCTAAAGAAGGTTTTTTTCTAGATCCCACTAGATTTGTTTCCAACAAATCATGAATAGGGCAATCTATTGATTATGTGAAGCAAAAATTGAAGGTGGTCAAATTATCTCCAAGGCTATGGATAAAACTTGGCACACCTCAATTTTGTTGGAAAATTCATCCCTCCCTCTAAATTGACGCCCCCCATGCATCCAATTATTTTTAGTTATGATGTCAGTTTCCATCCAAATAAAGTGGCTCTCATCCATTAGGTTTCAATGTGCCTTCTAGAAGGTCATTAAATTTTTAGGTTAGCTACTTCTAGTAATCACATCTTGTATTTAAAGAGGATTCCTATTCTATTATAAATTCATGTTTAAGTTGAGGTGTTTGCCAATAACAAAGTCTTCCAACATGGTATTGGAATCATGGTTCTCTTTTCACAATCCAGGAAATATCTTGAATGTTGAACTATTTATCCATTGCAAGATCAATTTTGAATGTTCTCAATTTGAGTGTCTCAATAGGTAGCTCCAACTTACAAACTATAGCTAACATTCAAAGAACAAATATGTCACCAAGAAGAAATCATAGACATTCACAACATCAACTACACCAAGGAGTTTGAAGGCTCAACTTGATGCACAATTTTTTAGAAAACTTTGATCTAATCATGCATCAATTTAGTTGCCTTCAAAGAAAATTCCATTTGTGAACTTTGGTCTTTCAAAATGATGAACTTTCCTAAAGAGAAAAGTTCATGGATCTATGTAGAAAATGAATCAAAGTAAGTGGAATGTGATGTTCATGCAATTTTTTGACTCCTTAATGAACAAATTGCTCAATCTCATAATATGTTTGTCAAACACCACATCTTTCAATATTAGTATCTTATGCATGTCTCTAGGTTGGAGCACCTATGGGCCTTTGAATTGATGGCATAAACCACAAACATTGTGACTATTGACTTTATTTGTAATTCTTTTCATTTACCTTGTGTGACATGACATAAGCAAAGCATTTAAAGGTTTTCAATGATCAAACTTTAAAGGCATCCCAATGAATAATTCCTTTGTTTGTTTTGACAAACTTTGTCAAATAAAAACAATGTTGACTACTTCATTCCAAAACTATATTTCTCAATAGCCATATTGCTAATTCCTAGGATTATCCTATGTTTCCATTTTGATGTGCTAATTTGATGGGGTATGTAGGTAGTGATTAGTTGTCTTTAAATTTCATGTTTTCACCAAAACAATTTGAACTCCTCAAAAATGTGTTCCATGGTCACCACATTTATTAGTATGAAAAATTTTGATCTTTTCATCCATATTCATCTCTAGCAATCTTTTAAACATTTTAAACATTTCAAAAATCTCACTTTAAATTTTTTAAAATAAGACCAATTTTAAACTATAATCATTAATACATTGAATGACAAAGCTTCTTGATCCACATTCTAAAACATATGGTAGCAACCTTCCCAAACATCATAGTGTATGGCCTCATAATTTATGTGCTAGCTATTTCCCCAACTTTTTTATTCTTGTTGCACTCTGTGTTGATGCCAATTTAAATTCTTGTTTTCCAAACATTCAATGGTTAAACACATGATTAGTGACTAAAATGGGTGGGATTTTTTGTGTTGTTCTTTCTTTGAGATGGTGTTCAAGCTTTGAAATCAAATGCAAATGGCTTATTTTTTGGTGTCCACAAGAGTTTGTTCAAATTTGCTTCAACTAAGAGTGCAATGATTCATGATCCAATTTGTATAAGGTCCATTTTCTAGGTCCCTTTTTCTTATTTTTATCTGTGTTTTTGGTGATTGTGATTCAACAAAACCATAAGTAGTCAAAAGATCACCACATGACCTTCATCTATGATAGTCCATTTGTGATGGTTCCAACAAAAAGCAAATCCTTTTGTACACCAAGGAAGGAAGAACACATTGTTGGCAATGTTCATTTTCACCATTGTGAGAAAAGGCAACTTCTCCTTTTCCATGAACTACATGATTATGTCTATAAATGATTGTCACATTACAATACCAACTTTTTAAAGCTTGGTTATGTTTAAATTTTATATGTTTTTAAAGACATATTTAAATGCTCCAAAATTCAAATACCAATTAGTATCTCATTCTTTATATTAAGGGCAATAATAAATGTCTCTAGGATTTTAATTACTTTATTTTCCTAGGGATTCTTGAACTTGATATCATCATCAATTATCAAATGTAAAGGTGCATTACAATGAACACATTTTTTTTCCAATATAGTAGGTTCCAACTGAATCCTTTCATGTGACCTTTGGCTTTTAGAAACTCATTTTGTCCATTCCATCCATCACCATCACAACTTCAAATAGCTTAGGAATTGAGATTTCATTTTTTTCTTCCTTCTTCTAGTCTCTTCTACCATGTTCACCAAGGTCTTTCAAAATTCATTTGGTTATTTATTGTTTGATAAATTTGCATGCCTAGGGTTCCAACTAGTCCAAATTGTTACATATACTTAAAGTGATGCCTTGTATTCTAACACAACCCATTCCATTATTTATTATATGAAGTGTTAACACACCTTTGGATGATGATCTCACAATTTGAAGGCCTTTTTGATATGTCCTAATAAGTCAATTGGCTTAAATGCCGTCCTTAGTTGGATGAAAGCATATCAGGGTGGACCAAAATTGGCAATTTAAAGTTCATGTTTAGAGTCCACATCCAATGATTTTTCACTAAAAACATATCAATCATATAGGTTCACATTTTTTCCATTTTCAAATTCATACCACCCTACTTTAAACATTTTAAAAACGTCTTTTAAAATATGGGCCTTGAAAAAATCAATTTAAATATCTAAATGGACTTTATGATTTTGAGGTTTTCATTTTGAATCTTTAAAAAAATAATTTAATTTTTTAAAAAAAATCTTACTTGATTCTTTCATCTTAAGTGTTATGATATTTTAATTTGTGGTAGTAAAAATTGTAGGCATGTTCTCCAAGTTCATTAGAAGCAAAAAGTTGATCATCATAATATTTTGGACAATGAATTGGATGTGCCTTACATTACAAAGTTCACCTTTGATTAAATATTGAATTTAGTTTTGTGTTTTTTTTTCAAAATTGGGAGGATTGAAAGATAATTTCAATTTTTCTTCTTTTTTTTGCCAAATTTTTCAATTGCATTTGAATTGTGTGCAACAAGACTTGATTAATTTAAAATAGTTGTTACTGTGACTTCCATAAAATTCCATTATAATGTGTTTTCACCCAACTCTTAACATTAAAGCTATATTTCCCCTTTGTTATTAAAGACTTAAAGCAAAAAACCTAATCTTCATTCATGTCTATGTATGTAAACTCCCTACATGATTTTTCCATGAATAATTTGCGCACAAACATGTAAAATGAAGTAAAACATCTTGTGTAATAATTGATTGTATGAAGTTTTCACAACTTGACAAAAGTGCATTGAAGATGATTTACATTACTCTTACATTATCAACATGTTTGCCAATCGCAAATATGGATTTTGATACACTTCAATTGGTTTTCAACATTTAACCAACTCATAAAAAACTACATTCTGAACCAATATTGGTTAACTAATTCATGCATTGACATTAGTGTCTTTGATGTCCTTCAAAAATTTGCAACTTGGTTTATATCTTCCATTTTGGTAATGTGAAACTTTTTGTTTAACCTAGCACAATCACACTAATATGAACCAAAGTGAATGTAACCAATTATGTTTGGTTCTGCATGTTTTTGGATTAAATGTTGTCTTAATGGTACAAGTTTTTAATTTTTTTTGACGATAATGTTTCTAACATATTATGGGGTGAGTGCAAACTATAGTGGCTCACGAAGTGGCACATGAAGACTTCACCCAAGTCCATATTCCTTTGTATTTTTTTGGAGCCCTAAAAGGATTAAATAATAAAACATCAACAATTCATCAATGTCACTTGCGCAATGTTTTTTTGTTTATATTTGTGCCCTTCTAAAGATAAATATTTGATATAAGTGTGCATAAACCCAAAATAAAATGAATAGTTTTCCATAGTGATACGGACTTTTGAAAATACTCATTTTTTAAAATAATAAAAAAGATTAAAATTTTCATTAAGACTAACTTACAGTTGACATGTTACAACATCCTTAAAACTTGATTGTCCATATACCATTTTGAAGTCCATATATGAAACTTGTTGGCAAGGTGCACAATCCACATGTTGCACTTTAGAAGATCATGTATTATTTTATTTTACAAGTTATGCATAACAAATGCATTCATCATATGTATACTCAAGTTAATAATCTCAAACTAGGTCCTTATTAAAATATTATGACATTTAAAATACAAATTCACCATTGCATTTACACTCATATCACCAAAATTGTCACTATGACACAAAAGTGAGTCACTATAGTTTTCACTCACCCTATGGAATCATTTGTAATAATTTGGAATGAATATAATGAGAAAGGAGTTCTCAAAAGCACTTCTAAAGCATTGATTGTGATGTTTTCATTGTTTTTTTCATATTTTTTAAAGGACTTGAAACATTTCCAAAATGACATAATCATGTAGACTAATTATCAAAACCTTTCAACAATAATATAATTTGACATTTTTCTTTGTCACAATTATTTTTGGCCATTGTAAAAATCATGGACTTAAAATCCATCAGCTTTTGTAACCAATGGTAATCTACCACATCATATTAACAAAGCAACCCAATGTTTTCTAAATGGTCATCTAAGCAAGTGACCTATTAACATGTTTGACCCTTAAGTATAACAAGTTTGCATCATTTTGATTCTTGTATAACCTTTAAAAAGTCTTCCAACATTTTTCTAAAGTTTCAACATCAACCATGAATGAATGGTGTGAACTCGTCATTCAATAACCTTATCAAAATTAGAAGCGTTTGGTCTATTTTAATCTCAACTTGACAACATCAAATTTTTGATTCAACCTCTTCAACAATACATGGCCTCCTTTAGCTCCTTTAGCTTGCAAATTTATTTTAGAGCTATGATGTTGTTAGTTAATACAACTAAAATGTCTTGCCTAATGATAATTCCATAAGTTCCTCTTCTTAAAAGTCATTCAAAGCTTGACTTCCTAAACACTAAAGTTGATTACACCTATCAATTTGTTGGAGATAGACATGGTGAAAGTCATTTCTCTATTGATCTTTTTAGATTGGGCAAATCACATTTATTTTTCAGTTCATGATAATTTATTAATGTAGTTGTGAAATTCCATTCATAAAAAACAATGTATTATATGAATTACATCACTTTAGAATAGTCATTTTGATATGACATGCATGTTGATTTATGACTTTTGTATTCAAAGAGTAAAAGTGTAATACAATTGCACTAAATACACATTCAATAGGAAAGTTCAATCTATATATATAAGATTATCACCTAACTTCATTTTTGTCATTATCTTATGTGTTAAACTAATTTTTAAATATCATGTCAATTGTTTTAATCACTAGATTTAGTTAAGTATCATTATATTTTCATGGACAATATAACAATCTCACAATTGGGGTCACTTACAAAACAACAATTTTTCTAAGGGATAAGTATGTTCATAATTTTTTTAATGTCAATATCCCCATGTTTGTCAACTACATGATTATTAACCATCAATTCCAACCCAAGCTTACAACCCATAAGAATTGTTGAGAAAACACCAAAATAACTTGATGAAAAATACAACATAACAATTGTAAGAAATGTTCAAAAGTACTTTACCATTACAACAACCACACTCCAAGTTTTGGAGCTCCAAATCATTTAACCCAACACACCATTCTTGCTCAAGCACTAAGCCTCATGATGTTCCTATCTAACTTGAATGGTTAGTTGGCAATCCATATCATCAATCTCCAAAGCTTTCATTGGTGATTGATGACACAAGGTGAATTCCCCTAGTGAACAAAGGATAATAAATGAATCAAATGAACTATATTACTAAGTAATATTTCATTGCAAATAATACATCATTAAAAGGCACAATCACACTAGTAATTTTGAAATCTAAATGAAGCAAGGCAAAAATTGGTGAGGAACAAGACAAAACAAGATAATAAAACACAAGGTGATTATAGTATGTGTTATAGTTACTTACTTATACATCTAATGTGAAAATATTTTATAACAATTGTCATTTGGGGGTGGGAGCGGGAGAGGGGAGGGTGTATAAGTTGGGTTTAAGGTTTAATTATGACACCATTGTTAATCTAGTTAAAATGATTGTCATCCATTATGTTTAGATACATCATTAGCTACCTAAAATGTCACTAACTATTCAAGTTAGTTATTGATTTCTCCTAATCATTGATATATAATTTAAACATGGTTTCTACCAATGTTGGGTGGGTACCAAGCCAGAACCTTAGTATGTAAATTCATATGACCTACCTAAGGTGTAACTAATAGTTAATTTTACATGTTTGTAAGTGATACATCAAATTAATGTTGAAAATGTTTTGTGTGTTTATACAACAATGTTTCTAATATCTTATGGAACCATTTACAAAAATTTGAAATTGAATATAAGAGTATAAAATGTCCAAAAACATTTGGAAAACATTATAACCTATGTTTTTAAATGCTTGAAAAACTTTTTAAAAGACTTTAAAATATTTGAAAATGACACATTTTTTAGAATTTTTAAATATCAACTTTAACACAATAATATAATTGAAAATTTAAATTTTAAAAAACATATATCTAAAATATTGCAAGAATATTCCCTAAATATTTTTAAATAAACATAGGACAAAAGGGGACATATGTGGATCATGTTTGCATATTTACATTTGTTTAGACAAATCCAATCTCTCATACAAATACCTACACAGCAAGGACCTAAAGTAATATCAACTTCATATTAGGGTTCTACCAATTTCATTATCAAGTATATATTAGTGTTGGGCAATTCTCACATTTTTTTGAAAACCAACAATTTTTATCTTCTTATACAACTGTAAAAACCAACTTGGTTTTTTCCAAATTAAGAAAATCCATAAATTGGGAAGGGGAGTGGGTGCAATTAGATAATAGGTAATAATAATATTTTAAATACAACTTTATATAAAATTATATAATTGACATTATATTATTACTTCATTTTGGTCCAATATTGGACTAAATCCAATTTAATTTTGTCCAATTTCAATTGAAGTTTTGATATGATCTATTCAATTTGTTTAAACCAAATCTATCCAAATTAAATGTTAGGCCATTTTTGGACTAATCCCAATTAGATTGAGGTCGATCACATCCATCTTGGATGTCCATCCAAGTTGGTTCATGATCTAAATGTAGGTCCAATCCCAAACAAATTTTAGATTTAAATGGATTTTAATGAAGTTAAGTTGATGCCAATTCCTAAAGCTAAACTAAGCTCACTAAAATCTTGTTCCATTTCCAAACTAGTTTTGAATGGATTCTAATCAAACCAAATTGATTTGAGCTAGAGTTCTAACTATCTAATCTTGGATTGATTTTGGCTTAATAGAGATTGTCAAAAATGATGCATTTTGGGTCGATCACCACACCAACATTCATCCAAACACATCAATTTCACCCATTGTCAAATGTCAACATTTTTTTTAGTGATGAATTTTTTTCAATCGTCAAATTTAGCAATTAAAAATTCCAATCATTGAAATCAAGTGACAAAAAGAGTTCAATTGTCGAAAATGAGCTATTGAAAGTTTTTTTCCCCCAAAATCAACTAATTGAAAATTTTCAATCATCCAATCAACAAAGGTTCAATTTTCACAATTGATCCAATGACGAAATTTGAGGTGTTTTTTTAACCCTATAAGGGTTTGGTGACCAAACGTTATTTCAATCATCACAGGGTTTAAAGTGACTAAACAACAAGAGTATCAATCGTCTTAAACTTGCCTCAAGCAACTCAACATAAGCTTTGACCTAAGTTGACCCTAGTCCAACATGATGTTGAGCAACATCAATATCTAAACAAGCACTTGAACATTTTCACAACCCTAGGCTCAATTTCATCCAATTTTCAATTGAAATTTGGATATGATATATTTTGATTTGTTTAAACTAGAGCCATCCCAATTGGATTTTAAAAGAGTTGCACCTATTACTCCATGGCATCGAAGTAAACGAGAGTTGGATCGGGCTTTCACAAAGGACATTTAAACTATTTTTATATTTCATTCCAATTGTATTCACATCTTTCATGTAATTTCATCCATACCTTCCCCACATGTGTGTGTGTGTGTGTGTGTGTGTGTATGTGCAAGTTTGAATTCAAAAATTGACACCCACCCAAGTTCCCAAAAGCAGTTCCTAGTTCCTACATTAGAAGCTGAGTAGAGGAGTCTTCCAACAAATCTAACAAATTGAGTTCGGGTTCAATTAGCCTTCTCTTTTTAACTCCTTGATTCTTGGTGTTCTGGTTTGTTCCATGCCCAGAGGCTCCAAAAGAGCAAGCATTTGGGCCAAGGCATGAATTGCACGAGGAGAAAGCACAAGGCACCTGAAATTTGTCCCCGCGCATAGCATCCCCATTACTCCCCACAAACCAATGTCGTGCATGTACTCTGCCATGGGACTTGACTTGAATTTGTGCCCAAATTCTACAGCTATTATACAACATACCTCAAAATGCAAAGAACTCCATTGAGGTGATCAATTTTCTTCACCATAGTTCATGGGGCCGAAATGTGGTGATGCTTCTCACTGCATTTCTGTGCACCTGAGGAGACAAGGATCAATGAACTCCATGTCCCATCCTTGGGACAATGTCTGCATGCTCGTATTTCAGGTCATAGTGCAACTCTCAAAATGAATTCTAACAATCTTTTTGACAATGTAAATTTTTTCCATGAATTATTGATGAAGAAGATGGTCAGACAAGGGACATGCACATACAAAGAGAATTGATTGAAGCCAAGTATTCAAACAATTTAGTTGATCCAATCATTCAAATGATTAATTTAGCTTTACTTTCCCTTCTTTTGGTGTGTAATGCCACTGAACCCAATTCCCCAAACCTTAGAAACTCAAAATTCTCAAACACAACCAAAAAAGACAAAACAAAACAAAACAGGAAAAAGAAACAACAACAACAACAACAACAAATTTGAAGGAAATATTGACAATTTGTATGATACTTGACAAAAGTGGATTGATGGACATCTCCCAAAAGGAGGATACCTGTAGGCTCTAGTTCTCCTTTTGAAGGTGGAGTGTACATAGCCTAGTTGGAGAATCAGTGCTTTCAAGTTGCTCACCAAACTGGGTATAGCGTGTTTTGTTTGTATAGTTGGAGCATCTGAATCATGCTTTCAGGATTGTCATCTTGTCTGATGACTCTTTCGCTGATTGAAAAGGGGCTCCAAATGTTTGAAGAAAAATATAAAAGAGTATGTTGATAAGTATCTGGAATCCAGATGGAGCATCCCATCTGAACCTCAGCAAAATCTATCCATTTTGTTGCGGGAGTGCCCAAGCTCTGTGGGGTTGGTGCACCTGGGTTTAGTTCCACCCCACTAATGGATTGTTGCATCATGAACACTGTCTTCTCCTGGAGCCTATGTCCTAGAAACAACAAATTAACCATTTCTTGTTAATTTTGTTTAGCAAATCGTTCAACAACACAAAAATAGGAAATACAACAACACGACATGAGCAATTTTGGAGTTCCTTGGTTTCCAAACAAATTCATAAAGTGAAAAATTAAAGATGATAAACAAATCATTCATGCAACACTCAGGAATCAACAAGTGAGTGAGTTACCGGTCACCAACAAAGCTCATAAACTTTGTCTAAGAGCATCTCACGATCTCTACCCACACTTCCTATTGGGGGCATGCACCAGTGTTTCCCACATCCAACACAAAGTGGTGATTATTTCCCCCCCCCCCTCCAATCCTCACCCATAAACATGAAAAATTGATAGTATAAAGTGAGAGATCATTTTAAAAACGCCACCACTTGGACCAATCAATCATTATGCCCAGCCAATGCTTTCACTATGGAAGCCACTAGGTTAAAAAATCCCTTACTGTGAATGAATCTCAACTCGCCCATCATGAGGGGTGGGTTGTGATTCGATTCACTTCACTTCACTTCAATTGCCCACAGATGCAACTTTCACTTGTACTAAAAAACACTTTGGGTCCTTTGCATATTTGTTTTCTTTCCAGTTGGTTAGGAATCATACATACCTCATTCCACAATGCACCCCTACATTTGGCCTATAGTGTAGAAATCCAACCAGCAAGTTGTGTTATAGACAGAGTTTGCAGGCTGATCCTTTATGACCTAGCTCCCCCCAGAAAACAAAAAGTAGCCACTGGTGGGTGAGGTGGGTGGTTCCCACAATGTGTAAGACAATAGTACAACACACAACACACACAAAGGAAGAAAGGAGTGGGATATCATCAACTCTCAACAAATAATGTGATAGTGAGGCCAAAAAATCTCATCTCACCTTCATTCTTCCTCATCATGTTCTGGACCCTTTTTTTTTGGTGCTGGGCCCACTCACATCCTAATGCTATTCACCACCTTCTTTGCACTTGTATGCAACTTCACCATGAAAGTAAGAATGGAAATGGGCGGGGGGGGGGGGGGGGGAACAACA
>Ga0116227_10007041_pt1 | contig 22280 bp, 14 predicted proteins | sample S1TSphgellanicum_FD_89693 | JGI IMG/M metagenome (GOLD analysis project Ga0116227, IMG submission 89693) | Host-associated microbial communities from peat moss isolated from Minnesota, USA - S1T2_Fb - Sphagnum magellanicum MG | ecosystem: Host-associated > Plants > Peat moss > Unclassified...
AAAAAGACCGGTCAAGAGATAGATTAAAAGTGAATATGTACATGTAAGTTGTCTCTGAGATTTATGCTACCTTCATCACTTGATGAATCCCTTTGGGTGAACCAACACCTACACTGGCACCATCTTAAAAAAATGATGCCACGTGGCACCCTGAAAATTTAGATTGCATTTTGAGGCCTCAAGCCTACCTCCACTAAAGAAATATGAGTCTATAAAATATTACTATGATAGATTTTTGCGACTTTGTGTTGTTATTCCATAGCAACCATATGATATTTATTTAAGAGAAACATTTAAAAAAGGATTGAGAACCAAAGTCAAAATGGCCATTATAAGTATGTCGTGAAGAACTTTGGTAGAAATAGCAAAATTGACAATTATGATAAAAGAAGAAATGTTAGTAAGAAAGAAAAGTATAGCGAGATATCGCCAAGACTCTGATAGTGGAGAATTAAAAGATTTTGATGAAAAAAAAAACCAAAAGAGAAAAAAACAAAAAATCATTCTGAAACTATTAAAAGAGGTGTGTATTGTCAAAATTGTTGTAATGAAGGACACCTTACAAACGAACGTAGATTATTGAACAAATGTTGTCACATATGCATAGAATGATCATAATACTAATCAATGTACCAACAAAGTAGTGGTTGGAAGATGTCCTTTGAGGGAAATTGTTCCAATGCATGTGGTAAAAACATAAGCACCAATTATGCAAGAGCAAAAACAATTATAGGAGCATAACACATCAAATAATCAATTTGGAAATCAACAATATAATTCAAGACCAAATGGTCAAAATTGGAGAGGCAATGGTCAAAAGAATTTAAATAATTGGTATACCCAATGCGAGTATAATCAAAATAATAGATTTTGACAGAATAGAGTAAGATGTCTTTGTTGTCATAAAGGACATGTAAAAGCTGATTGTCCTATGTGGAAGAAAGTAATGGAAGAGGAAGAGAAGAATTCCAAATTGAAAGTTAGAATTAATGTTGCCATGGTTGAATGAGACCAATTGGTTATTGATGTGTGCGTGACCACGTGAGGTCAGAAGGCAAGTATGCCAATAGAAAAGCCTCCATACAGAGAGGTCAATCTTACATGGGGTTGACAAACCAAATGGGAGAAAGAAAAGAAGGTTCATTTGGATGTAATTTAAAGAACTATAGAAAATTCAAGGGTTTGAAAATAGACCCATTGAAGTAGAAATGTTATCTGCCAACTTGAAACGAACCAAGTTGTTTATTCAGCCATGAGGGCTGAATGGAGAAGTGCCATTGGGAATGATAAAGGAAGTCGATTTGCCAAGTGGTTACAAAGGGTTAGTTGAATTGACCAATTGATTATGCCAAGCTAGCAAGAGTTGGCATACCAACCAAAGTGCACATCGACATGAGAAATCGATATGATGGGAAGTAGTCATATTATGAATGGAAGTGACAAGTTCACAGGAAAGGTCGATTTGATGAAAGCAAGTGAATCATAAGGAATTGACAAAGGCCTAGATAAGGGAAAATCAACTTGTCTAAAAAACCAAGACAAAATGATTATATAAAATGTAGTGGTAAACCAAAATGGTACATTTGAGGATAGTTAGTTCAAACACATAATGGGTTTGGAGTTAATATGGACTTAGTAATAAAAGCTATAGAAGCAATTGGAAATTGGAAATTGGAAATGAAGTTGGGATGGTTGATGAAAATTTGTCCTCAATTAAAAGGGATGGTAACAAAATCTTTGATCAAAATGAAAGAAGGTCAAGTTGTAGATGTTTGCAAAGTAACAACAAGGGTTGAAGATTTTGATGAAGTTATGCCAGTTGTTCAAGTTCAGGTGAGAAAATTTAAAATAATATGTGTTACTAGGTAGTGGCTCTGGTGTGATTATTATCTCTAAGAGTGGAAGCCTATCTCTAAGAATCTAACAAAGAAACTTTGATTGAGAAGACCTCAATTGGCTCCATTTGTGGTGCGAATGGTTGACCAATAGAAGGTGCAGCTAATTGGTTTGATTAGGAACTTGAAAATCAACTTGGCAAGTTGTGATTACAAATTTTCAATCATTGTATTGAATATGGAGAATGGAGTGGAAGCTTATTCCATGTTATTGGGATGGCCATGGTTGAAATTAACTAGAGCTCATCACAACTAGGGTGATAATACCTTCATTATTATTTCAAGAGAATGAATTGCGACGTTAAGCACAATAAAACAAATTAATATTAATTCATCATTATTGCCAAAAAATTTAGATGATGAATTTGATTGGGAAAAAAACTTATTAGAACAAGAATAATAGTAACTTTATAATGTAGTGGCAGAATTATGGCATGTAGGGGAAATAACACTTGAAGAATTATATTTACAAAAAGAAATAGATTGTGGCTTGTTATAACTAAAAGACAGAGTTGATTACCTGGTGTATTTTATGAGCACCAACTAGGGGTAGCTTTGATATTGGATGAAGCTACCAACATCATTGTCAAAGATAAAATATTGTTGGTTGGATAGTGATATTTGAAGAACTATTAGTTAAACTCAATTTGGGGAACAAAAAAGAACCTAAATTAATTAATGATGTACTACTAAATGCATTTCAAGCACAAATTTAAAAAGGCGTTAATGGAATACAAAGATGTTTTTGCATGGAGCTACAAGGAGTTAAAAGGAATTCCAAGAGAGGCATGTGAGCATAAAATTGAACTAATGGTGAATGTTCAACCTCCTAAACAAAAACAATACAGAATGAATCCAAATTATGCATTAAAAGTTAGAAAATACCTTGATAAATTACTAGATGTTGGATTTATATATCTTATATTAACCATTCAATGGTTATCCCCTATAGTAATTGTGCCAAAGAAAAATGGCAAATTGCGTATATGTGTGGATTATTAAAAATTAAATACCCAAACCAAGAAGGATCCATTTCTGTTACCTTTCTTAGATTCAATTCTTGATTTAGTGGCCAAACATGAAATGTACTCATTTATGAATGCTTATAGTGGTTACAACCAAATTAAAATGGTAAAAAAGGAAAAAGAAAAAACAATATTTATTTCAAATATGGGTGCATATGCATATAACATTATGCCATTTGCACTATGTAATGTTCCTACCACATTTCAAAAAGTGATGACCAAAACCTTTAAAGAATATTTGAATAAATTTATGCAAGTATTCATTAATGATTTCAATGTATATGGAAGTAAAAAGGACCACTTAAGTCAATTACAAAAATGCTTGGAAGAATGTAGACAAAATGGCATAAGTCTTAACCTAGAAAAATGTGCATTCTATGTTAATTTGAATGTTCTACTTGGACACATTGTTTGTAGTCATAGTTTATAAATGGATCCCAAAAAGATTATTGCAATCATTACATTGCTAGTACTAGTTAATGTGAGAGAAATAAAAAAGATTTTTGGGAACAATTGATTTCTATTGACATTATTTCTAAGACTTTGCCAGCAAAATGACACCCATGTGCAAATTGTTAAAGAAAGATGAGGAATTCAAATGGACTAAAGCTTGCAACAAATCATTGGGAGTCGATGAAAGCATCTATGACATGTTTGTAAGTGTTAAATATGGCACCGAATTGGAAAATTGAATTCCATGAACATACCAATGCATCAAACTTTGCTCTTGGGGTTATGCTAGGTCAAAACCTAGATAATGCCATTGATAGACCAATATAATATGCAAGTAGACTTATGAATAGTGTAGCAAAAAATTATACAACAGGTAAAAAGAATCTTTGGCAAATATATATGTTGTGAAGAAATTCAAACATTATTTGTTAAGAAATAGTTTTATTTTATTTATAGATCATTAGACGTTATTGTATATAGTGAACAAACCAATACTAATAAGTTAAATTGCCATATGGATTTGATTATTACAAGAGTTTGATTTTAAAGTTGTCTACAAACTGGGTAGAGTTCATTTCTTACTCGATTACTTGTCCAAAATTAGTCACGAGGAACCAACAAAAGGGGTAGATGATCAATTACCTAACGCTCATTTATTTAATGTAGGAGTCGATTGTTATGGTCAAATCATAAAATATTTAAAGAAAGGATACTTTGACAACGATGTAAATAAAGAGGAAAGAAGTCAAATTGTCATAAGGGCTAGGCCCTACACATTATATGATAGACAACTTTATAATTTAAGTTGTGTTGAAACCTCATGTCCACCCTAGCTCCTATGATGTTCTTGGTTTGTTTAGCCAAAAGGTGAATTCAAAAAAAAGAACATGTCTCCTTCCAAACTTGGTGGTAGTGTGGCACAATTTCTAATATAGCATATGGTGGTATGATGCCAAACTAGCCTTGAGGTTACAATATTATATTGGTAGGCATTGATTCTTATCACTGATGAATGTTAAAAAATAATTTGAGTTTTTTGACATCATAATTTTTTTTTGGTATACATTGACATGAACAAATTTTTGATTAATGGTTTTGGGACATGTCCCATTTTTTTTCATTAGTCATTTTTACCTTCACAAGACATAAAAAAAATTATCAAAAAAAAACCAGCTCCCAACCACTTTGAAATATATTTTCAAATTGTTTGATTCATAGATTTTGGTGGTCTCAACCTTATCACCCAACGCTTTTGAAGTCTTGGTTTCAATCTTTTGATGAATAGGTTTTTGTAATTGAATGGTCTCTCCCAATCTTTTCTAAAGGATATTCAATACCCTCCAACAAGTTTTTTCCATATCCTATTTGTGGAGCATCACATGGTTTTGTGTAGTGTGTAATTTGTGTCTTCTACCATCAAAGTTTAAAACTTATCTTGATTAAAAAAAATATCAATGTTTTGTTGTTCCTTGCTAGGATTTGAACCTAGGACTCTATGAAAATAGGAACCAATACCCCCCACTAACCTACTTTTTAACACATACAACAATATGAACTTTTGTATTTCATTAATTTTTTGCAAAACATAAGTCAAACCTTACACAAAACCATGCAAGGTGTTGCATTATCACTTCAAGAATATTTATTAAGAGGTATTTAGTGTCCTTCATCGTCCCCTCCTCCCCTCACACACCCCCCCCCTCCTCCACAAAACTAAGTAAAATTTTTTAAAAATTGGCAAGATAAAGGATTTTGACGATTTTGATTGTGATATTTTTATAGTTCCTTAAGTTGCATAAATTTCATCCAAAGTCATCACTAATAATGTATTATTGTCTATTGCCCATAATTTAACATAACCTTGATTTTTCAAAAACAAAATCATCCTTTGTCAAAACGAGAGGCAAAATCTTTTATGTAAAAAAATGGATGCACCCTTGACCATTGTGTCAAATGTGTCTACATGATTACATGACACAATGGTCAGGGCTTGTTCAATTTCTAATACATAATCCATGATGAAAATTTTCACTACTTTTTTTAACAACTCGCCACTACTACAAAAATGGGGTGTAATTCACTAGGCTAAATCATTATGAGACCTTAAAAGTGAAACAGGTTCATTGTGATTTAGTGATTTCACCTTGGTTAAAATTATTTCACTATAATATCATTATGTAAACATCATGTTTCATTATTAGTTGACATAATTCACTATTATAATTTACTGTGATAAATAGGTTTATTTTTATGTTATTGTTTTAAATACCTTATGATATACCATGTATTATTTTAGGTTACCTTAATTATTTTAATTTATACCATGAGTTATTATAAATGATTATACCTTAAACTATTATACGTTATTCTACCTTAAGGTATTCTAGTTAATTTATTATAGGTTTTTTTTACTTTAAATTATTTTAAATTAAATTATTCAACTAACCTTAGGCTATATTTTAAATTATTTTACTTTAAGTTAATATATATTATTTCAAGTTATACTTTAAGTTATCTTAAATATAACAATTTAAAATAATATATAATATAATATAATGACTTAAAATAAAACAACCTAGAATAATTAATAATAGCCTATGAAAAAAAAACATACAATAAAATAACTACTAATAGCTTATGATAATATACCCTAAATTATCCAATAATAACTTACAATAAAATAACCACCAATAGCCACTAATAGCCACTAATAACCACCAATATAATAACCATTAATAACCACTAATAAGATAACCACCAATAGCCACCAATAGAATAATTATTAATAACCATTAATATAATAACCACCAATTTCCATTAATAGAATAACCACTGATAATCATTAATAAAATTAACATTAATAACCACTAATAACTATTAATAAAATAACCATTAATAACCACCAGTAAAATAACTACCAAAAGTCATTAATAAAATATCCATTAATAACCGCCACTATAATAGCTACCAATAGCCATCAATAAAATAACTACCAATAGCTATTAATAGAATAACCATTAATAGCCACCATTAGCATAACTACCAATAGCCATTAATAAAATAACCATTAATAGCCACCAATAGTATATATACTAATAGCCATTAATAAAATAACCATTAATAGCCACCAATAGTATATATACTAATAGCCATTAATAAGATAACCATTTTTAGCCACCATCATAATAACAACTGATAACCATTAATATAATAACCATTAATATACACCAATAGAATAAACACTAATAGCCACCAATAGAATAGCCACCAATACCACTCAATAAAATAAACATTAATAACCACCAATAGAATAACCGTTAATAGGCACCAATAACCACCAATAAAATAGGCACTAATAGCCACCAATACAATAAGCACTAATAGGCACTATTAGAATAACCAACAATAGGCACCGATAGAATAACCAACAATAGCCACCGATAGAATAACCAATAATAGCCACCAATAGAATAAACACCAATAGCCACCAATAAATAACCAACAATAGGCACTAATATAATAGCCACAAATAACCTATGGTAATATAACCTATAATAACCAATAATAACATAAGGTGAAATAGCCTTCAATAACCAAAAGTAACCAACAATAACCTTACATAGTCAAAAGTAACCTAAGATGAAATAACTTATAATAACCACAAATAACTTAAAATGAAATAGCCTACAATAGCAAAAAATAATGTAGGGTGAAATAACTTAAAACAATGAAAAGTAGCCCTAGAAAGTTGAAAGTAACTTAAAATATGTAATATTATTAAATTAGCAAAAAATTTATCCATTTATTAAACTTTTTTTTTCCCAAAAGAATGGTCATTGAAATATTATTAAATAGTGATATTTTAAAAAAATTCAAATGGTTTTACACTTTCAAAAGGAAATAAATGTAATTATGTACATTATTGAAAATAAATAAACTAAACTTTAATCATTTCATTTGGACAAAATTTCAATAAGATATGAATTTTCAAAGTTTATGTTTTTATAATGTTTAAAATGAAGTATTTGATATGTACTAGTGGATCAATTCATTGTTCGTAGCAACTGGTCCATGTTCATTAAAGGGTTGACCATTTTCACCATGGCAAAAATGTTCAAATTCATTCAAAATTTAATGAAACCTAAAGTGAATTAGAATGCATTTTGGTGTAGTGCATCTTATTATAAATTAAATGCCTTACCTCATCAATTGAAAACTTGTTATTAAAATATGAATATGGTGATTTGATGTAATTTGTGATCAAATTGAAACATGTACACATGCATGATTTTGTTAGTAACCTCCTTATTTTTTTCCCGAAAGCACAAGTATCACAATAAAACATTAAGGACACATTTATGTAAAATTGTTCCCAATACATAAACATCCCATGTGCAAGAAAATTATGGTGGCATGATCATTGATATAATTAGAGTGCAAAAGAGAATTAGGTACTACTTTTAGTATATATTATAAACCCTAGTCATTTGTAAAAAGTGAAAAAACAATTAAAACTACCCATAATGTGGATTTGGCCAAAAAACAAAGTTGTGAAGGTTTTTTTTTTATAAAAATAGTTAGCCAATGAAAACATATTTATATGAAGTGCGCATGGTATCTATGGATGTGTTACAACAATATGTTCATTTTCCTTCTTTTTCTTTTGTATAACATCAATGACATTGTAGCCTATCTAACCAATCTTTTAAGGCATGCAATAATTGCAAAATGAGGAAATCAAATTTTATTGCAATGTAATTTTCAATGTTTTAATGATCTACATAAATTGATTATTTGAGCCTTTTCCAATGTGGCATTGATAGTTGCAAATGCCATGTATGTATCACTATATTTAATGTATCATTTATAAGTGTGTGTGTGTAGCATGATGATGAAGTAGCTGATATATATTTATAACAAATTGAAATGGAAGAAAATGTTTTAGTCAATAGGCAAGATATATTATGAACAATTCATGCAAATTTGTTTTAAAATTGTAATGCTTTGCAAGTTGTTTAATTAAAATATATTAGAAACTTGTAAAATATTATCTAATGGTGCATGTTTTGACTTCTTTTTTTCATGTTTTGCAATTGCATCATTTTCCAAATTTACACAATTTAAACTTTCCATCAATTGACATTCAATAATCCAACAAAACATTTTCAAATTGTTGATGGGGTCATTAATATGATGTACATAATCAAAAAAATTAAAGCATGTATATGTGCCAAATGTTATAGTGTTCTTGTGAGGCCTTACCCAATGTAAAGGAATGAGAGGGAATTTTTTTCTTTCTATAGCCATTAATGCACTTGCCACCCCTAGGTTTGTAAAGTGATATCGGGGATAAAAAAATTGTTGATTTCCAAGGTTTTAGCAAAATGCAAATAGGAGGAATGTTTATTTAACTTTTAAGAAAGAAACAAGGTTGGGAGCTTTGAGATGGGACTTAGACAAATTCCCAAGTAGGAATTCAAAGCAAGATCAATTTGCATAAATAAAAACAGCGGGTGGTTAGTGCAAGTTGAAGCTAAAATGGTGCAAATGAAACATGGGTTAACCAAACTTAGACCATGGCTTATATTTGGAGAGGAGCCACCACCTCTTTTCTTATAATATACTTTGTGACCAACAATGAAGGCTACATCAAAGTGATAAAAGGTCTTAGGACTCCTAGGAAGGAATATTTGTTTTAAAAAAATTCCATCAAGTTATGAATCCCACAACTTTGCACTTTTGTAATTCCTGCAAAACAAGTTTTGATTGAAAAGCTTTCAAAGGAAAAGTTGTGATCCTTGAATACTTTCCAACAACATGCCATTTGCTCAATTTGGAGGTTATTTGTTCCATGTTTTTTGGTTTTAGTGGTTGGGAATCAAGTTACCAGTTTGACTTTTAATGTTTATTTTTGCCATATAACTACTAGTTCCCCAAATCCAAATGGAACATGTGAGCCCATTTTCAACACATATGTTTTAAGACTTTTTAATGGTATATTAAGGTGTAATTTAAAGCAAGTTTACTACCTACATGTTTATTCCCAAATTTTTTATTTATTAATGTTCTAACTCCCAAAGTGGGAAAATTACTTGGGAGCATGGTTTCATTCTTCCACATTTGTGGGATGTGTGTTTGAATCCTATGATTCTTTCATAGCCCGCATCTATTTTCACGTTTTAGCCTTAGTTGATAGCCCAAAACTAAGCTGGCAATAGTCACATATACAATCAATTGAAAAATGAATGAATGAATGGTGAGATGATCAAACAAGGAAAAAAAATTTCTTTTCACATGTGGACATCATTTAACAAAAAAATCATGAATGATCAAAAAATGAATGGCAAAACATGAAACATAATGATAAACATATTTTTAAAAAATATAAATGCAATTGTCACTATCATAGTTCCATAAATTTTATTCATACATTGAATCCTTCCATCTTCGTTTTCCAAAATCATATCATTAAGCCAAAGCAAAAAAAAAAAAAACTATTACAATTATCATAATCATGATTCCATATTTCCTTCAAAAACTAAACCTTTTGTCAAACAAGAAGTGTAAGGGAAAGCACAAACATATTTATCTTCAATCAAATGATTTGGAATAACAAGGCCACAACAAGATCAAAACTTGGAATGTGATGAGATGTTAAAGGTACTTCCAAATTCAATGGTTTGGATCTTTTGCAATTTGACAATTTAGGGTTTAGGGAAATGATGAATCTTTGAATGTAGGGACATTGCAAAATAGACTTGGATTAATTTCATCAAACATTTTGATTGAATATTCCAATGTTTAAGGGTTTAAGGATGCAAAAATTAGGGTGTAGGGTGGCAATAGTTAAGGTTTTAAAAGACAAAATGTTAGGTTTTAAGGTCACAAAAGTGGACAACTTAAATTGATTTAATCCAGCACCCATATTGAATTTGGTGCATTTTGGTGATTAAATTTTTTTCAATCATTGAAACATGAATTTGTTGCCAATTGGTGAAAAACATTTATGGTTGTAAATGAACCTTTATAATTGGCCATCAATTCTAATTCCATTTCATTTCAATTTTTCATTTTTCATTTTTTTTCCATCTTTCTTCATTACTTATTTTCCTTTTTGATGTTGCAAACATATAGGGTGTAAGCAAGATAAAGTGAAGAACTTGATTAGCTTGTCAAAATTGGATTAAATAGATTTAAAATAAGAAGAAAATTATAGAATTGTGAAACATTGAATGCTTTCATTTCAATCATTAAATGTAATATATGTTTACACTAATGTGCATTGATTTCATATTTCAAATTGTAAAAGTAAGTTTTAAGTAGGTTTTTCAAAATACAAGTAGCTTTTGACATTTATTTTTCATTATGGGCTTTTGGTTTCAAGTAGGTGTCAAGTAGGTTCTTACAAAAAGAAAATAATAGTTTTTCTGATGACTTGCTAAAACACATGTTGATTTTCATATCCTAATTTATTATATATCAATTTCACTAATTTTTCTAACCAAAAAGTAGGTTTGAACACATATTTGTCAGTTAGTTTCAAATGTATTTAAATCTACTTTTAAAATTCATTTTCTTTTAATTTTGTTACAATTAAATTCATATAAACTTAATAGAGCAAACTAATGCTACTTGACACATACTTTCACCTAATTTGATGCTACTTTATGGTAGTTATATGAGCGGCACAAGGTTGAAATGGAGACTACTTTTTTGGTCTACTTTGTCTTGTTTTGACCCTATAATGTTATGATTCATTTTGTGTTATTTTTGTACTTTTGTTTTCTTGTGGACTAATGGGTATGACTTACATATTTGACCTTCACAAACTCGAAGGCTTAAAGGTTGATGAAACTGAAATTATTAAATACTTTAATAACATTTGTGATTTGTGATCTTTATGTTGTTGGAACTTACTTATTTGTTTCCTTCATCAAAGATTTTTTGGATCCTTGCAAATATGGCGAAGATGCATTGAATGATTCTTTTGATCTAGAATGACAAGTCAATGATGATGGAAAAGCTTTGAATTAGCAATTTAGAACTCTTAATCCATGTGAACAAATTGAAAATTGCAAATAAGAAGGCCAATGAAAGAATAAACATACATAAATTTGGGCATTGAACACATTCAATCCTTGAGGAAAAACAAGAATTTGGATATATTGATTGAAAATCTACACTATATTGATTTGAAATCCTTGGTTGACTAACTTTGTGCATTCATGTTACAAGTAGCTAAATAAAATAGTGAATTCTACCTTTCAATTAAGTAATTTACCTTATGTTTTACTTGTTTGTTTCCTTTTTTGGTGTTTTGTTTGTAGGTTGTATATGTTTTGGTGTTGTGTTTCCTTGATAATTGTAGTATCATGGTTCTATTTTGAGCTTGTGGCAAAAGTTATAAAATTTGAGACATTGTCAATTCTACTGCATTACAGGATGCTAGTTTAAAGTTTAAAATACAAACCAATGATGTTTACAATTGTGTGAAGTTCCAACCAATGAGACCATCTATGGTTTTATCCTTGTTGGTCCTAGAAGAAATGTTAATAAGTTAAATGTTCTAACTTTTTTAAGGGAATCAATAATGCTCAAATAAAATAAATATTAAATTAATAATTTTCATGGGTTGCATATATGATTCAAAACTTTATCATTCGTAATGTCACTAAATTAAGAAATGTGGATGACCATATGATTACTCTTTGCATGAAGATAAGTTTAAAGTCTATTTGATGTAAGTTCAAATTTTTGTTTCATAGTTTTGTTGTTTTTAAATTTGTTTATTTAAGAATTTTATTTTCTTTGATTCAAAGTTATTATTATTATTATTATTATTTTAAATTTTGTTTTGGTGAGTACTAACAAAGTATATAAATGAATTGGAAGTTTGATGTAAACCAAATCAAAGTTGAAAACCACCACACCCTTTAATGAACTATAGTACATTCTTGATGCGATCAAAATGTATAAAACTTTGATGTCACATAGGTTGAATGGGGAGATATTGGTTTAGATCCTTTGTTTCTTACCCACAACACATGTTAATATTAATATTAAGTGCAAAAGAAATGGTTTGATTTCCAAAAATACCTATTAGTAAAATACATTAATCAAACTATTAAGTGTGAAATTAATTGAGGATTTGCATAAATTGAAAGGAAAGAAAATTTCTAACGAGCAAGAAAGGGGTTATGATCACAAGGTTAATTGAAGTTATGGTATTAGTTGAGTTTGCAATGAAATTATTCAGCCATCAAGATTCAAAATGTTATTTGAAAGCAAGTTTCCTTTGGTTTGTTTGTATTATAAATGGTATAAACTAGTTTTTGGTAAAAAAAAATTCATTTTATTTTATTTTTGGTAATCTAATTAGCTTAATGTTTTGACAATATTGGGCTACCAATATTTTTTTAATGGTCACCTATTGGAGATGTTCTTGTGTGGGGAGGGGAGATACATAAGGGGTGCATTAAAAATTATAAACATAATGTAAAGTCCCATTTGTGTTTACAAGATAACAAGTAAAAAAATACTAGTTAAATGAAATATCTTGTTTATTTCAGTTACAAAATTTAATTAATATATAATATTAAAATTTAATTAACATTAGGTTGTTAATAGGAAAAATAATTGCAGTTAAACTTGATACATCTTTCAAACAAATCAAGTTCGTGACCTAAAACCTTATTAGATATTTTTCTCAAAATTTGAAACCAAAATATTAACTTGAGGTAAAATAAAAGGCTAAAAATCATGTAGCTAATTAAACAAAAAAAAACTAGAGGATATTTTTAATATGTCAAATTAGTTAAATAAATAATATAAAGGGAAAAAAAAATAGACCTCCAAGGCATTAACTAGTGTTGTGTGGGTATATCATTTATTCATATTTACCCATCAAATATGGGTAGGGTATATTTTGTACTTTACTTTTTTTTTTCAAAATCAATATACCTTAATCAAATGGATTTCCAAGGGTATATAATTTTACAAAAAATTATCCATTTCATAATCTTGGACATATTTTTTTAATACTCGTACTTAGGTTCGAATATGTTTTCAAACTTGGGTAAACCTTATTAGGGTAAGTTTCACTTAAACCTTAAAATCACCGCCACTATTTCACTTAAACCCTAAAATTGCCACCACTATTCACATAAACCCTAAAATTCCCACCATGGTCTGAGTTAAACCCTAACATTTTAGGGTTGCAAAACTTTGTTCATAAGTAAGTTTTATGTGTGGGTGTGTTCAAGTTTTGTGAAACTTTGTGTGTATATTTACCTTTTCTTATGTTATAATAAAAGACTTTAGAAGACGAAGGACTTTGCAATGAAATTGTGTGTGTGCATTTACCTCCTTTGTTGTATCTATAGTAGGAGACTCTCTTGGAATAGATGGGAGTTTGTAAAGGAATTTTGCATGTTTGCATCCACCTCATTTGTTTTACTTTTTTTTTTGGATGTGGGGAAGTTTTATGTGTATGTGTCTACTTTTTCGGATGCAAGTTCCAAGTGTAGTAGCTACCTAGAACATCAACTATAACTAACAACAATTATAGTATTAGCCCAACAACCTATGGTGAAAGGGCATCCATCAACGCAACCCAACATCTACCCTACAAGGGACAAGAATAAACAAGGACGACAATAATAATAAGAGATTTGGTAAAACAATCTATTCCTTGGCCAAGTTTGTGAATTTCCAAGTAGCCAATGAATTTTCAAGTCATTTCTAGTTTTGTTGTTCCCTAACAAGTTTTATGAATTTTTTAGTAAATGTCTAATTTTGTAAATTTTCAAGTAAGTTTTCAAATTTGGATTTTTTTAGTAAGTGTCTAATTTTGTGATTTTCCAAATAAGTTTATAGTTTTTTTTTTTTTCCACTAGTAAATATAATAATGCCATTGAATAAAATCAACAATTAGTTGCATTGTTCCAACAAGCAAAGTTTTGGGCTCTACAAGGTTGAAAATTTGCTCCTTGGGCATTTTCAAACTAAATAATGATGAACATGTGTCCCTTGAAACAAAACAAGTTCTTCATTGTATTTTGTGTCATTTAGTTGTTTTTGGATGTTCATGTTTTGGGATGAATGACTTGAGGTAGGAAAGGATTAATCTTTGATAAAATTAAAAATGGAACTTCAGCCATGAAAAAACTTTGTGAAGTTGAACATTCTAGCATTTAAAAAATGTATGTTCGTGAGATTGTACAATGACAATGTTATTTTAAAACAAATGCCTTTGAGAAACAAAACTCCAAGGTTTGAAAAGTTGTAACTTTAGGATTCAAGGATTTTTCTATTTTGAGTAATTAGGTATGTGAGAATAGAAAAAACCACAATTACAGCAACAAGGTATGATTATGAAACTCTAATTCCCCTTTTGTATTTAGCTTATCAAAAAGTTCATCCTTTTGTAGAACACCCATCAAATTCTAGCCCCCAAGAATGACCATTGGTGGTGTTTGGTGCAAGATTGATTCAAGATCAAATTGTCATGGAATAGGTATGTAAGTTTTTGGTTTTTTTTTTAATCATATTCAAGTTTCTAATTTTTGGAATCATACTTTTTAATAAAACATATATAAGTCAAATGTATAATGTAACAATTTGTCTTTGATTATAGGTGCAATGAGAATTTTCATGTTTTCAAAATTTGTAATTGGTTGTAAAGTTTTGTGAAAATCCATTAAAATGGTGGAAAACATATGAAGCACAATTTCTTATTGTTGGAAATTTGGCTTGTCAAATTTCAGGTTTTGTGAGAAGCCAAATCAAAGTAGGATAATTTATTTCTATTGTTGAAATTTTGATAAGGTTTTTTAGATGTTGACTTGGAACTCAAAACTTAAATCCACTTGTATTAATTTACAAGAATTATCCAAATGATCTATGCTTTGATTGTGAAACATTTGTAGGGGTTAAGTTTTTTGATGATTTTGAAGATGAAGAAACAATGTTTTTAGATAAGGTTGAAGAATTTGAAGACCAATTAAATCACTATGTTGAGCTTGTTGATATAACATATGTTGATTTTTAGATTTACATTTATGTTTAATAGGGCAAGTGACATGTTGTCCAATTTGATCTCAATGCTTTTTCATTTTATGTAGGTTTAGGAATTAAGAAATTGAAGTATTTTAATGCAATTTTATTATTTTAATTTGACATCACATGTGTGCATTGTCCCACTAGATTTAAGCATGTGGTAGTGGTTTAAATACATTTCAAAGTGCAATTTTTTTTCTTCTCATTTTTAATAAATAATATAGAATTGTTTACCCTTATTTACCCTAACCATAGGTATATGATAGGGGTTACTGAAAACTTACCCATCTACCCAAAATTATAAATTTTGTTTACCCAAACCCTACCCTAATGAAACAAACCAAAAAGAAAAACCCTTGGCCTTAGGTAAATAAATTAAAATTTACATACACTCTTACCTTAGGATATATCAAAAAAAAAAAAACTGCACAATGTTGGTATTAACCCTCCAACCTAACCTCTTTTATTTTCAAAATGTTCTTCAAATTGGCATAAAAAAATTAAAAAATTCTAAATATGGATTCATTTTGAGATTTTTAATTGTTAGATTTGGAATAAATTTAAAGAAAAATAGCCATATATCTCCATATGGTTCAAGTAGGTAGCAAAAAAACATAGAAGGATGTTATGGTTTTTTACTTTCATGTTTTGTGTATAGCCAACTTTGCTTAAGTCTTCCTATGGATGGTCGCAACTTTGGCTGCATTATTATTTGGACAATTTTTTTGTTTTTGCATTTGTTATCATAAATTATTGAGGAATATAAGGAATCTAAAAGTGGTGAGTGTTGGTTTAAGGCAAACTTGCAATCCTAATAATTGTTAATGCCTATTCAATGGGTCATCAATATTTTTTTCAAAATAGGTAGCCATGCTCTTAAGAAGAGGTATTAGTTTGCAATGATATTTGCAATGTGTCCCCAAGTTGTTCCCAATAGCACCACACTTTACTTAGCTCGTACTCTTTGCTTCAAAATTTATCCTTGTAAATTATATAACTAACTCAAAGAAAATGTTATATAACCTTTTATTTTGGGAGTGTTCATAGTGTGAATGTTCTTTTTGATGATAGCTAATCAAATAGGTTCATCACCCAAAAATAAATAAAAATCACATTGGACACACTCTTTTGTTGAACTATAACAACTAACAAACTATGCCCCTACCATTGACCTAGGCCAAACTAGGTCTTGAACATACTTGGTAATATAAATTATGCTAAGCTAATGTGGAGTTGTAGCATGCACTCAATAATTTTATTTTTCTTTTGGGGAGGGTAGGGGAGTGTTGGATTTCCATCAAGTTCCCAATGGGTTTTTAACATGTTCTTCAAGTGTTTAACATCTATCACACTTCAAGTTCCAACAATAGATCAAAGCACAATATATTTCTTGATGTTAAGAGAGGTGACGATTTTTTAGAGTAAGATATTAAAAGACTCGAGGTGACTCCTAACAACAAAACAAACAACTAAGGCAACGAAGAGGAAGATGAAATGCACTAAGTGCAATGTCCACTCACTTAAAATAAGATGTAGCTAGTTACAAAGCTTGAAAAAAACCGAAGAGAAGATGGTGATGGAGGTGGATGTGAGGTGGCCCATTGTTGACATCAACAAGGCTAACAATAAATGGATGCAACTTGGGACAAGATGACATGGACCCCTTAGTGATTTTCAAACATTGCAAAATCAAATCTATGGTTAGCCCAAGATCCTATGGTTAAGACTATGATGAATTTATAGCTATAAATCCATTTGATTTAACAAGGGGATGTAGAATGGGCCATTGAGATCTTGCCACTTGGTGCAATTTTGTAAAAAAAATGAAATTATATAGGGAGCCTAAAGGAAAGGGTTTGCATGATGTCTATTTTGGGAGTTGCAAAAGTTTGCTCACCACATTCACACTATTAAGTCATGTGGACAAGTTGTATTTTAGGAGTATGTCAGAGTGGTGTTTTTTGGGTGATGGATGTTGAGAGGTTATCACCAATGTTGGCCAAATATCACATTTAAAGGTTAAGTTTAGGATACCAATAAAACATATTTTATATAAAAAAAATGCATTGAAAATTTTCAGCAATATTATTTGTTAAGGTGGTTATATTTCAAGTTCAATTTTGTTCCTTTAGTGGATATGAATTTGTCAATTCTTAAATTCAAATTAATTGCAAATACAATACAAAGTTTATACATGTTCAAAATCCAGATCATCACAATTTTTTTTCTATTCACATGAGAGCATACACATTTACAAACTAAAATAATTTGCAAGAGAGTTAGACCCCAATTCTCAAAATAATTGTGCCCATTGCAAGCAATGCAAGTTGCTTGTTTCAATTGCACCCCAAACCCCACACCAATTACCCCACACAAAACCCTCCTTTTATAATAAGTTACCACGATAGGATATATATTCATATCCAAGACCCATAAAAGGTTACAACCAGATATGCATATTGCAAGCTCACACTTGAGACGAATATACATATACATAAAGATATACACAAGACCTAGGTTTGTTAGTTACCTCCGATGCCAGATATGGGAAAGTGATCAAAATTATATGTATATCGAGTTATCATGCATGGTGATAACCAACACCCACCATTATACCCGACCAAGACCGGTTATCACCAAAGGAAAAGAAATGTCTTCATGATATGCCCCCTCCTCCTAACATAAGTACCAAAGCCTTATTGCATTTGCAACACATAAGGAAAAGGGTTAGGTCAAAGGTGACATTATTTTAACTCATAGCTACATGTGATTAGAAAACATTTTCCTTATATCAAGTATCTATGGGACAACCTTACAAACCTTACACAAGGTTGAGAATAAGTTCATGACCTAGATCTCATTCTAGATGGACTTAGATCTTATTCCACAGCAATTTAGTACTAATAAGTAAGTAGCATGTGGTTGCTAGGTTTGGTTAAGGACCTTATTTTCAATCCAAAATAATGGACGTGGGAGGCATTTTCATAATTGTATAGGGAACTTTTTCCCTTTGGCTACTCAACCCAATTCGGAATAGGTATAACATTTGTGTTGAGGTTTATAAATCACTTTAAGAAAATCAAGAACTAGAATAGTAAATCTGAATCTACTACTTAAGGGTGGCTCCAATGTTGTGCAAGGCCCATATGGATGATGAGCTATATCACCTTGTTCTAGGCCCCTTACTTCGGGCAATGCCCTCACCCTAGGTCTTTAGCCTACACATAAATAATCAATTTTGTGGGGAAGTGACAAATGTCTCATAAGCTGTCTAGATTTTGCATTGAGGTACTTTTGATTTGGTTCTGAATTTGGACTTTTTTTTTTTGACCATTTGTAGATTCATGCAAAATTTCCACTGCCACCAACAATAGGATAAATATATTGTCCCATCAGATTTTTAAAAATCCCATTCTTGCAACAAAATCTCATGCTAGATACAATGCCCAATTCAGGTAAGTTTATATAAATAAATACTACTTTTCAAAACTTCTTCTTAATACCAATTCTACAAACTTGGTACCAAAGAACAAGCCTAGTACCATAAAAATGAAACACGAATATTAGAAAATAAATGGCAAGTGTTGATTGTTGGCTTCATGTTTGCCAAGCTAGAGAGATAATTCAATCATGCTTTGTTGCCATGGGGCATGCACTATTGTTTGATGGGTATACATGGTTGATCTATAGTCTCAATTAACCCTCATGTATATATGACATGCTGATATAGGTATGCACATGTTATGTCCAAGGCATAGTTAGATAGGTATAAGTGTTATGTACTCTTAACTAAATTCCACCTTTTTAAAAAAAAATTTCCTCCCAGGGTCTGGAACAACATTCCTTCAAATTCATTTGAAAGGAGCAAAGGAAGAAGAAAACATGTTCAAAAGCTTGTTGGCCAAGTCCGAGTACCTTTGCATGTGCACTCTAAACCGTGGCCCCAAGAAAACCTGAGCTTGGCTGGGTCTGGTAGAAGACTCAACTCTTGACAAGCTTTAGGGTGCTTTTGCATGGGCCAATTGGTAAGGATGATTTCAGCCTCCCCTCCCTAAGTTCCATAACATTGTCACATACATTGACTATATGTGTCCCAAGTAGAAAACTCGAGGATTTTTCCCATCATCAGGTCATTGAACCAAACCCTAATTCTTCAAAAGTGAAGTGAGGTGTTCATTGGTACCTGGGCTCTTTTCCCTTTCATGAGAAAATTCATCTATAATTACCATTGTTGTCTAGTTCAATGTTTCCCTTGAAGCCTTAATAAATTAAACATTTGTGCCGTTAGTTCAATATTTCCCATGAAGGCTCAATAGATTAAAACATTTGTGCAGTTCGTAGCAATTGATTAACTCCATGCACATAATCGAATGCTAATCTGATATAAGACAAGGCGGGTGATGGACTAGGTAACCAGGGTTAGCCTAACCAACGGCAATGAGAATACAGACAACTATTTTCATCCATGAAGAGAGCAGTTACTAAATTTTCATCTAAAAAACCATAGGGTTATAAAATCTTTGGGCTGACAAGAGTGGACATTTGGTATCTTGTGCCGACTAGAAGGTCACTAATGAACAATGGTCGGAGGTTATTTTGTGTAATTTGTGACCTAATATTGATCGCCACCTTGTGCGGAGTGGCTAATGAAATAGAGGTGGGAGGTTATTGTGCACAACCGGGATGTAATAGCAAATCAGGCCATCGAGATTCTCATTAGGATTGGTTATGAGGAGTGTTATTTTTCTGGGGCAAATTTTCACAACCTGGCAAGGAAAAAAAAAAAAAAGGTGCAAAAGGTACAAAGGGTGTTTTTCAAAAAAGAAAAAAAGAGCCCAAGTCATCACATTATATGAGGAAAAAGAAAAATCTAAATTCGTCATATTTAGATAATAGCTTCCAACAAGTTGTCAAATTACATGAAGAATCCTAAAGTTTTTTAATTTTCTCTTTTTAGCCAAATTTGGCTAAGTTTTCTTTGAACATGATATCATAAACTTGCCCTCTCCATACATTTATGCTTTTGTAAAATTTTAATAATGTGTTCAAAATTAAGTGTTAATAAAGCGTTGATACACTCGTTGATATGATATGATGTTGTGATGACATTGTAACACATTGTAATAAATCATTGTATTACAATGCTATTACAACATCATATCAAATGATCGATCAATATTTCATTAGCACTTAACTTTGAACACATTATTCAAACATTGTAAAAACACAAAAACATGAATTGGCAAGCCACCTACTTCACAAATTTTTTTTTTTTTTTTAAAGAAAAAAAACTAGTCATGAGACCCTGAATTGAATTTAAAAGACTTATATAAAAAGGAAATTGAAATACTATGTTCACAGAAGATTTTGTTTAAAAAGAAAAAAGAAAACCTAAAAAGTGGAAGCTGGTGCTGCCCTGGCCCCCTTAGGTGTTTTGGGCATTTTTGGAAATTCAATACCTAGCTAGCTAATAATAAGCGTATCTGAGTTTGAAGATGTGTAGTAATAAATGTGTCTTGGCGCTTGCTGGTGTCAAACTTGCATGTTGTGTGGAAATCCCCACTAGAGTCTCGGCGAGGATCCATGATTTTTTGTAGCCCCAAAATTGATGATGCAACCCACAAGCGGCTGCCTACTTTGTTTAATTAATTAGAATAAAAACAAAAAAAAGATTTATAACAACAAAAGATTTTCATTCCCTTGGCCGAGTTCGTGGCCAGGCCGGCGCGCTCGCCCGTTCTAGCGGCCGCTTGCCCGTGATCGGCGATCACGGCCTCTCCATCGCCGCCCAGGTGGGCTATTTTCCATCGCCACCGGCGCTGGAGCCCTTTGTCGTTACTTAACCCTTGCTCGGGATTGAGGTTCCAGGTTAGAAGAAATTTACCTGCCGGTTCTCAGTCCCCCAAAAAGGCCGGGGGGTTTTTTTTTTTCTTGTTTCAGAAACCATCTCTGTGAGGTAGGTGTATGTACGTTGAGAACTTGAAGGGAACGCATTGAGAATTTGATTGTAACTTGTTGAGAACTGGAAGGGAACGCATTGAGAATTTGATTGTAATTTGGTGAGAACACATCAGGAACATCAAAATCCAAACCCCTAGGCTACCCCACCCCCCCCACAAAACAGAAAAATAAAATAAAATGGGTCCCTCTAGGGTGTATGCTGCATCACATCATTGGCCAAGTAGAATTTCTAATCCTAAGTATATTCATCGGCCATTTTGCCATCGACTAAATATCCCCCTCCATTTTATTTTTAAAAAGTTTGATGCACAACAACATGATGCCCCCTTCGAAATTTTTGAGGATTTTGGTATAGGTCATCATCCGGTCATAAATCAGCAATTCATTTAGTTTTTGGCAAACATTGGTGACAAAAAAATTGGAATTTTTTGGTTTTTTCAAGCATAAATTCGAGAAAAAAATGCTCAAATTTTAGAACAATAGCCAAACTTTTGAAACCAAAAAAACTGAAAAAAAAAAAAAAACAAAAAAACCCTAGGGCCATAAACTTCCAAAATCCCCAAAATGTCCACTTGTGTACAACAATACAAGGAAGTCCTGCCAGGAAACACAGTTCACAGTTTGAGTTTATTAAGATTCTACTTATTATTTATTACTCTGTTGTTGTTGTTGTTGAGACTTGAGACTCGAGACTCTGTTTGTTTCTTTGTTACAGACTTTTGTGGCTGTTTTTCTTGGCTGTCAATTTCACTAAGTAAAAAACCATTGTTTAGAGAAAAAACCAAAAAAAAAAAAAAAAAAAAAACAAAATATTAAAAAGGATTAAAATTTCTTTCAAAAAATAATATTATAAATAAACTAGAAAAAAACCAACCACAAAATATCATAA
>Ga0116227_10007042_pt1 | contig 22276 bp, 25 predicted proteins | sample S1TSphgellanicum_FD_89693 | JGI IMG/M metagenome (GOLD analysis project Ga0116227, IMG submission 89693) | Host-associated microbial communities from peat moss isolated from Minnesota, USA - S1T2_Fb - Sphagnum magellanicum MG | ecosystem: Host-associated > Plants > Peat moss > Unclassified...
CAATAGCTCAGTTGGTAGAGCAACGCATTCGTAATGCGTGGGTCAGGGGTTCGAATCCTCTTTGCGGCACCAGAAAAATATCAATAAAATCAATAAGTTATATATTTACTCTCGATTTCGCTTGATGCTGCTAAACGTTGCTCGCGGCGCGTAGTGCTCGCTGAACTGCCCTCGGAGTCCGAGCGATCACTTGAAGGTACGCGCGGGTAGGACCCTCCGGACGCCGCTTGCCCTGCTCCCAATGTCGAAGCGTGTTGATGCTGAACGCGAACCGCGCCGCGAACTGTGCTTGCGTGAGCCCCAATTTTTCCCGAATCGCGCGTACATCAATTTCCGCGGGAACGTGGACACGAAAGTCGGCCTCCTGTGCCTCGTGCTTTGCATAAGCCAACGCCTGGGTTAATCCACGACGAATACTGCCTGCCACTTTACTGCTCATCGGCGCTTCTTCCTCTCGTAGGAAATCGGAAATTCTTTGACCATCGCCTTCAATTCAGCGCGCTCTTTGGCACTTAAATCCACCCGCACATTCTTCGCGTATGCTGTGAGCAAGAATAGCGGAAGATTCTCGCTGTGCACGAAGTAGATGACGCGCGCTCCACCCCGTTTTGCCTCGGCCAGTCACGGCCCAGCGAAGTTTGCGCACCCCGCCAGTACCGGGCATCAAATCTCCGGCCAAGGGATGGCGCCGCCAAGAAACTGATCAACAAACTGCGCTGGTCCTCGTCGAAGAGACCGCGACTCCTGGCGAGGAATTCCGGTGTTTCAACAACCGTGACAGCCCCACTATTCGCAAATGCAATAGTAATCCAATGGACTACTCATCGCAATCTCTGAGTTGTGACGAATTAAACCGGAGGACTGGTCCTGCGCTCGACGCGCTTAGGGGATTAGAACGCTGGTTTAAAGAGGGCTGCTCGCCCGCGGACTCGATCCCGCGGCGTTGAAGGCTGTACTTGGAAAGCACATCTTCGTTGGAGAGGGTACAGCATAGGCTGTCATCGCCGCTTTCTCGCGGTCACGATCAGTCCCGCTTTTCGCCGAGTGTGGATCGGTGCTCAGGCGATGGGAAGGACGTCGACGCTGTTCGCTGACCATTGCGGAACAGGCGCGTTTATTTGATGCGTTTCTGTCGCGAACTCAGTTGGTTCAGGTGTACCGACGGAGAAGGTCCTGACGTTGCTCGTGAAACCGTCGATATCGCCACGATGGTCGGGAAAAGATGCTGTGATTCGGCAGCTACCCGATACGAGCGCGATCCTTGGCAATACATCCACGCCACGCGTTAACCCCACGCCACGCAACACAGCCAAAAAAGAGATCAATGAGACCACTGCGACATAGCACGCGATCCAGCGCCATCGACCATGGTCAGTCACCAACAGCATGGTACCAATCAACGGCGCCGTTCCTCCAGCCAATGCGGCACCGAGCTGGTGCCCAAGCGATATTCCCGAATAGCGCACCTCCGGTCGAAACATTTCGGCGAGCAGAGTACTTTCGGCGGCTGCAACCATAGGCCAGACTAGACCTATTGCGATGACTGAAGCCAGCACAATTCCAAAAGTTGACCGCAGCGATAGCAACCAAAAATAGGGGCTTGCAACCAACATCAACGCGAGCGAACCGGCAAGAAACATCGAGCGTCGGCCAATGCGATCGGAGAGCCCGCCATACACTGGCATCATTATCGTCCCGACGAGCGCAGCGGCCGCGATGGCCACTAATGCGATAGGACGCGAATAACCGAGACGGCCAGTTGCGTAGCTGACGGTAAAGACAGCGAATATGTAGAAGGCTACCGTCTCGCCGCACTTTACCAAGATCGCGGTGATCACTTCGCGGCGATAAGAACGCAGCAGAACGACAATCGGAAGACGCGCGACACGTCCTTCTCCTTGTATCTTTCTGAAATCCGGCGTCTCTTCAATTCCATTTCGAATCCACAATCCCAATACTACGAGGCCGGCGCTGAGCAAGAACGGGATACGCCATCCCCACGCCAAGAATGCTTGATCCGGCAGCAATGAGGCGAGCCCCATGCATAGGGTCGCCAGAAGCATGCCGAAGGGGACTCCGGATTGCGGAACGCTACCGAATAATCCTCGACGATCCTCAGGCGCGTATTCGAAGGCCAGCAAGACGGCGCCTCCCCACTCCCCACCGAGGCCGACTCCTTGCACCAATCGCAACAATACGAGAAGCATCGGCGCCGCAACGCCGATCGTGGCGTATGTTGGGAGACATCCGATCAGCATCGTCGCACCGCCCATGAAAGAAAGTGTGAGGACCAATGTCTTTTTCCTACCGATTCGATCTCCAACGTGTGCGAACACAATACCGCCAATCGGCCGTATGAAAAATGGCAACGCGAACGATAGGTATGCAAGCAAGAGTGATACGATCGGATCGGCAGAAGGGAAGAACAGCTTATTGAATACGATCGCCGTGGCGCTCCCGTAGAGGAAGAAGTCAAACCACTCGATGGTGCTGCCCACCATGCTGGCCAGCAGAACTCTTCGCAGTGCCCGCATTGTCATCCCCTTTTGTCAACGTACCGTGAGACGAATTCTCCGCTACGGCACACGCTCAACGAATGTGTTCGCATCGCGTCCTGGAAACGCCGAGCGACGTGGCTCGAATGGACAAAAAAGTATGACCACCCAACCAAAGCCTTCCGGGCTTTTTCGGAGGTTTTGCCAGCTACATCGTCAAGCCACCGGTTGCATAGATCAGTTGACCCGTAATCCAGAAGGCATCATCCGATGCTAGAAATGCCGCAACTCGCCCGATATCCTCTGGTCGACCCGCACGGCCTAAGGGAGTCGATTTGATAACACTGGTCTCAAATTCGCTGCCTATAATGCCGCCCGCGATCGTTCCCTCTGTGACAGTCACCCCGGGGTTCAATGCGTTAACGCGAATGTGGCGGCCGCCGAGTTCTTTTGAGAGCGAGATGGAAATGGAATCGATCGCACCTTTCGTCGCGCAATAAACCGCGCCGTTAGCGATCGACATCCTTCCGGCAGTCGAACCAATGTTGATTATGGATCCGCCGCTGGGCCCGAACAGAGGGAGCGCCTCCTTGATCGAGAAAAGCAAACCCAGGACGTTCAGATTGAATAGCCGATGAAACTCCTCGGCATTAGTGTCCTCGACGGGGTGAAAACTATACACGCCGGCGTTGTTGACAACGATATCGAGCGCCGAGTGCTTGGCATTTATATCGGCGTAGACCCGCTTAATATCATCTTCCCTCGAGAAGTCTCCTTGCACCGCCCACGCCTGACCGCCGCCGGCGCGGATTCCTGTAACGACCTCGTCGGCGTCACGCCTGCTGGATGAATAGTTGACGATGACGGTTGCGCCGGCCCATGCGAGCTCCTTCGCGATGCCCGCACCGATACCTTTGGAGGCTCCGGTCACGAGGGCAACTTTATTAGCGAGGTTGTTCATTGCAGTTATCCAGTTCGCCCAAGACGCGACCGAGGCTAAATTCCGTTTCACTTCGCGTCTGCAATCCAACTTTGATCAATTTTGCTGTCCGACCTTTCGCTTCTCCGCCCTCACGAAAGCCTTCGCCGAACAATTCAGAATCGCGTCGAAAATCGGCCTCGGGTGCTAGCGTGATGGCGTTCACTCGCTGTTTGAGCGTCAGCAGAGCGGCCTGCGGAAAGCGGGCGATCCGATGAGCCAATGCGGTTACGTACGGCTCAAGCTCGTTGTCAGGGAGCGCCCGATTGATCCAGCCGTAGCGCTCGGCCAAAGCGGCATCATAGTCGTCCGCACTGGCGATGACTTCGAGCGCTCGTGCGCGCCCCATCAGCCGCGCAAGATGTTGCACCGCGCCGCCCCCTGGGATGACGCCTAACGCCACTTCGAGCTGCCCAAAGATTGACCTCTCCCGCGACGCGAAGCGCATGTCGCACGCGAGCGCGAACTCACTGCCACCGCCACGGACGCGGCCCGCAATTTGCGCAATCGTAATGGCCTTGGTTTCACTCAGTCGGCGAAACAGAAGCGCCAAAGAAGGTTCTCCCGTGAGCTTGGCCGCCGCATGCCGATACTCAGCTACCTTCGTCACGTCGACGTGCGGGATAAAGTATTCTGGATCGGCGCTTGAGAAAACCGCGACGCGATATCGATCCCCCTTGTCCAGAAGCTCGATCAGCGACACCAAGTCGGCAACCAGCACGGGACCCAGCAAATTCATAGGTGGATTGTTAATTTTCACAAACAGAACCCCCGCATCGGCGCGAATCTTAAGGGATTCGAAACTGTCGTCCATGGGTGCTCCTTGTCAGGCGGCTGCTGCTATGTTCCGCGCGCGACCCAGTTGGTGGCTCATGCCTTCGATGCGTCGATGGGAAAAATCGTCCCGATGTCGCGGCCGAGGTTGTATTCGATGTCGCTCCGGGTTTGCAGGCCCCGTTTGAACAATTGGGAGCTGATTGATTGGAATTGTGGTCGGGCAGCAGACGCCCAAAACGCGTCTGAGTGAAGCGGGTACTCGCTGTCGGGAAGCATGGTGTATTTATTCACGAAATGCTTAATGTCGGAGATGACACTGCGGTCCCACTTGGACACACGGGTTGCGTACGCCAGGACAAAGGCCTCGAACTGCGAGTCGGGAATCGCTCGATTTATGTAGCCATACTTTTCCGCGAGGTCGGCGGAAAAGTCCTCCCCGCCAAGCAAAATCTCGAACGTTCGGCCCCGTCCCACCAGCGCCGGCAGGCGACCCGTCGCGCCGCCACCCGGGAGGGCAGTAAAGCCGACTTCCATCTGGCCAAGAACGGCCTTCTCGCGACTTGCAAAGCGCATGTCGGTTGCGAGAATAAACTCACTGCCCGCGCCTCGCGCGATCCCGCGAATCGCAGAAATGGTTACCGCCGGAACGTGCGACAGGCGCACTAAGATGTCGACCCATGCCGCATAACCTGTGGGGCTCGGTAGCGCCTCGGCAATCGCAGGGTCGGCCGCTAGGTCATAGTGGGCTAGGAAGAAATCTTTGTCGGCACTCGAGAAGACGACGACATTGACGGTGTTGTTGGATTCGAGCTCGGTCAGAAGTTCCTTCAGCTCCTTCATCATCGTCGGACCAATGACATTGACCGGCGGGTTGTCGAATACAACGTGCCAAAGCTGCGGTGACACCGCGGTAAGACTGAGCTGGGTCGGTTTAAAATCTTCGATAAACATATATCAACCTCCGGGTTCTTGCATGGAGCCGTTTGCGCCCCAATGAATTACTTGTGTGGTATTGCACGGCGGAAATCGCCTCGCACATGGCGGGGGGGGCGACATCCTCGTCAGGTCTTCAACGTAGCCGACATACCGAGATCGAGTTTCAAGATTACAGCGATCGTGCAGGTGGTTCGTGCGCGTTCGGCGCAGTAGTCAAACCGCTCGCGTGTGATTCCAGGCACGGCAGCTTCTGTGGTTACGAACGCGCTCTTGATGGCAGGATGGCCGTTATCACCGTACCCAAGGTCAACCACCACCGAGGTAACAATGCTTTTTGCCTCGAACCCAATCATCCCGAAGTTGTTGGCGAGCGCTTGGTTGAAGCAGCCCGCTAGAGCCGCAGCCAATAACTCCTCTGGGCTTGCGCCTGGGGTACCTTCAAAGCGGCTGGAGAAACTGTAAGGCTGACTTTTCAAAGTGTCGCTCTGGGTCGATACGGTGCCGCTACCTTGTTTCCAGGAACCCTGCCATGTTGAATTGCCGGTCGCGTTCATAAGTGCCTCTGAATTGTGGGTTGCGTGAAGCTGGGAATCGAATGATGCTTTTGTTCAAGGTGAGTAGAGTAAATGGCGGCGCGAGCGCGGAAATTGTGCGTCCTTGCCGCAAGCAGGCGTTTACTGCGGTGGTAGAGTCATCGTTCGCCACCAGTCAATCATGGCTCCGCTCCTCATATGATCGATCATTGAAAGCGGCGATGACGCATGGACCTCGCGCCGACGGTGGCGAGGCCACTTCGGTATCAAGTGAGATTTCAGAGGGCATTTGGCGCGCGGCTCCCTGCGGAGGCGTTAGGATAAAGGCCGGGTCGACCCGAAACCTGAAGTGTCCGCAGCTATCCGGAAACGCTTTACAGTCAGAAAGCCGACGACCGAGAATAGGGCCAATAGGCTAACCTGGGCGATAACAAATGGGGCTGCCGTTTGAGTAGGCGCGAGGGTCCGCAGGACAGGTACCTTCTGAAAGGCTTGCACCACACCCACAAACGCGTTCAGGTACAACGCAAAAAGGGAACTTATGAGATAGACGCTTAGCCAGCCTCCCAAGAGTCGCTTCACAGTCAGTGCAAATGCTGCGACAGCGAGAACCACGAGGGAGATGACACCGATAATGTGAGGCGGCCCAAATGTCGTGGAGGGGAAAAGAAATCCCGTGACACTTGTTGCGACCGTGGCAAAGAGAAAGATTTGGTTCAAAACTGCAAGCCAACGATCTTGCAAAATCGCGATGACTACAACAACTCCGGTGACGATGCCAGTGAGGCTGATCAGCACATGTACTGTGGTGAATGCGGAAGTGGAGAGTCCCAAAATCATAAGCGGCTCCTGAAATCGTGGATTATTCGGTTTGCCACCAACGTTCCGAGGAGCTTATCGACGAGCGTCGAACCGTGATTGTAGTTGCTTGCTTCCGCCCAATTGCGCACGATTGAACCTTTGCTATCCTACGATGAAGTATTGCCGTAAACCTGACTCAGATGGTATGCGCGCGGTCGGAAAGAAGCGGAGGCGGGCCGGCCAGGTCTTGATTGGCTCGGGCACGACGCCACACTCCCGGGCTTTCCCCCACCAACCGGCGGAATAATTTGCCGAAGTGCGCTTGATCCACGAGGCCGCACGCTAGGGCGATGTCTGCAAGAGAAGCCTTCGTCGTTAGCATCAGGCCTTGAGAGTGCTCAATTCGTCGTCGTAAAAGGTACCTGTGCGGCGAATCGCCAAAACTCTCCCGAAAAGCGCGGCTGAAGTGAAACGGACTTAAACCTGCGATGGATGCCAGATCTTGCGTGCTTATTTTTGCGCTAAGATTTGATTCTAGATGCATTCGCACTTTGCGAATTTGCCAGGGCGCCAAACCACTACGGGTGGCCGCCTTGACGGAGTTCGGCGGTGGGCGCGGCGCTGCAAAATCCTGGAGCAGCGCCTCGGCATTTAGGAGACTCGCCGCTTGTTCAACGAACTGCTCCGCAGCATCGCGTTCGTCACGGAGCGCACAGCTGACGGCCTTAAAGAGCTCAGTGACGGCCATCTTGAGTTGTGCGAAAGAGGATCCCTCAAAGGAACTCGATTCATCGACTGGCAGGGAAGCTCGGAGCGCCATAGCATGCTCGGGGATCCGGGAAGCCTGCTGAACTTGTTGCATCTACGTACTCCATTCGCACGATTTGAAAACCAGTAAAAAAGCGGCGGAGTTTGTCTGACTTCAAATCCAGCGCTAGCTCGTAAGACTTTGCAACACGCGTGCCACCTGTAACCTGCTGAATTGCTTGGAAGAAGTCTTGCTAAGGGATGACGAGATTTCAGCAATGGCGAAATTTCAGCCTTCCGCTGTCAAAGCCATCAACGCTGCGCCGCCTGCAGCACAACATCGGATCGGCGTTCAGGCTAATAAACCGCACGCTTCTTTTATTGAAGGGACCACTGTATGATCGTAGGGTCTTTGCCCAAATGGTTTCGCTTTACTCCCAACAGTGGGGCTTCCAAGGGGAAATTTAGGATGAAGTCGACCGGATCTCCGATCGTGCCCCTCTACGTGGGTTGAGACGTCCGTGGCGTCTCTAACTGAAAATGGTCCGACGCCGCCAATGGCGATTTCCGGTGTCCCAATCGAGCGACCGGCGATTACTCCGCACGGAGAAATCCTGTCACGGACATTTGAGGCTACGAAAGAATCGCACGCCGAGTTGCAGAGCTTCGTCGCGATGATGCCCGCCATTGTGTGGCGCGCTGCTCCGGACGGCACCAGAGATTTCCACAACCAAGCTTGGCATGACTACACGGGTCTATCGCCGGCGCAAGCCCTCGGTTGGGGCTGGCAAAGCGCGGTGCACCCCGATGACCTAATGCGAATGTTGAGTGAGTGGGAGGTCATTCGCAAATCCGGAAAAGCTGGCAAACTTGAATGTCGTGTACGACGGTTCGACGGGCAGTACCGTTGGTTTGAGTTTCACTGCGTACCCTTCCGAAGAGACTTTGGTGAGATCGTATGTTGGTATGGATGCAGTTTCGACGTCGAAGAACGAAAGAGGCTCGACTATTGCCTGCGGCGCGATGAGACGGAGCTTCGAAACGTCACGGACGCTATCTGCGATCTGATCGCGATAGTGGCACCAGATGAAACATTGCTGTACATCAATCGCTGTTTTGCGGATTACACGGGTCGCGACATGAATGATGTCAAAGCCGGTAATTTTCGCGAACTCGTGTTCCATCCCGACGACATCCAGGGAATGCAGAACGACAGACAAGCAGGTCTGAGGGCAGGTGTACCATTCGCACTTGAAGCACGTCTCCGACGCCGCGATGGAGAATATCGCTGGCAGAGGATCCGCTACAGCCCGGTTCGAGATCAAGAGGCGCGTATCTCCCGTTGGTATACCACCGGACTCGATATTCATGATGAGAAAGTGGTGTCGGTGCGCTTGCAGAACGAGAATGTCGCGCTTCGCGAGGAAATAACGCGCTCCTCCATGTTCGAAGAGATCGTAGGATCCTCTGAGCCGCTGCAGCGCGTCCTTACACAGGTGGCAAGGGTCGCGACATCGGACTCCACGGTACTTATCTTAGGCGAAACGGGTACCGGCAAGGAACTCATTGCGCGCGCTGTCCATGCCCATTCGCCGCGATCATCCAAGGCGTTTATACGTGTCAACTGTGCGGCTATTCCGCCATCGTTGATTGCCTCGGAACTCTTCGGCCATGAAAAAGGTGCGTTCACGGGCGCCGTGCAAAAACGGCTGGGACGCTTCGAAGCGGCCGATGGGGGCACACTATTTTTGGATGAGATTGGCGATTTACCTGGAGAGACGCAGATCGCGTTGCTGCGCGTACTTCAGGAGCGGGAATTCGAGCGAGTGGGCAGCCATCACGCGATCTCGGTCGATGTTCGCGTAGTCGCGGCAACGAATCGCGACCTGATCGCCAGCGTTCGAGCCGGGACCTTTCGACAAGATCTCTTCTACCGACTAAACGTCTTCCCGATTCAGATCCCCTCTCTAAGAGACCGAGCTAGTGACATTCCGCTCTTGGTCGAATACTTTATTGAGCGCTACGCCAGGAAGGTGGGGAGGAGGATCCGGCACGTCAGCAACGAAACGCTTTCCCTTTTTAAGAACTACGACTGGCCGGGCAACATCCGCGAGTTGCAGAATGTGATTGAACGTGGCGTCATCCTGTGTGATGGAGACACGTTTGCGATAGACGAGAATTGGCTGGTGAAGACTCCGCAGGCGCGCGTTCAGTCAGAACAGGCCCTGGACGCCGCCCTTTCTCGCAGGGAGAGGGAACTCATCCAAGATGCGCTCGCTGCGAGCGGCGGCCGTATCTCCGGTCCCTCGGGGGCCGCTGCGAGGCTCAAGCTTCCTCGCCAGACGTTGGCATCGAAAATGAAGACTTTAGGAATTCGAAGAGGCTAAAGAGGAGGATTCGGTTCGACGGACATTGGCGTCAGCGAGATCCGTTATCCCCGCCGGCGCATGTATTTACTAGCGTCGAGTCCTCCAAGCCACGATCGGATACACGCGCCGACGACCGCGTCGGGGGAGTTCCGAATCCCGCACCGGCGAACGCCGCGATCCAACCGAGGACCTTACGTTGCAAACGATGATAACGAGTCGGAAGAGTGTATGTTGAAAATTGAAGTAGAATCGAACGGTGCCGGCCACCACATCCGGTTGATTGGCCGGGTACGCGCCGCGAACATTGACGAGCTCTCCAAGCAACTCGCGGCGGACGATAAAGACACCACGATTGATTTGCGTGAAGTCACCATTGTGGATTTGGCCGCGGTTCGCTTTCTGCTCTCGTGCGAAAAGAATGGCCTGCAGCTTTTGAACTGCTCCTTATATATTCGTGAATGGATAGTGCGCGAACAAAGCCAAGAAACGTAAGCTAGATGTCGTCTTCTTTCTAGGATGATCGGCATCAGGGCAGTTCGGCGCTCAATCGGAAACACGCGACAGATCCACACATCCCAGCGATTTTGAGTTCCGCCCGAGTCCGGAGCTTTCTGGGGCGCTCCTAAAATCCCAATTTCGCACGCTTTTGCAATCGGGCGAGGATAGCCGCGAAGTAGCTTAGTCATCGATGAGCCCGCAGTGTTGCTGCGCTGGAGGCAAAGATGACTGGAATCCATGCACGCGAACTCGCTTGGCGCTTGGGCGTCTTGGGAATGGCGGTGGCGATCTTGACGGTTGTCGCCACGCGATGGAGTCAGTGGGAGGGCCGATCTGGTTGGCAGGCCACCGACGATGCATACCTTCAGGCAGACATCACGCCAATATCGAGCAAGGTCGCCGGCTACGTGCGCTTGGTGCAAGGCGAGGACTTCGAAGAGGTGCGGGCAGGCCAGCTCGTCGCAATTCTTGTTGATGATGACTATCGTGCAATGGTTGCTCAGGCGGAGTCCGCCGTCGCGTCGGCGCGGGCTCAAGCGCAAGCGTTGTCCGCTCAAGAGGCTTTGCAGCGGTCCAATGTTCAAGCGGCGCGCGCGGTGGTCGCGGGCGCCACCGCAAACGTCGAGCAAAACACTCGCGACTTGGCCCGACAACAGCGGCTGCTGACATCGGGATCGTCTTCCACGGAAGCCACGGAAAAGCTCCGAACCATCCGATTACAATTGGGCGCACAATTAGCTCAGAACCGAGCGCAGGCCGAATCGGTGTCGCGACAGCTTGGCGTCCTTGCTGCACAAGAGGTGCAAGCGCGCGCCGCGATCGATGCTCAGGAAGCGAGTTTGAGGCTCGCGCAAATCAATCTCGGGTACACCCGCATCCTGGCGCCCCAAACTGGCGTGCTCGGGCCGCGCCAAGTTCGACCCGGCCAGTACCTCGCGGTCGGAAGCCAAATCACGACCCTTACTACGTTGCCACATGTTTGGGTCATCGCCAACTTCAAGGAGACCCAGCTAACACACATGGCACAGGGTCAAACAAGCGAAGTGCGAGTGGACACGTTTCCCGATCGCGTTCTTCATGGTCACGTGCTGGCGTTCTCCCCAGCGTCAGGATCTCAGTTCGCGCTATTGCCGCCCGACAACGCGACCGGCAATTTCACCAAAGTGGTTCAGAGAATCGCGGTCAAGGTCTCGGTGGAGGATGCGGGTGACCTCATTGATCAACTGCGACCTGGCATGTCGGTCGTCGCCAAGATTGATGCTGTGGCGCGATGACCAACAGCGTCACTACGCCCAATGTCTCTTCACCCCTAAAAGCGGTCGGAATTCCGTGGTTTGGGCTCGTGGCTGTATTGATGGGAACTTTCATTTCCACGCTGAACGGTCGGCTTTCAAACTTCGGGCTCGCCGATATTCGTGGATCGTTAGGTGCCGGTTTCGACGAAGGAGCCTGGATTACGACCGCACAAGCGGTCGGTCAAATGCTAATTGCGCCGCTCGCTGTGTGGGCGGGCGCAACCTTTGGACCGCGGCGCTGCTTGATAGGAGCCGCTTCGGCGTTTGCCGGCATTTCGTCGATCATCCCCCTGTCACGCGACTTGCCAACACTATTGACGCTTCAGTTCGCCAGTGGCCTCGCGTCGGGCTTTTTCATTCCGCTAACGTTAAGTTTCATTTTACCCAACTCGCCGCCGAAATTTTGGGCGTTTGCACTTGCGTTGTACGCGTTGAACTTGGAGCTGTCGCTCAACATCGCCGCATCTCTCGAGGGTTGGTATGTAGAGCATCTGTCATGGCACTGGATTTTTTGGCAGAACATCCCATTCGCCGTACTCATGGGTCTCTGCCTGCGCTTTGGAGTCGTCCGCGATCCGATCAAGCCGATGCGTCCGCCCGCGGACATTTTCGGTATGACATTCGCGGGCGTCGGTCTCGCGCTCATCTACGCGGGACTGGATCAAGGCAACAGGCTGGACTGGTCGAGCTCTGGCACTGTCGTCGGGCTGCTCGCCTCCGGCGCACTGCTTTTTGCGGCGTTTTTTTTACACGAGGCGCGTACACCCCATCCGCTGATTAATTTGAAGGTCGCGCTCGGTCGACCGATACCCGGCATCTTGTTGCTGATTGGCTTTCTTCGCCTGACGATACTCGCGACTTCCTTCTTGATTCCGCAATATCTCCAGGTGGTGCGCGGTTTTCGAGCTCTGGAAGTCGGCCACACACTACTCTGGATTGCCGCACCCCAGTTCGTGCTGTGCCCGATCGTGGCCCTGCTGTTGCGGCGTGTGGATTCACGACTCATTGCCTGCATCGGATTTGTCTTGATTAGTATTGCCTGCCTGCTCGTCGCGCACACGCTCACGCCCGATTGGGGCTCGAACGAGTTTCTTGTCTCTCAACTATTACAAGGGGTCGGTCAAAGCTTCGCGTTGTCTGGCGTTCTTCTTTTCGGAATTCTGCATTTAAATCCTCAAGAGGCAGCCACGTTTGGGGCGGCGGTGCAAACCGCACGATTGATGGGCGGGGAAATCGGGCTGGCCTTTGTCACCACGTTAACGCGGGTTCGCGGCCAGACGGCGTCCAATCTGATCGGCTTGCACGTTCAGAGTGGCGATGAAGCAGCCCATGAGAGACTCCGAATGTACGGTGCGCTTGTGAGCCGGGCGGGTAGCGATCCTGCGATCGCGTCCGCACGTGCTGCCGCGATGTTGGGAGGCGTGGTGCGCAGAATGGCATCGATGCAAGGGATCGTCGATGCTTTTGTCGTGGTGGGTGCCCTGACTGCCGTGGCGCTAGTGCTCGCCGCAGCGCATCGATCCGCGCCGCGTGGGCCTGCTTCGCATCTACCGTTGTTTGGGCAAGCGCCGTGACCCATGGCTCGCATGTGGCTACCCTTGCAGCACTGGTCTCGCTGGTCGGCTGTGTGGTTGGACCCAATTATGAGCACCCGGCGTTGCCCGCGGGCGCCTCCTCGCCGCTAATGTCCATCAGTTCAGGCGTCGAAGTGTCGGCTGAGGTGCCCGCGCAGTGGTGGATGCTCTATAACGATCCGATTCTCGATCGGCTTCTTGAGGAGGCCTTTGCAGCAAATGCGGACCTAGCTGTAGCTGAGGCCAATCTGATGTCGGCGCGTGCGGTGCGAGACGCCGCCCGATACGGTCGCTATCCCTCCACCACAATCGATGCGGATGGCATCTATGGTCGGAACGCCACGTTTGATGAGATCCTCGAGATCGCCGGGCAAAGTCCCAAAAGGACGTGGATAATCGATGACGTATTGGACGTCTCTTACGAGTGGGATCTGTTCGGTCACGTGCGTCGCTCGATTGAAGCTTCGCGTGCCGACACTCAGGCGGCCGCGGCCGGTCGAGACGCGCTCAGAGTCACAATAGCGGCGGAAACAGCTCGCGCTTACCTGCAAATTTGCACCTTAGGTCAAGAGATCGCGGTAGCTCACCGTTCGCTCGATGTTGTCACGCACGAGGCGTTGATCACCGCGCAGCGTCATGAGGCCGGTGCAAACTCCCGCTTCGATGTCGTTCGGGCAGAGGGCCTCGTCGCGCAAGTCCGCTCTACCATTCCACCGTCAGAGGGCCAGCGGAGCGCTGCGCTCTTTCAGTTGACGGCGCTTCTGGGCCGCACGCCCGTCAACGCGCCGACCGACACCCTTGCTTGCGTAAATGCGCCTCGCCTTACTGAACTCATTCCCGTCGGTGATGGAGCAGCGCTCCTTAGACGCCGACCTGACATTCGACAAGCCGAGCGGCGCCTGGCGGGTGCAACCGCCCGCATCGGAATTGCGACGGCCGATTTGTATCCGCGGATTACCCTCTCGGCGCTTTACGGCGGAGCCGCCACGAATATTCCGTCGCTTGTGACCGAGCCGGGACTTACCTGGGGCGTGGGACCGAGCATCAGCTGGGCTTTCCCCAACCAAAGTATGCCGCGCGCACGGATTCGCCAAGCTAATGCCGGCGCGGCCGCGGCACTCGCGGAATTCGATTCGGTGGCGCTGCGAGCATTGAAGGAAACTGAGCAGTCGCTTGCCCTGTACGGCGCGGAACTTGATCGGCGCCAGGCTTTAGGGGAAGCGAGGGACAAGGCGCACGAGGCGTTCGATCTGGCTCACAATCAATTCATCGCAGGATCCTTAAGCGATCTCGAACTATTGGTCACCGAGCAGGTACTGGTGGCCGCAGATGCCGCCCTGGCCATGTCCGATGCTGCCTGGCGCAAGCTCAAATTTCTGTTTTTAAGGCGTTGGGGGGTGGCTGGCAACGCCCGCCGCTAGGAAACTTGCGTAAAAGCGATAGCGACGCGGGAAATTAGATCGAAGCACGTATTGAGGAAGCCCGCAACGCCAGCCGTTGCCGCCATCAGTCTCCGTGAGTCGCAGCTGCGAAAACTGCAGGCATTGACATGCGCCGGCAGGAAGCAACAAGGCTGCCAACTAATTTACACGCACTATATTGCCTCGAGACAACAGAACTCGCCCATTCGCTTTAGTCATCACCCACAAAACGAGGAGTACCGCTGTGAAACTGTTTTCAATGCGTCGTCCACTGGCAGCGCTGAGCCAATTCTTGGCGGGCCTTTCATTAATCATCGTAACAACTGCGGCTTTCGCAACAGGGCAATCTATGAACACAAAAACCGTCGTTTTGGTCCATGGCGCTTGGGCAGATGGCTCCAGCTGGAATAACGTAGTACCGCTTCTAGAGGCGAAAGGCATTCGTGTGGTCGCGGTTCAGAACCCATTAAGTTCGTTGGCGGACGACGTTGCTGCAACGACGCGAGTGATCGATATGCAAACCGGTCCCGTGATCCTCGTGGGTCACTCCTGGGCTGGCGTGGTGATCACCCAAGCGGGTAATAACGACAAGGTCGCCGCATTGGTGTACGTCGCAGCCTTTGCGCCGGATAGCGGTCAATCAATCAACGACCTGATAGCGGGCTTCCCCCAGCCGCCTTATATCGGGACATTGATCAAAGACGAGAGCGGGTATCTCTATCTTGCGCCGGAAGCACTGACCCAATATTTTGCACCTGATTTGCCGCCTGCGACTCAAAAACTAATGATTGCCACGCAAAGTCCCTGGTTCTACAACTGTTTGGCGGATAAGGTGACGAAGGCTGCGTGGCACAATAAACCGTCGTGGTGGGTGATACCAGAAGAAGATCAGATCATTGATCCGCGATTGCAACAAGGGATGGCCGCCGCCGTAAAAGCGACCGTGACTAAAGTGCAGAGTAGCCACGTCGCAATGTTGTCAAAACCGAACGAAGTAGCTGCGACTATCATGGCGGCGGCAAATTCGATCAAATGATCTTGCAAGGTCTTGAGGCGCCTGTTCCGCGAGGATACGGGCAGGCGCCAGGACGCGCAGGTGGCCACAAACGGATCGCGGCCGGCGATAAGGAGCCGGAGAATGATGTGGACTCTTCTGTTCTGCTGATCATCATATATGCAGGTTTAGCGCTCTGCGCTGTGACCTTTGCCGCTGCGTACCTCGATCGAAAAAAAGGCAAATTAATTAGCGCGGCAGAGAAGTAGTCCTGCGCAGTTTTCATGAAAGCGACTGTCGATCGTTCAACAAGAATTGCGATATCCGGCCTCACTGGCGTGAGATGATGACGCATCCGTCGGCGCGCGCTGGCAGGGCGCTCAACGCTGGCTCCCTTCTAATGGAGACTATCGGGGCCTGATCAACCCGCCCCCAAAAGCAACCCGGTTGGTACAGTCTAGTATAATCGTGCTCGCTTCAAAAAATGCAGCAGCGTATACTTCCCGACCGGTACCATCGGTCCGGGATACGGCTATGAGTTGGGACGAAGTTTGCGAGAATTCCGTTTGTCCAGTCGCACGCTCTCTTAGCGTCGTGGGTGACCGCTGGACGTTGTTGATATTGCGGGAACTCCTCATGGGTGTCCGACGATTTGACGAAATCCAGGCACAGACCGGCATGTCTTCGTTTTTGCTCTCGACCCGGCTGAAGCGCCTAGAAAAGGCTGGTGTGATCGAAAAGCAGCTATACAGTAAGCGGCCGCCCCGGTATGAATATCACGCGACTGCAAAGGGCAGGGATCTCGATGAGGTAATACTGCTGCTTCGGGCATGGGACATGAAATGGGGTGGCCATCCGGCCAAGGCAGAGCCGGCCGTGCACATGACTCATAAGCGGACCAAGAAAGTGATTGATGCTAATTGGCGTCCGGCTGCTGACGGCAAGCCTTTTTCATTCGACGATGTCGAGTTCGTCCTGGGGAGGAAATATTCCGCGGAACGGGAGGCGAGACGTATCGCGTTCAGGGCTTCCAGACGCGGCGAATAATGGTCAAGAGTCAGAACGACTCGATCCACGGCCGTACATCAACCTCGAATGACCAGGCGTCGCGCGGTTGTTGCAAAACACTCCAATACGATTGAGCGATGCCGTCCGGAGACAAAGTACCATCCGGCCGTTCCGCCGGATCGGGCCGAGAGGCACTTCGCACGGCGCCGTCAATCACAAAGTGCGCAACGTGAATGCCTTTTGGCCCCAATTCCCGAGCCGCGCTTTGCGCCAAGCCGCGAAGCGCAAACTTCCCCATTGCAAACGCGGAAGAAAGGGGAAATCCCTTGATGCTCGCGGAAGCGCCGGTAAGTAAGATAGCGCCGTACCCCTTCGGGATCATCCGCCGCGATGCCTGCTGGACCGCAAGGAACCCCCCGTAGGCGGTAATTGCCAACGCGTCTCTGACTGCTGCTGGGTCAATATCCGCGACCGACCCATGCGCACGAGCACTAGGATTGTAGACTACGATGTCCGGCTGGCCCAGCCGATCATCAACTTGCTCGAACAGTGTGGTCATCGCGGCAGGATCGGCTGCGTCCGCCGAGAAGGTCAGTGCGTCCGTCTCCGATGCTAGTTTCACGAGCTTGCCTGCGTCGCGCGCGACCAAGCCCACCTTGACCCCCTCATGCGACAAAAGTCGCGCAAGTGACGCGCTGATGCCCACCCCGGCGCCGATGATCAATCCCGTCTTGTATTGCACGAACGCCAATGGTGTGACCCCTCTGTTCAGTTTGAGTTTGCGACCCGGCGCAAAGCGCCGCGATATCGGGACGCCAGCGTACCCGACTGCGATGCTGTAAACATTGCTAAGCGTGCTGCTTCATATTTGGCTAACAAGGTGCTGTCCTCGAGCGATGGCATCGTGATCTTTTCGCCCAGATCTAGGCCCGCGAGGGCTGCGTCGACGCAGTCATCGACTGACATGACATGGGCAGGGTCGAGTGCCGAAAGCGGCACGCCGGAAATCTCCCACAGGTCAGTGGCCGTCGCGGCCGGCAGAACGAGCTGCACGACCACTTTTGTTGCAGCAAGCTCCTCCTGTAATCCGCGCGTGAAGTTGAGCACATAGCCTTTGGTTCCACTGTACAGGCTGCTGATTGGCAACGCTTGGAATCCAAGCGTCGACCCAATGTTGATCAGTGTTCCCCGATTTCTCGCTTTGAATCCCGTGAGCACCGCTATCGAAAGGCGAACTACAGCGGTCACGTTAAGGTCCGTCATCGCCTGACGTGCGCTGCCAGTGATGGTCAAGGAGGGCGCGAGCGTCGCAGTGCCCGCATTGTTGACGAGTAGCGAAATGCTCTCGTCCGCTCCTATAGCGGTCTCTAAACGAGTGAGGTCCTCTTCCCGACTCAAATCGGCCGCCATCGTTCTAACGGCCACCTTATATTGAGATTTGAGGGAATCGGCGTATTCCGCAAGCAATTCCGCACGACGTGCAACGAGCAGCAGGCCATAGCCACGCTGCGCCAGTCGGTCAGCGTAGACTTTGCCGATACCCGCCGAGGCTCCAGTAACCACCGCAGTTCCATTGATGTTCGTCATTTGATAATTCCTTGTTGGTAATTCCATGCTCTCAGATCACCTGTTTGTCCTAGTGACTCGAACGCGCAGGGACTACTATGCAAACAAGTTCATGGCGCTTCAGATATTGAAGCGACGCAGATCGTTAGGTCAAGTTAAATCGAATGATGATGTGGAAGTGAGGCGGCGGATGTATGACTCGCGCGATCAAGATCCTCTTGCAAACCACTATCCCGACTACTGTCGATGATTGGTCGATCGCTCGGTTCGGTGAGCTGGCGAGACTGCTGCGAGAGACAGCCACTATCGACGGCGGACCTCAGTTTGAGGTAGTTGCTCGCGACCGCGACCCGTTGGGCGCGCCAGATTCGTTGTTGTCTACACTGGATCGCAGTGACTTCGATCAGATGTGGTTGTTCGCGGTTGACATCGGCAACGGGCTTACGACGGAGGATTGCGAGGCCATATCTAATTTCCGTCGAAATGGGCGCGGCCTGATGGTCACCCGGGACCATATGGATCTGGGATCGTCCATTTGCTTTCTTGCCGGTGTTGGTTCAGCCCATCATTTTCACACGAAAAACATCGATCCCAGCGCACGCCTTGAAAGGGATGACCCGCATTCCCTAAATATTTCTTGGCCCAACTTTCACTCGGGCGCAAATGGCGACTATCAAACGATCGAGGCGACAGGGTCGATTCATCCGGTACTTTCAAATCCCGCCTCGCCGACCGGTGCAATCCGATTCTTGCCGTCTCACCCACACGAAGGCGCCGTGAGCGCACCTCGCGGCGAACATGCACGAGTGATTGCCACGGGTACGAGCAAAGCGACAGGGAGATCATTCAACCTCGCGGTCGCATTCGAAGCACATGGCAATCACGGCCGGGCCATTGCTCAAAGCACGTTTCATCATTTCGCGGATTACAACTGGGATCCCAGGTTAGGTGCACCCAGTTTTGTCGACGAACCGCCGGGTGATGCAATTCTGCGCGAGCCGCTCGCGATGGCAGATACGCGCAGGTACGTACGCAACCTCGCGCTGTGGCTGGGAGGACGAGACCCGTAGCTGGTAATCACAGCATCATCGGACCAACCAGCGCCAAAAGTTACCAGATCGACACCGCCCAAGACGTCAAAGTGTGATCGCAGTGGACGCTCGTGCGGCCGCATTAGCACCTTAACAAGGAACCTATATGAATTCGCAACTTCCTCGAAAAGCGCTTATTGCGATGACCAGTCACAGTGCGCCTTTCTATCCCGATGGCCGGGTGAACGGCGTGTTCTATACGGAGGTTTCGCATCCTTATCAGGCCCTGACGAAAGCGGGCTTTGAAGTCGATCTCGCAAGCGAAACGGGGACCTTCGTCATTGACACCTACTCGCTTGACCAGCAGTTCTTGAACGCCGAAGACACTGTTGTGCTCAAGGCCCCTGAGCATCCATTTAGTCAATTGCTCAGCAAAGGCGTGCGGAAGGCGAGCGATCTGAAGGCGGGCGAGTACGGATTGTTCTTTTCGTCTGCCGGTTTCGCCAGCGTCTACGACTATCCGGGCGCTAAGGACCTGCAAGCGGTGGCCGAGGACGTCTGGGAAAGAGGTGGCATCGTCGCGGCCGTCTGCCATGGCGGCGCCATTTTCCCAGGGGTCAAGGATCCAAAGACCGGTAAGTCGATCATCGCCGGGAAGGATGTAACCGGCTTCAGCACAGAAGGCGACAAACTGGCTGGGGTGTTGGACAGAATCCACGGCGACGGCGTTAAGACAACCGAGGAAAGCGCCGTCAACGCCGGCGCTCACTATATCGCGCCGCCAGTGCCCTTTGATGCCTTTTCTATCACCAGCGGCCGCATAGTGACCGGCGCAAATCCCGCGAGCGCACACATTACGATCGTAGCTGCTATTGAGGCGTTTGAAAAAGCCTGATAATCGTACTGATAAGAATTGGCTGGTGCGCGGTTTCATCGCGCATCATCCTTGACCATGTCACAGCGAGCGACATTGGGGGCGAGCTCGAACATTAGGACATTCTTGAACGGTGCACGAGCGACGAGCGTCGTGGATCTTGGTCCAGGTCCACTCGTGCTCAGTGACGACTGAGGGCGGACAACCGAGCGAGGACGGCTAGATCCGCGTTGACCTCCGCGCTCCTCAAGCTGCTCTCCGAAAGCGGTGAAAATCTCTACAGCCGCTTTGCTGTTCTTGAACCGGCGTTGAATGCTGTACTTGGAAAGCACATCTTCGTTGTGACGATGCGGGAGCGGGAGAGGGTACCGCATAGACTGTCATCGCCGCTTTCTCGCGGTCACGATCAGTCCCGCTTTTCGCCGAGTATGAATCGGTAATAGACCGGCCTAACCTTGTTCCAGTCATTCGTCATCGCAAGTGCGTGCGAATTCCACCCATTCGTACCCGGCAGCCACTGGGTCGATGTCGTCCGGATCCATGTCCTCCAATAGGGGAGGCAACGGCATGATCAGTCCGATTTCTTCCATTCGCTTCAGAATGACGCGACGCTCCCGTGCCAGAATGCGGCGGTAGGGTTTGGCCGCCCCCACATCCAACACCAGGTGTGCGAGGGTCGCAATCTGGGTGTTCTCCGAGTGCCCTAAAACCCGCAGACGCGCGAGACCCTTTGGGGAGATGTGCGATTGGTCCAAGAAGCCGAGGATCTCGCGCTCGTGCAATACGGCGTCCCGTTTTTCTCGGGGCATTGTGCGACACTTTCGTCAGATACGTGCACGCTCACCCTTGTCACCGAATGCCTCGTTCGGTCTGATACATTCACACAGGATGCAGAATTGCCCCAATCGAGTGCCTTCCTCAAAATCCACGCTCGTCTGTTGGGCCCGCATTCTACTGGCTGGTGAGTCGATACGCGCGTGTGCTAGCGTCGGACAAGGCATGTGTTGTGGAGGGTTCCATGAAAGACAGGTTTTCGACACCAGAGGACCGTTGCGACGAGTGTGGCCAGACGAAGACTGCGCTCGGTTTTGTGAGCTTGGGTTCGGACGCGGGCAGTCCGGCGAGGCACCTTTGCTCAGCTTGCTACAATCGCTGGTACATGCAGAGGGCCGGACTTCCAGAACTCGAGACAGTGGATTTTGATCCCGTCACCCGCTGGGATTCCGTGGGCAAGGAGCATACGTTTCATTTCGTCGTTCATATGAGCACCGGCCTTGGCATCAAGGCGTTTGAATGGGTGAACGGTGGTCCGGGTGGCTACCAGTTCTCAGTTCTCGAGCCGCCGGAGATGCCGGTCCGAGAGGCCTTCGCCACGCTCGTCAAAAAGATAGAGGCCGGTATCGCGGTACGATACCTTCGACCCTCGGATTTTCCAGGCACCGGGGCCAGTCAGAATCGACTTTACGTGAACGGTACGGCAGTGAACGGAAGAATCGATGAGCGCGAAGGGACGCCTACGGTCGTCATAGACGGGCGCGAGTTCGCGTGGGAAGAATTCGGCGAGTTCCTGAGTGGCTTCAATGGATTCAATTTCCGATTGGAATGCTTTGACGCTTGTGAAAGCGTCGAGACAACACCCGACCCCGAGCGGCCTAATCCGGTCTGGTGGTTGCCTGAAAATGAGCCCATCGAGTCGGACGATAATCGGCATCACTAACCCCCTTGGGGAATCAGTATGACCGTTCACGACCGAATCGAAATTAACCCCAAGATCATGTTGGGGAAGCCGGTTATCCGGGGCACGCGAATCCCTGTGGAGTCAATCGTTCGCAAGATGTCGGAGGGTGCCGATGAGAAGGCGCTGCTTCAGGCATATCCCACCTTGACGTCGAATGATGTTCGTGCGGCGCTTCGGTACGCTGCGGATTCGCTTGCTCACGAAGAAGTTGTTATCGGCGCAGCGAGATAGTAGCAGCGGGATAGTGACCGGCTTGTGCCCCTTGTCGCGGACGAGAACCGTGATTTTTCAAGGCATCTAACTCGGACATCGGCGAGCCGCTCTTCCGCGGACTCGATCTCGCGGCGTTGAAGGTTGTAATGGAGAGCACGTGGTCGTCGTGACGATTGCTCTATTCCCAGCGCCATGACTCGGGATTCCAAATGCCGGCACTGCCGGCTAACACCGGATTGAGGAACGCGCCTGCGGCGCTCGTCAGCTGTTCGATGGTTGTCCACGCAAGATCATTCGATCGCGCCATCTCGGTGTAAGGCGCAATCCAGGCTGCGGGCGGGAGTGGCAATGATGACGGAAGGGGATGTGTCGCGCGGAAATTGAAGGTTAGTTCCAGAGCGGTCCGCAACCGCCTCGCTTCGATCGG
>Ga0116227_10007043_pt1 | contig 22276 bp, 28 predicted proteins | sample S1TSphgellanicum_FD_89693 | JGI IMG/M metagenome (GOLD analysis project Ga0116227, IMG submission 89693) | Host-associated microbial communities from peat moss isolated from Minnesota, USA - S1T2_Fb - Sphagnum magellanicum MG | ecosystem: Host-associated > Plants > Peat moss > Unclassified...
CCCAAACAGGGGATTTTCCGCTCATGACTGCCCGCACCCGTTCCGTCCCATGAACAGAATCAGAACAACATCCGTTGGTCAAGCCGCCAATTTCTGCTTAGGCGCTGGCGGATGGAAACGACCCCTGCATCCTGATGATGACATCGAAACTACCGGCAAAGCCAAGAAGGCTGCTGCCGTGCGCGACAAGGCGAAGCGGCCCGCTCAACCCCAACGGGGTCGCCGTCCTCGCGCGAAGGGTCAGCCCCCGGCATAAGCTGACCCCGATCCCGCGTCCGGCCCGGACTTCCCGGCGGGATCAAAAGCCGTTCCGTGACGCCCCGCCGGGGCTTCCCGGTCATGGATCGGCCAAGCGGGCTTGGGAAAACAGATGCGCCGAGCCTCCAGCATCCCCACGCCCAGCGTCTTCATCTTGTAGTTGACAGCAATATAGATTGGCTACATTCCTTAATAGATAGGAGAGTACAGGGGGCTACTAGGATGAAGGCGGGTCGTTTCCGGGAGTTCGCGTTCGCAATCACGTTGGTTGCCTCACCATGCTTCGCCGAGCCCCCGAACCGAAACAGCAGCGCATCCTCCTCGCACACGCCGGCGCCACCGCCGAGCCCTCCGTCGCCGATCTTGACAACAACAGATGCAAATAGATATCCAACCCCTCCGCTACCTGATCATAAAACTAAAGATGATAGTAAAAAAGATGTGTTTTCAAAGCTGTATGTCAGCCCACTACTTCCGAAGGGGGGAGATTTATCGGCCTTGGCAAACGTTGATCCAGGCTTAGCATCTAATTTATATTTATACGCGGTTGGGACTTTCTCCCTCTCGAATAAGGGCGAAGGCGATCCACCACAAACGCCCTTAAATAAGACGCCAGAAACTCCGCAGGCCTCAGCATCCCCAGATAAATTCACGCTGACCATTTCGGGTAGTGGAACGACATATGCAATAAATACGGCAGAGACAAAACCTTCCGGTAATAACTCTTCAGACAGTCTAAAAAGTTGTACGTATAGCGGCCCTAGGAGTGGAGTGCCGACGCCTCACACTGCGACTGAGGCGTTTTCATATATTAACGGAAACTCTTCTGATCAATGTAATTCAGAGCATAAGATGGAGTTATCAAAAGAATTTATCTCTAGATCTGACATGCTTTGCTCAGAATTTGTTACAAACATGGATATTTCTCAGCGTACATATAGATCTGCGTTTAGTGTTTTAGGAACTATTTTTGGATTTGTGGGCGCCGTGGCATCCCCTGCGAAAGTGTTTTCCGGTTTGGCTGGTGTCTCTACCGGCATCAATGGGAATATTGATGCCGGCGCGTTTCATGGTGAGGAAGCATACCTTTTGGCTAACGCAATCACCTCATCTCAGGAGGAAGATCGAGTTGCGTTGTACGGACGCCTAGGCATTCCTACCAAGCTGACGGGTGCAGCCAGTTCAGTGTCGCCAACAGGTGCGACATCCACGACGACAGGCGCAAGCACCACAGGCAGCGCCGCCGTAGTTAATATCACTTTTAACCCTGCAACGTTGGGCACTCCGGGCACCCCCGCCAAGCCCGGTACGCCGCCAACTCCTGCATCGATCACGCTTTCCATTGGGGGCGCGCCAGCAGCCGGTATTACCAAGGGCGCAAACATTGATAGTAACGGAAGTGCGGCAGACCTTAAAACCGCGTCAATCGGAACTATATATTCTGCAATCGACAATTACCACAACGGATGTTCGATTCGAGTTGGTCTAAACCAATTGGCTAACAAACTAAACACTGGAACTCCCGTTAAGAAAAGTACGGTTCCAACGAATTAAAAATAGTTAATAGCAATTTGATGCCGAAGGATTGTCCCGAGGCCTAATTATTTTGGCACAATTTCAGAATTATGGCCTATGATACTGGGCCAAGGTAAGGGTTTTGCGTCTACCAAATTTGCGCCCCGTTTGTCTCCGAGGACCATGCCGCTCACGACCGGTTGCGGCGGTCCGTTTGCGATTGAGACACCCTTATTTGGCTCCCCTATATGTGATAATGTCCGTTATTATATAATATATTCTTGAAACTGCCTGTCGACCATGACAGTCCAATCAGCAAGCCGGCCGCAACGCGCCTCGTCTTCGCCGCTCGCTGGCTTGCGAGCGCGGTCAACAGCGCCAATTCCGTATACTGGCCCGGAATTAGCAGCGCCCGATGTCGGACCTCAATCTTGGAACAGTGTGAGCTCGGTGATACGCTGCTTTGCCTCCACGCCGTCCGGCACCCGTTCGAGCCATAGAATCTGATTGCCATCCCGGTCGTACGGGCATTGCGCAAGCTCGTTTTCGGTGATCCCGAGCGCCTTCGCGATCGTCGGTCGAAGTTGCTCTTCGTGCTGTTCTTGCGCCATTTCCGTTTTGTAGTCTCGCATCGGATCCTCCGTGGATGCATGGGTTACATTAAATAGGAACGCAACATGCGATTTCCAGTGCGGGCATCGCGTTCGGAGCGGAGGTTGAGCCGGCCCGTGATCTCTTGTCGCCAGGCCGCGAGGACGCTATCCGTCAGTTGTGGACAACACCCCCGTCCGCTGGAGCTGCGATCGGCGTGGAACAGCGTCTCTGCCCGGATCTCTATGGCTTCGGGACTCCCTATAAAGGTCCTTGAGCACGAAGCCGTCTATACCGTCGCGGAGAGCGCGCAGCTTGGCAACATGCTATCCTCAGCCCAGATGCGCCTTACGAATATAGGCTTACAATCGGCTATCGTGAGCGCGCCAAAGGCGACAATCGGGCCCCTGGTGACTGGCAGGTTGAGCAAGCTTGGACGGCTATTGCCAGTACGGGACGTTCCGTGGCCAATCGCTGAGCGACCGGGTATGGTCGGCAGCCGTCAGTCCATGTAGCCTCGCGCTTTTGTGATTGAGTAGAGGCGACAATGGCGCGCGATGAATTTAGCAAAGCTGTGATCGATAGGATGGCCAAGCGCGTCGGGACAAAATGTTCATATCCTGAGTGTCGTGCCCCTACCTCGGGACCGAATGCGACGGACGGCGTCACCAACGTTGGTGTTGCCGCGCACATTTCCGCAGCGTCGCCTGGGGGAGCACGATACGACGCCGGTCTGAGCTCGGAGGCACGAAGCGATATCCACAATGGCATATGGCTGTGTCAGAACCATGCCAAGCTGATCGACGACGACGAGCTTGCTTTTCCGGCCTCGCTACTGCGCGAATGGAAAGAAACTGCCGAACATATGGCGGCCTTAGAAGCCAAGGGGTTTTCTGTGCGCCGCGCCGCGCCATTTTCCGATCTCGAAAAGAAGGCTCCTAGGCTTCTTGCTGAAATGCGCGCTGACCTAACATCGAATCCTCTCGTGCGACAGTTTATCCTGATGTCGAAGGATTGGTCATACAATCCGGGACCAACGCCTTTTTTTGCGTACTATTACGAAGATCATGATTTTTTGTCTTCTATTATAACGATCATGGAACATTTTGATGCGATTTATGACATAGCATTCAACGATGTGCCGCGGTACAATTTTACCGAACCTTTCGTGTCTTTTATGATCGGCGATAGTTAATAGCAGTACGCCATCTCGAACGGCAGTTATTTAACTTTTACTCCAGAACACAGCCCATCTGCTATCGGACCATTGACGAAATTTCGCTGTTCGATCAGAACGACGGAATATCAAATCTCTCGGCGCTTGTGCGTATCTTCCAAATGCTGCAATTGCCTACTGCGGCATCATTATCAGCTGCAACGGATACGCTTCACCAGCGGCGCGGCTAGTCCAGTCGGCAGTGAGCTACGGGGCGTAGTGTTCTGCGTCCAATATCACCGGCAACACTTCGGGATGATGCGTAGCGGGCAAATCCGTCGTAGCTTGATGCCCGATGCTTTCGTTTGCGTGCCGAGTTCCCACTCCTTGTCCATCACCAGCCATCCCGCTGCTTCTTGATGGGTGACCGTTGGGGCAGGCTCGCCTTGCATCAACCCAGCTTGCTTCCGCGCCTTCGGCTTGTGCAGCTTCACTCCCTTCGGGCGCGGGTGCGGGGTATGACGCCTAGCTCGATGGCCCGCCCCCATTGCTCCCCATGAAACCGCTGGATGGTCCGGCGGTCGATACTCAAAGGAGCAGATCATGACCACACAAGCAAAAGCATCGGGCACCAAGCCAACCCACCACGTCTTTCATGTTACCGGCGAAGGCAAATCCGCCCGCTGGATCGAAATCGGCGCGGCATGGGCCAACCGTGACGGCAATGGCTTCTCGATCACCTGCGAGACACTGCCCGTTTCGGGCCGCATGGTGATGCGCAAGATCACCGAGAAACCCAAGAAAGCCGCCGCCGAATAGGTAGTACCCGGCGCGGCACCGCCACGCCGGGATACCGGCCATCCTACGGGGGCCGCCTCAGCGCGAGGATCAGTTGCGCGATGGCTGCAATTAACGCCGCCAGCGCGTCGACCAGCTCTGAAATGGGGTGCATAGTCATCGTGTCCTCCGTTCTCCCCGCGCGGGATGCGTCAGGGTGAAACAGGGACAGCCGCCCGCCACAGCGGGCCGGGCCAAGGTCGCACCAGCGCCGCCGTGCGGGATAGGGCTGCACGTCAGGAAGCCCATCGCCTTGCCCGGCTCGCGCGGGCGGCTAAACCGCCACGAGAGCCATGACGCTTCCCGCGCGGGATACGGGGAAAGAGCCCAAATGCACCCCCCCAGAGCGGATCGACGAAAAGGTTAATGAATTCTTAGCAATCGTTTGTTACACTGACAGTTCAGCAACCCTCGCGCGTAAGGTATCTATTCTTCGCAACGACACAGTTTCAAACCCGGCTCGGCCGGACCTTCCGGCCGAGCCGGAGGCTAGCCTCCGCGCCGAATTGATCGGGCGGCTCGCGGGTGCGCAACTGGCGCTGGAAAAGGTGATCGCAGATCTTGCGCGCAATGGCAGCAGCACTTCCACCGCCAACAGCCAGTTGTCTCTGCTTGCGGGTTTGCAGGCATCCATTGGCACGGCCAGCTCCGCAACGCTTGCCGCCATGAGCGGCGAAGTTGCCGCCGCCGTCGCCGAGACCAAAGCCATCGCTGATCAGGCGCGTGGCGAAATTGCGAGTAACGCTGCTGCTTCTGCACTCGCCCTGGCCAGCGCAGCAAGCGCTTCGCGCACAGCGATCACTGACGCGATGGACACCCTGCGCCACACCGCGCTGACCTTCGCCTCGCCGGAGGATGAGCGCGCCTACCGCGAACGCGAGGAAGAAACCCGCCGCTACATCACTACCCAGCAGAGCAAGCATACGCCCGAAGGCGACCTCAACGCCTCCGGTGCCGCTGTCGGCCAGATGGTCGATGCCAAGGCGCATGGTGCAAGCGGCTCAGAATTCGACCGTCATTTTGACGCGCTGGTCGCCACGCACGAGCAGTTGCGCGAAGCTGCGAAAGCCAACGGCGTTTCGACCGAAGAATCCGACCGCCGCCTGCACGACGATCTTCGCCGCGTCATGAAATCCAAGGGATTGTCGGATGCGCAGATCGACGCGCAATTTGCGGCGAATCCAAATCCGCTGGAAGCGGCGAAAGCCTTCACCCAAAGCGATGTTGTTGCCACGCAGCCAGCGAGTACCCCGCGCGCAACTGCTCAGAGTACATCTGCGGACGCCAAGGGATTGGATGACATGGCAAGCCTTGTCGCTTCTCTGCAATCGTCTGGTGTCGTCGCTCGCCCCCATGATCCTGAGGCTGAGCCCGAACACGGGGTAGCTGCCGCCGCTGTGGCAACCAGTGCCCGCACGGTATAAACCGCGCGCTCTGCTTACATCAGGCCGATGCGCCCACATTCGTAGCGTACGCGCTGAAAAAACGCATCGTCTCGCAGGTACGTCTCGCTTAACAGTTTCTGATATGAATCGATGTCTTCATTGATCAAATCGTCAGATTTCCCAATCTGAGGGCCCAACTGCCAGATGATGTCGTAAGATTTTTTGCCCATCGCCCGGAACGTAGCACTGTTCTCGCCAGCACGGTTATAGCGCTGGTCCGTCATTGAAGCCGCATTGGCGACGTAGCATTTGATGCCGAACATATAGAGATTTTTCTGGGTCTCGGGGTTAGCTGGCGCTTGCGCGTGCGCATGGCCGATAATCATATCCAAGACGAGGATGCCCGCCAATACGATGAGCACAGCGACCCTTGCCGCCAGCAGGACAATCCAGATGCGGTAAGCAATCCGATGCACGACACCAGCGAACCTCGTCAGAGACGTTCGTATTTCGGCGCGCGCATGAACCATGGCGAAAATCCCTCACATCGTGAAAATCCGATGCAAAGAGGGTTACATTACTGCACGTAGTGTTGCGGGCGCATGCCGCGTAATCTCTACTATTGCAATGATTTCACGCTATATTCTGCTGCGCTGTTGCGGATTTCGAGATCGGCTCGAAACCCGCACGCCGCCTCGCTTTTTCGGCCCTCTGGCTTGCAACACTACGTGCAGAAGGGTTGCACGGCGCGGCCAGGGAGCAAGGCGTTGAGCGGGTTCGATGACATTGGAGAGGGCGACCTGTTCGACCAGAACGGGGCACGGAAGTACCTAACGCAGGGCGAGGCAAAAAGGCTGCTTGCTGCCACGCGCCTGGCCGACAAACCGACGCGCCTATTCTGCCGTTTGCTTTACTATACCGGTTGCCGTTGCAGCGAGGCGCTGGCGCTCACGCCGCGTCGGCTTGATCTCGAAACCGGGCGCATCGTTTTCCGTACGCTTAAGCGGCGTAAGACCGTCTACCGGGCAGTCCCAGCTCCACGTCGGTTCATCCGGGACTTGATCGCCCATGCCGAACGGCTTGGGCTGGCACCGGATGACCGGGTATTTCCATGGTGTCGGCAAACAGGCTGGCGGCGCATCCGCGCCATGGCCGAAATTGCAGGCATCGAAGGGCCGCAAGCGACGGTCAAAGGATTCCGTCATCGATACGGATGCCACGCCATCGGCAGCGGCTTGCAGGAGTCCTTGGTGGGCCGTCTCCTTGGCCATGCCAATCTCCGCTCCACCCGCGTCTACACCTTCGTTATGGATGCCGAAGAGCGGGAATTGGTCAAGCGGATGTGGTGAAAGATTTGTTGCGATCCTCTCAAAACCGACGAGCTTGAGCTATTTCCTTTTGCCGCTATTCGCTGTATTTTCTCGTTTCAGATTTAATTGATAAATCGTCATAAAATTGAAAACTGTACGGCAATTGACACCTCTTTTGCGGAAGAAAAACATATGTCAATTAAAAGTGCTATTTCCGATGCCGTCAATGATGCGGTAAACAATGTTATGGACTCAGTATCGGGAGACACTGAGGATATATGTAACTCGGCGCGCGGCGAATCAGTTAGTTCCTGGAGAGAAGCTCAAATACTCAAGGCAAGTGGCATTGGTGCCGCAGCAGCTGCGATACCAGGGTTTTCATATCTTACCCTACCCGCCGATGTGGCGGCCACTTTACGGATTATGCATCGAGCGGCGACTGGAATTTGCTATATAAGGTTGGGATATGCAGATTCTGATACATTTGCCGCCGTAATGGGCGTATGGTCCGGCGAAACTAAATTAAACAATGATCTTGCAAAACAAATGGCAGCAAAAACGCTCGCTGCCGGAGGGACGACGGTGGGCGGGACCGTAGGATTAAAACTCGCAATTAAAGGATTCGGGCTGTGTACGGGTGTAATTGTAGCTAAAAAATTAGGCCCGAAAGTTGCTCAAAAAGTCGCCGCTAAGATCACTGCGAAGCTCGCAGCCAGAGCGACCACAGGCTGGATTCCTGGAATTTCAGCCATTGTCGGTGGAGGGACAAACTGGTGGATGGTCGGAGGCATTTGCGGTGCAGCAGAAAGCTATTGCGATTTTATCGAGAAAAACTCGTAGATTTTTCGCTCTGAGTATCCTCTATTTTATTGGAAATAGGTTCCTTTCTTTCACTTACTCGGGACACCCACGTAGTAGTCATAAATGCTATACCTGCAACGGCGCTAGCTAAAAGCGTCAGCTTCACGTCTTTCTTGAGGGATTTAAGTATAATTTTTCTGTCAATCGCAAAATACGATCCATGCATTTTCATATTGGTCGATGCTATATCGTGGATTTTGTACACGATAGGAACGCCGATTGAAACCCCCAGTCCCTGTTCGATGATACGTTTTATCATAAAATCCCGTTATTTTAATATGTAAAATAATAATCTAATATAGACTATCTTCAGGAAAAATATTGTGAAGATTTTATGAATATTAACATTTTTTATGAATTCTTGATCACGCTTTATCGATACACAAAAGTTGCTCCTAAGTGCGTCGCGTCAATTATACATGACCATTAATTCCGTCTCCATCTCCAGAATTGGAAATCCGTCGTAGTGAGATGACAATCGGCCCCTGTGGTTTCACATGCCAAATTCCTTGGGCATATTCTTGGACGGTCGTAACCGTGCCCTGTTGAAAGTGGCGCGTCAATTCGCCAAGGCCGCTGCCGCCAATGATAATTTGCCGCATGCCAAAATCCAACGAGACTAATTGCTCACCAATATAGTCGATGGCAATCAGATGGGGGTAGGCAAGTTGCCATCCCATCCATAGGCCGGATTTGGAATCGAAGCGGCGGAAGTCAATCATCATGGACGGGCGACCCGCGCCACGCTGGAGCGTCCATGGCCGGTATTCGGTCGGATCGATGGCGGGAATTTCCGCTTCGGCGGGCGCTTCCGCTTGCTGCGCGGCGGGCTGTGCCGATGGTGCCGTCTCGTTTGCCTGCCGGTCGAACATTGCAGCCCAGTTGCCCAACTTGCGCTGGTCGGGTTGCCAGGGTTGGCGTGGGTCGGTCATGGCTATCGCTCCAGTCCCGGTGCGGGCCCAGGAGGCTCGCGCGCGATTTCAGGTTCATTCGACATTCCAGCAGACATACGGTCGAACCAGCCATGGAAGCGCTGCGCCATGCGGATGGTTTCGCCAACGCGGCCTTGCGACTGACCAAGTCGGTCAAAGGCCGCCTTGGCGCGCGCTTCCACCTCGCGATAATGACGCGACGCTTGGAACTGTCCGAAACGCTCTTTCATCACGCCGTGAACCTGTTTCAGGTGCATAGCAACGCCGAGGTACGGTTCCGGCAGACGGGATAGGCCGCGCTCCAAATAGGAGCGCCGGTCTATCCGCGCCGCCGATCCGGTGTCTTCGAGCGCGGCGTTCGCCATCCGCTCCCACTCCGCTCGGCAGCCGGTTTCGTAAAAGGAAGCCAGGTTCCACGAATCGGCATTGCTCGCGACCATCACTGGTTTGCCGTCAGGCCGGAGCAGCCCCGTGGGGTCCGGCACCCAGTCGTGACGCGACTTGTCGCCGAACCCTTCCGCCTCCAGCGGGCGCATGGTCAGCATGACATGCGCGTGGGGCTGCTCCTTGCCGTCTGCTGCCAAGGGGCAGTGGACGGCAATGTCGGCAATCATCCCAAGGTCCACGAAATTTTTTTTGACGAATTCGCGGACGAGCGCGATACGGGCATCGGGTGCCAACTCGCGTGGGATCATGATGCGGATCTCGCGCGCCGTCTGGGAGTCCTTCCGGCGCTCGCGCCGATCGGCCATGTTCCACAGCGATTCCCGCGTCAGCTTGCGCGCCCAGCCGGGAGCGTTGTCGGGCACCAAGATTTCTTTGTGCACGATGCCGGTCTTGCGGGTGTAGTCATGGGTGATGCCTTGCCGCTCATCGTACAGACGTTCGCCTGCCCGATAGGCTGCTGCGGCAACCGGGCTCTGCCCGGCGGATCGCTTGATCTGTTGGACCCTCATGCTGAATAGCGCCACTGCACCCTCCATGGATGTCGTGGTTTGCTGAGAGCCATGTTCGTTTTAGTTTTTGGAAGGCTGTTCCGGAACAGTTCACAGCTACGTCGAGACAACCTTCGGTTGCTTCGACGTGAACCTTGCGGGACGCCTTCAAGAGAAACGGTAACACAACCATGGTTAAGAATTCGTAAACACCGAATGGCAAACCACTCAGGGGCGGTCGCTTTTCGGCATCGAGCCGCAGCGACCGCGGGCGCTCGGGAGCGCCCGGGCGAGTCAATCGAGGGTTGCACAACCGCTCTCATGACCGTGCTCCAAGGAGTGCCTGGCAGTACGGCGGCAGGGCGCGGTAGGCATCATGGAGGCTCGGCACCGGCATCACCGGCCGGCCGATCACCGTGACCGTAAACGGTCCGGCCCGATGCCGACGACGGGCGCTGATCCATCGCACCGTCTTATGCAGGACAAAGAGGATGGCACCGACGCCCACCAACAAGCCGATGATCGTCGCCGCCATTTGCCTTGTGTCACTGTCCATCTGCATGGTCGTGATAACCGCCGCAATGATCGCCACCAACACCAGCACGTCCCGCATGCGGGTGCGCTTGCGGGACGGATTGGGAGCCATGGCTTCCCACTCAGCAGACCACCGACGCCAGGCCACCACCTGCTCATTGGCTTTTAGCACGGCCATCGCGACCGGCGCGGCAATGAACAGCGGCACCGCGCTTCCATTATAGAGCCCTGCGACGGTGGCGATGCCCGATGCCAGCGTCACCGGCCCAGCAATGCCGGGATGGCCAATGATCCGGGTTTTGAACGGCGGGCGCTTCATTGCCTATAGTCCACGAAGGTGTAGTTGCTCCCGGTCGCGGCAAAGCAATGCCCGGCGCGCAGCCAGACGGCGCTGACGCGCCCGCCATGGGCTGTGCCGCCGGTCTTGAGGCCACGGGCGAAGAATCCGGGCTCAATCACCCAATCGCTCTGTTCAGCCCAGGACTGGCTGCTGTTCCAACTGCTGTTGCTGCCCCGGTTGCGACCCCAATTGTCGCTGGTGCCGTCCGAGCCGCCGCGTCCCCACGAGGCCGAACTCGTGTAGTTGCCACCATTGTTGGCGACGCTGCCGCCGCTGTTCCAATTCGACCCTCTGTTCTCGCCCTGGCCGAGGTTCATGCCATAGTTGTCACCGCCGCCATGGCCCTCGCTGAAGTTCTGGCGCAGGTGGATCGTGCGGCCCAACTTGCGGGAGAACCATTCGTTGGTTTCGGCACAGGCCGAGCTATGCAGGATGATATTGTTGAAGTTGCTGACCAGATGATGCGCCCGGTCATGGGGGTGATCGCCGCCGATCTTCGCATACAGCGTGGGCAGGCTTTGCGTGGCAAAGACCACCATGGTCATCGAACTGCGACACTGGGCTAAAAACTCAGCATCCCTGAACAAGAAATCTTGACATTCATCCGCGCCGATCACGATCAGGCGCTCGCGCATGGCGGGCGGCATCGCGTTGCGCGTCAGAATAACGCGCTCGACCATAAATTTTACGATTTTTTGGGCGATGGCCCCGTCCATGCCGTGCGTCTGCACCGGGAAATTGAGCAGGATAATCGCACCCGACATCATCAGCTCAGCAGGACAAATCGTCGTCTCGCTACACAGGGCATCCTTGAGCAACCCGGTTTCAAATCGGGAGAGCAAGGTCGTGACCGAGATGCGGATGTTCCCCGCCGTCTTCGCATCGAGGCGGCAGAAGTCGTTTTCCCAATAATCCATGGCGCGCTGGCCATCGTCGGCGCTAAAACCGGGAATCGGACCTCGCGCCAGCCGCCGCGCTGCTTCGTCGAACATCTGCGCAAATGTCGAGCGCGCCTGCCATTGCGGGTCGTGCATCTCGTCGAGCGACGTGGGGGCGCTGCGGATGAACGCCAGCAGATCGCTGCTGCGCACGGTGCCGGTGGCGGCATAGACGACGGGCACGGATGCCCTGAACATCTGATTGGGCGCATCGACCCAAAATTGTTCGCCGGATTTGGCGGGGCTCGAACCCGAATCGCGGACGATCTCGAACATCGCCATCAGCAGGTCGATCACGTCATTGGGATTGCCGGTGCGGGCCAGCTCATAGGCCAGCACGTTGAAGCCGCCGTTGCGTCCGCTCCAGTCGATCAGGGAACCGAGCCGCCCCGCCTCCGCGCAATAGGCGCGGATTGCGTCCGCATCTTCTGGCTTGGCCGTACAGAATAATCCGCCCGCCGCCCCCGTGGTCAACGCCGCCATGATGATCTTGCGATAGGACGTAGATGATTTACCTGAGCCCGTTGTCCCAAGTATTAAGGTATGGGAACAGGCGTCCTGCCCGTTCCAGTGGTCGAAGGGCGATAGCTGGAGCAGGTTCGCCCGCAGCGTCAACTCGCCCACGCGCATGGCCATGGGGGAATTCCTTTACAGGTCGATGCCGCGATCGGCAGCCTGCTCATTGAGGTGCTGGCGATCCCGCCACGTGCCGCTGGTGCGTTGCTCGTGAACGGCCTGCTTATAGCTGGTCGGTGACTTACCGGAGGCGGCGGCGCCGCAAATCAGCGGATGCGAAATGTCCCTGTTGGCAACGGACGCGCAAATGGGCTCCGGTTTAGGCAGCGGCCAACCCAGTATCGGGGTTCTCCGGTCCATGGCTCGTTCTCCTATAAGTCGATGCCGCGATCGGGGGCCTTGACCTCCTTGGCCGCAGGTTCGCGGTAATGCTCTGGAATGGTCGGCTGTTGGGCGCGATCATCGCGCCGCATCCAGCCATATTGTTCGCTGAGGGATTTTTGCTCCCCCAGCGAATCAATGGTGATTGTCTGGCTACGAGGCGACACCGTGCGTCCGTAGACGAACTCTTCCCACTTACGGTTGATGTCATCGACCACCGACTTAACGCCTTTGGCCAGCCAGTCCTTGAAGCGATCGGCCGCCATCAGAACGTGTGCTCGCAGTGATTGCACTTATGCGGCTTGCGCACTGCGTTTGCCGCCTTGAGGCCGAGCCACGCGATGAGATTGCTGGCCGCGTCGGCTGCCCTCCCACCACGGATGGCGACAAAACCGTCGCCTGCGACCGTGGTGAATTCGACATCATCGAATTTATTGCTGGAAATAGTGGTGTTTCCGCACTTGGGGCAAACAAGCATGTCGATTTCCTTTCATTGGAAAGTGAGCGTAAAGTGTTGTCAGGAAGCGCTTTTCCATTCATCGAGGCCGTCCTCGAACATCTCAGCACCCGCCTTGATGCTTTTCGCCGCCATCAACCGAGCAGCAATGATGTGACCGTGGTTGCGCAAATACGCACCGATCAGGCCGTGGCCCGTACCCATGATCGCACCGCTGACGATGCGCCCTGCGCCGAATGCCATCGTCGCAGCGGCTCCAAGTTTGCGCTTGGTGTTGTCGTCCATTTTCATTCTCCAGAAAAAGGGCGCAGGCCATCACCCGACGGCCTGCGTCGTGATTTGCTTCACGATAAAGGGGGAAGTGCCGCTTACGCGGCGGCGCGCTGGTTTCGCAGGGTGCGGCGAAGCCGCACAAGCTGGCCCAAAATATTCGAGATCAGAATATAGCCCCCAAGCCTGTCAACGAGGCGGACTGCGAGGCGCTTGATGCGATCGTTTTTGCTGGGTTTCATGGCGGCTGCTCCGGCGTATGTCCGCGATGTCGCAAGTGACGCCGCTTTGGACGTAGCGATGATCGCTCAGCCACCGTGATACACGAAGGGAAACGGCGGAAATGAAACGGCGATTTCGGAAATGGGCGGAAATGCAGGGAAACTCGCGACGGACGCCGGTCAACGACCGCGAGGGCGAGGAGCCAAAGATAATGCCTTCTCTATGACTTCCCCGACCTCCGAGAATCTATCAAAGCGCCGACACCCCATTTCGTCGAGGCCAAGCAGCGACCAGAGCTTTTCAGTCTTCGGGATGTGATCAGGCGAGGTCGACGTAATTTCCACAGCGGACAGCGAATAGAAAGTATGATCGCCATTTTCCGGCTCGTGATAGTCGAAGTCTATTTCTGCATCGATTGGACTGAGTCCGCACCGCTCCGCGAGTTCGGCTAATTTACTTGCAATCCATACATCTGTACTAGAAACCATTTCTCATACGCAAATTAGTTATGAAAGAATATTACACCAATTTTCAAAACTGTCCATCGCAAACGGAGTGTCGGAGCGATCTTCACCACGCGGCCGAAGTGTTCTACAACCAATTGATGCGACGCAATGGTCATTCGTGGATCGCTTAACCGGCTATGGCGCAACCGCTTTACCCCCGTGGTTATCCAAGGGACGGCAGCTATGCCGATTTGCTGCTTTGGCATCTTTACGTCTGGGGAACCCGTCCCGGAGGAAGCACAACGGTCAGAGCAGACTGCGCTTGGGAGGAAGCAGATTTCATCAAGCTTATTTTCAAAGGATTGAACACGTCACGTCCGAAAAAGACCTACGAGGCATGGTTCGGCAAAGGACGTTGCGCTGCTCCAGGCGATAAATTTGGTCCGCTCATTGCCGCTGTGCTGTTCAATGAGGAACCGCAATTCGCAACGTGGGAGATTGAACTTGAAGAAGCTCGCCAGGGATCGCTTGGACAGAACCAGAACGTAAAATCCATCAACGTGGAGGCGGCTATTGCCGAACTGGAGACGGCCACGCTGGCAGTCTCTTCTATCCCCCAATTGACGCCCCATTTTATTGGACGCGACGCAACGACGGACGCTCTCGCCAAAGCGCTGATCCAGCCAACTGGCACGCATGCAATCCTGGTTCACGGTGGACCCGGAATGGGCAAGACTGAACTGACCAAAGCCGTAGCAGGTCACCCCAAAGTGGTTGCGCATTTTGTGGAGCGCCGTTGGTTCATCCGTCTGGAAACCGCCACCACCGCCCAGGCGATGAAGGACGCCATTATCCAGCAGTTGGGATGCGACCCCAAAAACGGCTTTGACGGTGCGATTGATATGCTGAGCGGCAGCCCCGCGCTGCTCGTCCTCGACAATCTGGAAACCCCGTGGGAATCAATCGCCGAGCGTGCGGCCACCGAACGGATGCTCGCTGATCTCGCCGCCGTGCAGGGCGTCGCGCTACTGGCCTCGCTCCGGGGACAGGAATGGATGAAGCAGCCCAAATGGCTCTCCCATCCCTTGCTGGCACTGTCGCGTGAGGATGCCACTGCATTATTCGCCGCGATTGCCGGATCGTGGATACGCGAAGATCAGGCACTTGATGATTTCCTGACGGCGCTGGGTGGCTTGCCGCTGGCCATCGAACTGGTCGCGCGCCGTGCATACGGCCGCGTTAGCCTCGCACCGCTTTGGGCCGAGTGGAACAGGATCGGCGCAGAGCTTGCCCGGCATACCGACTTTGCCGCAGGACGGCTGACATCGTTGCCCCATTCGATAGAATTGTCGTTACAGTCCAGCCGTGCGACCCCTGAAGCGTTGCGCTTGTTCAGCTTGCTCGGGTGCCTTCCTGCTGGCTTATCTGCGCAGGACCTGACTGCCCTGATGGCCGACGATGCTTACGCAGCGGAGGAGCGGCTGTTAGCCCTTGGGCTGGCCGTCGAGCGGCCGGGGCGCATCACCTTGTTGCCGCCCATTCGTGAGCATGCGGCACGCCGCTATCCACCCGGTGCTGTAGGCGCGCCGCAATGGGGCACTCACTTTTGGGAAATGACGGTGCAATTCGGCAACGCCATCGGCACCACTGCGATTGAAAACGCCGTGCAGCGTCTCGAAGCGGAGTTTGCCAATATCGAAGCGTGCTTACGGGAAATGCTTCGCCGAAATCTACGCTACGAAGCCGTATCCACGCTACCCGGTCTAGTGCGGCTCGTCATCACTCGGTCACTTGATGACAAGGTAATTCAGGAGGTCGCTGCCCGCTGCGAGCAGGAAAATGAACTGCTCGACTGGGCGCACTGCCTCGCCATGCTCGGCGATATCGCTCGCGCCCGGTCGCGCTACGAGATAGCGGAAAATTACTACAAGCGTTCATGCGCCCTGTACGAGAGCCTCCAATATGCCTTGGGGGAGGCAAATTGCAGACAGGGCATAGCCCGGATCGCGCTGGAACTGGAGGATGTGCCAGCCGCCCAATCGGAATACGAAAAACTCATTCCGATTTATCGACGCATCGTTGACAAGTTAGGGGAAGCCAATTGCACCCGAGCGCTGGGCGACATCGCCGCACGGCGTTCCGACCCCGTGTCAGCGCGGGGGTTCTACGACAGAGCAAGGGCACTGTACGTCGATCTCGACTACATTCTCGGTCAGGCGCATTGCGTGAAAGCTATCGGCAACATGGCATTCGACAGCGAGGATTTTGAACTCGCAAGGGCGATGTTCGAGGATGCCCATGATCTGTATGTGGCGGTAGACAATACTTCGGGTCAGGCGAACTGCATCAAATCTATCGGCGACATTGCCCTGCGTTTTGCGCGAATCGAGCAGGCGCGTGCATCCTATGTCCAGGCAATCGCTCTCTATCGGAAAACCGATGACGCGCACGGCAAGGCGAATTGCATGGTGGGATTGGGCGATATCGCCTTGAGGGAAGGGCAGTACCGCGAAGCACGCAAATATTATAAGAATTCTTTAGCGATATACGAAAAAACAAGAGATAAACTGGGATTGGAAGTGTGCATCCGTAAGCTCGATGAGATTTGACCGCGCATCGTGCAATTCCATAAGCCTGATAAATCTATCGCCTGAACTTTGAATAGGCATCTTCAACCGGGCTTTGCTGCAAGATCGCGGTGAGCTGCATCGTTGCCGCATGTGCCATGTCATATTGCTCGTGTTCAATGAGCTTCATCACGATCTTTTCGATGGTGGCGACAGCGCGCCTTCGATCTTCGAACCCCTGCGTCATCGCCAGCATGATTTCTTCGTGATCGTTTTCGTTGCGCTGGCGTTGCTCGGCAAAATGCTCTTTGATATGTGTGATGTCGCGCTCAAGGGTCACTGTAAGCTTGTAGGCCTCAATCATCGTGCTGGCGAGCGCGGTGATGTCTGCGGTCGCGGCAATCATGCCCACCAATTCTCGGGCCGAGGTTGTGTGGCGGGGTAAAGGCATCGGGACTGGCCTCTGGAACTCGCCTGTCATGCTAAATCCTCTCGAATGCCTTTGCGGGCGCAAGCATGGAATATTGCTTGAGACTTTTCAATTTGGATATTTCCCGTTCGGTCAAGACTACGTTATCGCGAAAGCGACCTTCTTTCTGCGCTTGTTCAATCCATTCCAGAGAATCTCCGATAGATTGGCTGTATTCATAAATTTCCTGCGATAGCCGCACCAGCTCCTTATGCTCATGTCCAAGCTTCACCTGATCGAGGGCGGTCTGGCGCGCAAAAGTGGCCACTTCTTCATGAAGAATGGCGACTTTGCGGATTTGTTTCTGGATCATCACGACACTGATGGCAACTCCTGCCGCAGCCGCAAGCATGGCCCCACCGATACCGCCAGCCCTTGCCCCCTGCGTAACCGCATTGGAAAAAGCTGTCGATCGCCGTTTTTGCATTTTTTCATATTGCTGCATGGTAGGAACGTTCGGCGGTGTTGGGAGAATGATGGCCCTCGCAGCAGGAACCGAGACAAGAGATGTTTGCAATTTTGGAAATTGCGTTTCGATTTTGCGAACCCAAATATTGCCCCTGTTGCCAAGGCCGACGAGTGCCCTTTGCTGGGCCCGCACTGCGGCTCGATCGGCTTCCAGCTTGTTCCTCCCAGGTGTGATTGACGGAAGTAAGCCTGCATGAACGCCAGCCAAATACTGCATATGACTACGCAAGCGCGCTGCATCGTCGAGCGCACCATGAAGTTTCATCGAAAAATCTGGAATCGGCTCTGTAACCTGCGGAACATTTAAAGGGTCGAATAGATCGGCGTCATGAGGAGAGATACATTCCGGAAAACGAGAGTTTAAAGGACCAAAATGACGGGACAGTTCTTTTATGAATCTTGGATAAGCATCGATCGTAGATTTTGCGCTATAAAATAACGAAACTATTCCTACATAAAAAAATATCGCGGATATGAAATAAATATCCTCAACAAATATCCATATACAAAAAAATGTTCCTATCCAAGATGCTAATAAATCCCGAGCCCCGTCGTTGTCGCCTTCTTTGTACGAAGATATGTTCATAAATATCTCCTAAAATTCACGTAATCGTCACATTTCATGGAGAATGAATCTGTTAGATTAGTTGCATGACGGATTTCGTACATCAGAATATCGGCCTCCATACTAAGACACTGGAAATTTTTGGGCCAGCCCTTGGCTATGCCCACACCCAATCGCCGGAGTTTCACGCGGATATTCTGAAGGAAGCCCACGCGTTCGATACCATGTGGACGGGCAGGGAAGCGCGCGAGGCAGCCCATGTCACGATGAGAGCGGATATCGCTGCGGCATCCAAAGCACGATTGCAGACCACCTTGCAGGCCCTGCCGAAGGGAAATGGCAAGGTCGCGGTCGCGATTATTGCGGCCACCGCCGTCGGTGCGGGCGTTATCGGTCTGCTGCACAGCCGGTCCAAACAAGACCAACAAGGTTCTTGGGCAGAGCGCATCGCGCCGGAACGTGCCGGGATAACTGCGCCTCAGCGCTAGCGATCAAAATCATGGCCGTTCTGATCGGACAAAATCGGACTCCCTCTCCCCGGATCGGCGCTGCGGATCAGCGCTGCCATAGCAATCCGCCATGCGTGACGTATCCCGTCTTTAACTCAGGTAAGGCACCTGAGTTGCCGCTCAGAACTCCTCGACCACCTCTATCGTGAACATTTTCCACAAACCACCCTATGCCGGATAATGCAAAAATTAATGACGATTCCCGGCGGTACTTGTGTTGCGACAGTGCCTAAGGGCAAATTGCTTTTCAAGACAAAACCGAGGCGCATCATTGTTGCGACACCTCGTTCTAAGGAATGGTTTTCTAGCACGTTCGCTGAGCTTTTGGTTTGTCAACTGGCTGCGCCGCAGGAATCGCTAAGGGCTTGATATCGAATGGCTTTAGTATAGTCTCGTCATTGTTTGATCCGGACAATAATCCATTGTTTGAACCGGACAATAATCCACTCGATTTCAGATCAGATATAACTTCATCGACGTGCGGTAATGTCAAAGCCTTATCAGTGTTAAGATTATCATTGCCCATATATCCCCCAGAGTTATAAAACTATTATAAAACTATAATACCAAACCAGGCTGTTTTCGGCAACTATAATGTATTTCGTTGACTTTGCCTTGGTGGTTTGAAGTTGCCCTGCAGGTTTGGTAAGCGTGAGGCTTGGCCGTTAAAACGGAGAAGTAGCGTGCATCGGAAATCCAAATTTGCCGACTGCCTTGCCTTGCTTTCTGTCACGGCCAGCCAGCTCAATACCCCCGCGTTTGCGCAGGAAGCCGTGACCAAAGCGTCCGAGGATGCGGGAAATTGTGACCTCTACTCCTCCGTCATTAGCAAGCTCGAAGGCGGGTATGTCCGAGGTCTCGTCAAAAGCTGCTCTAACGGAATTTCCGACGTTACAACTGGACCAAATAGTCCGCCTCCTAACGAGATAACGATCCTGTCGAGGGGACGTTTTGAAAGTAAACTAACACCATCATTTTTGCGCGGTCTGCCAAACACGGCCTATTTGTTCCATCCCTTTTATCTCTATCAGCTAAGCGGAAGATACCTTTACGATCCAAAGTTTTATCCATTAAATAGCGTAGCTCACGTGCTGCCATTCATGCCAACTGAAATCGTCAGCTTAGGAGACTTGGGGGATGGTCGAACGGGATATGGCTATACCGGCCTTCAAATCCTACCGTCGGCGGGCCGTGACGCGTACCCTTTGAATCGAGACTCTATCGTAATCGCTATTGACGGCTACCGTTTCGTTTCACCAGCGGCTCTGACGGCTTATCTGACGCTGAGCCTACCGAATTTTACTGCGATCCGTTACGTTGAGGTTGTATATATGCAAGCTGGGGCAGAGGATCAAATAATTCGCCGGGCACTTATTCCACTCTATCCTAGAGCGCGGCAGGAACCAAATTGGTCTCGCATGGCTGCTAGTAATTCGGCGTTTTCATCCCATCGGTCATCGGGCGATGGCGGCACGAGCGACCTTATAGAGGTAACGGCGCTTGGCGCTTTAATCGCGCTGATGATAGCATATAACGAAACAGACGCCGGGCGCGCGGCGAAAGCTAAATACGACCAATGCATGGCAACTTCAAACGTGCTTTCCTGCTTCTGACCCTGTAGTTGTAATCGCAGTCCAGCCCGGCGCGTTTAAGATGGTCAACGTCGGTCCTTGCCGTATGCCGTTTACCAGTGCCACGGCTGATGCTCTGATCGTTTAAAGCGAATGCGCGGCAGAAAGTTTTGGTCCCACCTCCAAGGCGGGTACCCGGCAAAGCCGCTCGTCAGCTACCAGACCTATCGACAACTATCTGGGGGATCCTTCCTCGACTGGTGTTACCCGCCGTCGTGGCGCACTCAGATATCCGGGTGAGGAGCGTTAATGTATATCGTCATATTCGCCAATAAAATCATTACAACCCAAATATGTTTCGCCGTACTTATACCCTGATGGCGGCGTTCCGACAAGGCAGTTATTAACGAGTTGCTTGCCATAATAAGGCAGCATGTCACCTTTCCATAATATATAAAGACTATGAGATGCGCGTTTATCGGTATTATTTGTTATTATGTGTACTATTAGGTCTCGCTCCGATCGTTTTTCCGAAATTTTTTCGAGCTCAACCTTTTCGACCTGAGACTGTTTTCGAACGTAGGCCGTCTCATCGCGTTGCGCTTGCGATTGGTAGAAGGAAAGAAGACCAGTTTGGAGTGTGGCGAAGCCTGTGATGAGGGCGAGCAGTGTAGTGGGGTTCGTGAGTGACAACCATGGCCTCGTCTTCATGGCGAGGTCGGCTTCCTTGATCCTCGCATCAAGCTGTGCAGTTGCCAATGCGACCCGCCGTGCTTCCGCTTCATAGTCGATCACCACAGGTTCGTCGCTCATGCGCCCTCCTTGTGATAGTATACGCGACACTGCGTCATTCGCTTGTTGCCGAGCCCAGCTCCTCGGCATGCTGGAAATCGGCACCATTGCGCGCGGTCAGCATGTCGCAGCGAGTTTGGCCCACCAGGGACATGACTGCAAGGTTCTGCGAGCACTCTGGCTTGAACTCGGTCAAAGCCAACCTTCAACATGGATCGTGATGGCATCGTCTGTCGCGTCATCGACGTGCATCCGCACCAAGGTGCCATCCTTCGTTTGTACGCACATCCACTTGCCGACGGCGTCTTTGGTATAAATGTCTTCCGACGAATATTCGGCAGAGTGACAGGCTTGATAGCTTGGAGGTTGATCTCCGATATTTGCTGTTTTGGCGCTTGAAGTTTGAAGCATCATATGACCAGTGGTCCCATTAGGAGTAAGTCTAAAGTCCCAGCTCTGGTCGGCAGATGGTCCGGTCAACCTAATCAGGTCGCCGTTATGAAATGCGTTGGTAGACATGTCCATTGTTCGATGTTCTTGAACAATGCCGTTAGCAGAAGCTTCTGAGGGAGACTGCGAGTTCGTCGGCGCGCTCGGCTGGTGCGGGCTTTGCCATGCCAAAACGGCGACGAGCACTCCAGCGACGGTCGCGATTGCGCCGACAGCAGTCCATATTGTCCCACCGTTATCAGACATTGCAATCTCTTGTGACCTCCCGTGGAGAGAACAATGCGATCATCGAAGCACAAGAGTACTGATTGAAGCCGCTGCCCCCGCTGATAGCGGATATTTATCGGCTCGACAGGCTTTTTCGCGATCTATCTGGTCTTGAAAACGACGCGTTACCATCGCTGCCGCGCCGCATGATCCCTCGCACGAGGCAGGCTCGCCGTTGGATCATGCGGCGCGCCGCTTCTGGTCAATAAAGACAGCACTCCAGCCGATGCACGCTGCAGGAATTTCCTCACCTTTGCAGACAGGCTAAGCAGAAATTGGCGGCTTGACCAACGGATGTTGTTCTGATTCTGTTCATGCGACGGACCGGGTGCGGGCAGTGATGAGCGGAAAATCCCCACTTTGGGCGACCAAGGAACACCGAGCGGAATTGGCAGAGCTGGCCGGGTCGCGTGATCGCGGCGAAGCGGATCGTGCGCGCGCCGTCCTGCTGACGGTGTCGGGCTGGACGAGCGGGCGTATCGCCGAAGCCTTTGGTGTGCGGGAAGACACAGTTCGGCTTTGGCGCAGCGACTTTATGCGGGGCGGTGTTGACGCGTTGAAGGCCACCGTTGCCCCAGGGCCAGCGCCGGTGAAGAGCGCAGCGGCGCTTGGTGTCGCCATCCCGCTGTTGAGCGAACCCGTCGCCGACCGCCCCAACTGGACCATTCCGCGCCTGTGCGCCGAGATCGAGGCGCGCGAAGGCGTGAGCATCAGCCGCTCGCAACTTTCCAAGG
>Ga0116227_10007044_pt1 | contig 22275 bp, 21 predicted proteins | sample S1TSphgellanicum_FD_89693 | JGI IMG/M metagenome (GOLD analysis project Ga0116227, IMG submission 89693) | Host-associated microbial communities from peat moss isolated from Minnesota, USA - S1T2_Fb - Sphagnum magellanicum MG | ecosystem: Host-associated > Plants > Peat moss > Unclassified...
GCGGACCATCGAAAATCCCCGGTATCGTGAAGCCGAACGCCGGCATCGCCGCGAGAATGGCAACGAGTACGACGAGCAGCCCCAAGCGCATCGGACGTGTCATCACAGCGCTCCGCCGAGGCGCATAACGCGGTACGTCATGGCGCCGCTCCGCCCAGGCCGCCGGGCCGCACGAGCAGGACGCCGGCGAGCAGCAACACGACCGCGAAGTCGCCGGTTCCTGAAGCGCCGTAGAAATTCAAGAACTGTTGCACTTCGCCGACGAGCACCGCGGAGACGGCCGAGCCCGTCACGGAGCCGAGGCCGCCGATCACGACGACGATGAACGCGAAGATCAGCATCGAGGTTCCACGCCCCGGATCGAGCGAGCCGTCGTAGGTCGAGGCCAGCACGCCGGCCAGGCCCGCCGCCATGCCGCCGATCACGAAGACGAGCGTGAACGCGGTCTGCACGTCGATGCCGAGCGCGGTCACCATCTCGCGATTATCGACGCCCGCGCGCACGATCAGCCCGTAACGCGTGCGCCGCAGAAAGAACAGCAACGCCACCAGAACGGCCGCCGCGGCGCCGATTACGAGCAGGCGCGAGTTCGGAATCAGCGCGCCCAGAATCGACGTCGTCTTGGTCAGCGCGTCGGGCAGCGGCACCGTCAGCGGATCCGTGCCGTACGCACCCTGCACCACCGCCACCGTCGCGAGCGCGAGGCCGACGGTCACGAGCACCTGCCCGATCGGCCGCGCGTACAGCGGCCGGATCAGCACGATCTCCGTGAGCGCGGCGAATACCCCGCCCGCAACGACTCCCGCGACGAGTGAGACGAGCCAGTGCAGCCACAGCGAGTCGCCGGGCAACGCGTGGCCGACCGACCAGGCGACGTACGCGGCGACCGTCACGAATGCGCCGTGCGCGAAGTTCAGCACCCGCATCAAGCCCCAGATCAACGAGAGCCCGGCCGCGATCAGAAAATAGAGCGCGCCGAGCCCGAGGCCGGTGACCAGCAGTAAAACGAAGGTCGACATCAGTGCGACGCGATCCCGAGATAGCGGCGCGCGAGTTCGCGGTCGCCGGTTAAGTCCTTCACGTTTCCCGTAAACGTAACGCGGCCTTGATCGATGACGATCGCATCCTCGGCGAGCCGATTGGCGACGCTGAGATTTTGTTCGACCAGCAGGATCGTCGTCTCACGGGAAGCGGCCGCGAGCGCATCGGTCACGCGCTTGACCATCAGCGGCGAGAGGCCTTTGGTCGGCTCGTCGACGAGCATCAACCGATTTTCCGCGTTCAAGAGCGCGCGGGCCAGCGCGACCATCTGCTGCTGGCCGCCAGATAGCGTTCCCGCACGCTGCGCCGACCGCTCGCGCAATTCCGGGAACAACTCGTAGACGGCGTCGTAGCGCAGCGCCGTCCCGCGTCGCTCGGCGAGCCGAAGGTTCTCCGCGACGGTCAACGAGCCGAAAACGTCACGGTTCTCGGGCACGTATCCGATCCCGCGCCGGATGACGTCGTGCGCGCGCAGCGTCGTCAGTTCCTCGCCCGCCAGCCGCACGCTGCCCGTGCGCGCGACGAGGCCGAGCATGCCGCGGAGCAGCGTCGTCTTGCCGGCGCCGTTGCGTCCGAGCAGCGCCGTGATTCCGCCGGCGCGCACGTCCAGCGACACGCCGTGCACGATCGCCGAGTCGCCGAGCGAGACGCTCAAATCCCGTACTTCTAAGAGAACCGGCCGTTCGGCTGTAGCCGGATCAGCGGTCTCGATCGGACGTTCCGTCACAACGGGTCGCCCAGATATGCCGATTGCACCGTTTCGTTGGCGATGATGCGTTCGGGCGTGTCGATCGCGAGCAAGGCGCCGTGATGCATCACGGCGATGCGGTCCGCGAGGCCGAGCACGAGGTCCATCCGATGCTCCACCATCAGGACCGTCTTCTTCTGATCGCGGTGGATCGAGGCGACGAGCGCCACCATGTCGTCGACGTCCTCGGCCGCCATGCCCGCCGTCGGTTCGTCGAGCAGCACGACGCTCGGCTCGCCGCAGAGCAGGATCGCGAGGTCGAGTTTGCGTTTCTCGCCGTGCGAGAGGAGGCCGGCCGTGACGCCGGCCCGCACCCCGAGCCCGACCGTCGCCAGCACGGCGCGCGCGCGTTCGAGCGGCGCGCCTTCGCGGTCGGCCGAACGCCAGATCGCCGCGCTTCCGCCCAACGCCGCCTGCGCGGCGACCCGCACGTTTTCGAGCGTCGTCAGCGCCGGGAAAATCGTCGAGGTCTGAAACGTCCGGCCGAGGCCGAGGCGCGCGCGCCGGAACGGCGGGTACGATGTGACGTCGACCCCGTCGAGGGCAATCGAGCCCGAGGTCGCGCGCGTCACGCCGGAGAGGAGGTTGAAGAGCGTCGTCTTGCCGGCCCCGTTCGGCCCGATGATCACCAGGAATTCGCCCGAGCGGACTTCGAGCGACACGTCATCGACGATCGGAACCGCGCCGATTCGGAGCCCGAGCCCGTGGGTGACCAACTGCACGCCGCTCGTTGCGTCTCCGGGCACCGTCGCACCTCTCCGGCCCACTACATGCGAATCGCCCTACTCACACGCCGCGAACCGCAAGCCTCGAGACCGCGAGCATCGAGACCACAGACCGCGAGCCGCGAGACCACGATCGACGAGACCGCGAGACCGCGAGACCGCCAGCCACGAGACCGCGAGGCCGCGAGACCGCAAAGAATCGAGCGGTTGACGCAGCAATTCCGTAAGCGCCGTTGAATGACGCCGCAAAAGAATTCAAGCACCAAAGAGGGTACCTGCTATGAAGCAACGCTCGCTCGCCGCGGCGCTTTCCGCCGCGTCGCTTGCGGCCGTCCTGACCGTCTCCGGCTACGTACGGCCGGAAGCGGCAACGGCCGCCGACAAGGCTCCGGTCAACGTCGGCCTGATCTATTCGAAAACCGGCTTTCTCGGCGGTTACGGCGCGCAATACGCCGAGGGTTTCGCGATCGGGCTCGATTACGCGACCAACGGCACGGGCGAAGCCGCCGGCCACAAGATCATCGTCACGGAACGCGACGATGCGGGCGACCCGGCCAAAGCCGTCGCCGCGGCCAAAGAGCTGATCGGCGCGGGCACGAAAATCATCGCCGGCTCGACGTCCTCCGGCGTCGCGCTGCAAATGGCGCCGCTAGCCGCCGAAAATAAGGTTCTGTTCATTTCAGGTCCGGCCGCGGCCGATGCGATCACGGGCGACAACGCCTACACCTTCCGCTCGGGCCGTCAGACGTATCAGGACGTCGCGACCGCGGGAACGGCCGTCGGCGACCTGCACGGCAAGACCGTCCTCGTGCTCGCCCAAGACGGTGCCTTTGGCCAAGCAAACGTCAAGGCCGTCCAAGCCGTCCTCGGCACGGAGAAAGGCGCCACCGTCACCAGCATCTTCGTGCCGCTGTCGGCCAGCGACTTCGCCCCCTTCGCGCAGAAGATCAAAGACGCGAAACCAGACCTGGTCTTCGTGGCTTGGGCCGGCGCGACGGGCTCCGCGCTTTTCAAGACGCTGCACGATCAAGGCGTGTTCGCCTACACCCGCTGCGTCACGGGCCTGGCCGACCGCGCGTCCTATGCATCGTTCGCCCCAATCGCCTCGAAAGTCACGTTCCTCTCGTACTACTTCTATCAAGCGCCGAAAACCAAAGCCAACGATTATCTCGTCGCCGCCTTGAAGAAATCGGGTAAGGTCCCCGATCTCTTCGATCCCGACGGCTTCGTGGCCGCGCAAATGATCGTGCACGCGGTCGAGAAAGCCGACGGCGACGATGCGGACAAAACGTCGGCCGCGCTCAACGACTGGAGCTTCGAGGGCCCCAAGGGCCACGAGACGATCCGCGGCTCCGACCACGCCGTGCTGCAGCCGATGTTCCTGGCTAAGCTCGCGGGCGGCGAGCCGCAGCTCCTGAAAACCCTGAGCCCCAGCGAGGTCGCGCCACCGCCGCATCCGTTCAAGTAGCTCACGAACGGTGCGTTCCCTTATGCAGCGGTCGGACGGGAACCACGTTGACCCACCGAACGCGGCGGGCACCTTGAAAAAGATTCCGCCGGGCGTCGGCCCGAAATTACCGCAAGTCGTCGTGCTCTTCGGAGCAACGGGCGACCTGGCGAGCCGAAAGCTCCTGCCGGGCTTGTTCCATCTCGCGAGCGCCGGGTTCATTCCCGGTTGCCGGGTCATCGGCGTCTCACTCGACGAAATCGACCCCGACGAATTCCGCAGGCTCGCGCGAGCGGCGCTCGATCAGTTCTACACGCGCAAGATCGACGAGACCCACTGGGCGACCTTCGCCGGCATGCTGGACTACGTGCCGCTCTCGGGGGGCGCGGGCGCCCTCCGAGCCGCGGTGGAAAGCGCGGAGGCCGCCCTCGGGAACGAGACGCGGCGCGTGCACTACCTCAGCGTGCCGCCTAGCGCCGCGCTACCCGCGGTGCAGCTGCTCGGTGAAGCGGGCCTCGTCGAGCGAGCGCGCATCATCATGGAGAAACCCTTCGGCACCGACCTCGCGAGCGCGGTTTCACTCAACGCCGAGCTGCACGAGGTGTTTGCCGAAGAACAGATCTTCCGCATCGATCACTTCCTAGGCAAAGAGCCGGCCCAGAACATCCTGGCGTTCCGTTTCGCTAACGGCCTCTTCGAGCCGATTTGGAACCGCAATTTCATCAACCACGTGCAGATCGACGTTCCGGAAACGCTCGGCCTCGGAAAACGCTCGGGCTTCTACGAGGCGACCGGCGCGTACCGGGATATGGTCGTGACGCACCTCTTCCAGATCGTCGCCTTCATGGCGATGGAGCCGCCGACGTCGCTCGAACCCGGGCCGATCAGCGAAGAAAAGAATAAGGTCTTTCGCAGCATGCTGCCGATCGACCCGAAGGACGTGGTCCGCGGCCAGTACTCCGGATACCGATCGGAAGAGGGCGTCGACCCCGAATCGGACACCGAGACGTTCGTTGCCTTGAAGTGTTCGATCGACAACTGGCGCTGGGCCGGCGTCCCGTTCTATTTGCGCACCGGCAAGCGACTCGCCGAGGGGCAGCGGATCATTTCGATCGCCTTTCGGGAACCGCCCAAGAGCATGTTCCCCGCGGGCTCCGGGATCGGCGCCGAGGGGCCGGACCATTTGACGTTCGACTTGGCCGACGCCTCGAAGATGTCGCTATCGTTTTACGGGAAGCGGCCGGGACCCGGCATGCGACTCGACAAGCTGAGTTTGCAGTTCGCCATGCACGACACCGCTTTGATCGGCGACGTGCTCGAGGCGTACGAGCGCCTGATCCTCGACGCGATGCGTGGCGATCATACCCTCTTCACGTCGGCCGACGGCATCGAGCGGTTATGGGAAGTTTCGATTCCGCTGCTCGAAACGCCGCCGCCGGTGCGCATGTACCCGCCAGGGTCGTGGGGTCCGAAGTCGATCCATCAGCTCGTGGCGCCGCACGCCTGGCGCCTGCCGTTCGAGCGAGCGTGGCGCGACCCCAACCCGGTGGGCAGCTAACGCGCGCTACGGAAACGTTCGCGCTGAAGGGTAAGCACCGCGCGCGCGTGGCTTCCGCCGGTCGGGCGTTTTGCGACGCTGAAGTCCTCGCTCAAGAGCGAGATGATGAACAAGCCGCGCCCCGATTCGCTGTAGACGTCGCGCGGCAAAGCCGGCACGTGGTGGAAACCGGGACCCTCGTCCAAGACGTGAATGACCGGCGAGTTGCCGCTCCAATCGACCGTCACCTCGACGGGGCCCGGCGCGTACCGCGCCGCATTGCCGACGAGTTCGCCGAAAACGACCTCCGCGCGGTGGATGCACTCACGGCCGGCCGCGCGCTCGCGCAAGCCCTGGGTGAAGGCCCGGCGCGCGGCTTGCGACGCTTCCGCGTCGGCCGCGTCGAAGAACCACCGTTCGATCGGCTCCGCGGCTGCGGCCGGTGACTCGCTGCGTTGGGGCGCGATGCCCATGACGAGGATCGCGACGTCGTCCTTCGGCGGCACGCCACCGAACACGAGATCGCGCAGCGCTCGGGCCGGATGCGCGGCGGCGAGCATCGTCCCCTCGCGCAAGAGCTCGCGTACGACATGCTCGCCATCGGCCGGCCGGCGCGAGGCTTCGGTCAATCCGTCGGTATAGAAAACCAAGAACGAGCCGGGGCGCACGGCAATCGTCTTACCGCTTTCCTTCGTGGCGTGGCGCAGCCCGAGCGGCAGGCCGCCGTCGGAAAGCATGTCGATCGTGCCGTCCGGATGCCGCAACATCGGCGGCGGATGACCGGCCGACGCGTACGAAAACGTCGCGGCGACCGGATCGAAGACGCCGACGAACGCGGTCACGAACTGGTCGGGATGCTCGAGCCGCAAGGCGCGGTCGGCGGCATCGAGCATCAGCGCCGGGTTCGCGTGTACCTGCGCGATGCCGCGGATGATTTGCCGCATGTTTCCCATCGTCACCGCCGCGTGCAGTCCGTTTCCGGCCACGTCGCCGATCGAAACGACGACCCGGCCGTCTGCCAGGCGCACGGCGTCGTACCAGTCGCCGCCGACCTGCGCTTCGTCGTTGGCCGGAACGTAGACCGCGTCGAAGGAGGCACCGTGGAAGGCCGGCAGTTCCGAGGGAAGCGACGCTTCCTGAAACGACTGCGCGACCCGGTGCTCCCGTTCGAACTCGCTGGCGCGCAATACGGCCACGCCCGCGCGACGCCCGAACTCCTCGAGTACCGGTAAATCGTCGGCACTGTACCGTCGCCGCGAATCGCCGTACACGACGGCGATCGCGCCCAGCGTCCGCCCGTCGGCGACCAGCGGAAAACTGGCCGCCGAATGCAAACCCAACCGTTCGTACAGCTCGCGTTCGTCATCATCGCTGACGACGTCGGAGGCAGCTTGAGTGACGTCTTCGATGATGTCGCTGCACCCGGTTCGAATCGAATAGGGCGTGCCGCGCTCGGCCTGCGGGTTGAGGTGCACCCGCCCGACGAGGTGCTGAACCGCGGCGTGCTTCGCCGGGTCGCGATGCACGATGGCGACGGTGCGAATTCCCCCGTCGCCCGTGCTTAGCTCGATTTCACACCAGTCGGCGAACAGCGGCACCGTGATGTTCGCGAGGCTTTGGAGGGTGGTTCCGAGGTCGAGCGACTGCGCCAAGATGCGGCTCGCATCGGAGAGGAAGGCGCGTTCTTGAGCGGAGCGCCGCATCTCGTGGATATCGGTAATCGTCCCCGTCCAACGGGTCCGTCCGTTACGCGGATCGCGCTGCGGAAGGGCGCGGCCGGCGTGCCAGCGGAACGCGCCGTCGGCGCGTCGCAAGCGAAACTCGCTAACGAAGCCCGCGCCGCTCTGCTGCGCCGCTTCCCAGTCGCCGGCAACCGCATGCGCGTCGTCGGGGTGAACCGCGGTCAACCATGCGGCACCGAGCCCCGATGCGGCCGGCAACCCCGTGTACGAGTGAAAGGCTTCGCTCAAGAACGTCACACCGCGCTCCGAATCGCCTTCCACCACGATGTGCGGCATCGACGCCGCGAGCGTCCGAAAGCGTTCTTCGTTCGCGCGCAGGTCCCGCGTCGCGCGCTCCCTGATCGAGGCGGCGTTCAACTGCGCGTAGACGCGCGCGAGCAACTCCTCGGACGAGAACGGCTTCACGAGGTAATCGTCGGCGCCGCGGGTGAGACCCTCGACCGCCGAACGTTCGCCGGCGCGCGCCGACAGCATGATGACTGGAAGCGACTCCAATGCCGGGTCGTTCCGGATCGCGCTCACCAACTCGAAACCGTCCAGCTCCGGCATCATCACATCGCTCAGGACCAGGTCGAACGATTGTTCGCGAAGTGCCCGCAGCGCCTCCGCCCCGTTCCGCACGGCCACGACGTCGTGATGGGCCGCGAGCACGCGCGTGACGTACGCCCGCAAATCTCCGTTATCGTCGGCCAGGAGCACGCGCGCCGGCTTCGCGCCGTCCTCGGCGCGCGCCAGCCCGCCCTCGGCGCGCCCCGGCCCGGCCTCCGCGCGCACGATCGTCGAGTCGACGTCGGCCAGATACTGGTCGACGACGCTGGCATACGGCGCCGCTCGGACAAAGTCGACGACCTTCGTTTCGTCCAGGTGCTCGCGCCCGAGCGGAATGCGAACCGTAAAGACGCTCCCCTTGGAGACTTCGCTCTTCACGGCGATCGAGCCGCCGTGCAGTCGCGCCAATTCGTCGACGAGGGCCAGGCCGATTCCGCTGCCTTCGTGCGACCGCGACTTCGATCCGCGCACGCGCCGGAAGCGTTCGAAGACTCGAGGCAGATCGGATTCGGGAATGCCGACGCCGGTATCGCTAACCGAGAGTTCCGCCGCACCGTCCGCGGCGCGCAGGCTCAAGCGGATTTCGCCCTGGAACGTGAACTTCAGCGCGTTCGAGAGAAGGTTCAGCACGATCATCTCCCACATCGAACGGTCGACGTATACCGGCTCCGCCAAATCCACGTCGACGACGAAGCGCAACCCCACGCTCTCGACCGCGGACCGAAAGAGCGCGCTGAGGTCGCGGGTCATCGTCGCGAGGTCGGTCGCGGCGAACGCCGCATCGCTGCGCCCCGCCTCCAACCGCGCGAATTCGAGCAGGGTATTGACGAGCTTGAGGAGGCGCAGCGCGTTGCGATGCGCGGCTTCGAGCAACGGCGCATCCCGGTCGCCGGCATCGCGTAGCAACTCGGCCAGCGGACCGAGCATCAGCGTCAGCGGCGTCCGGAATTCGTGGCTGACGTTGGAGAAGAACTCGATCTTGGCGCGATCCAATTCGGCGAGCGCCTCGGCACGCTTGCGCTCGTTCTCGTAGGCGCGAGCGCTCGAAATCGCTGACGCGATCTGGCCCGCGAGCAGCTCGTAAAAGCTTCGATACCGATCGTCGAGCCGTTCGCGCGGGTTCACTCCCGCGACCAGAAACCCGGCCGGCTCGTGTACGATGCCCGATTGAATCGGGACGATGACGGCCTCGCGGGGCGGTTCGGGCCAGGGACCGGCGGGAACCCGCGCGAGCAGACGATCGAGCGATCCGACCGGCGTCGGTTTATTGCCATGCAGGGCTTCGCGGAGCGGCCACGGAGCGACCGAATTCCGGTCTAGATCGATCGTGGCCGGGCCAGCCTGCTCGTTCCCCGGACCGATCCCGGACGAGGCCGCGAGCCGCGCGAAACTCCGCGACTCGTCGATCAGATAGATCAGCGAAAATGGGACGCTCAGCGCATAGCGCGCGAGGGTGGACGCGGCCACGCGACACTCTTCCTCGGCGCTTTTGGCTTCAGTACCGTGAGCGGCGAGTTCCCGCAGCAAGAGGATACGGCGCTCGCCGATCACCTTTTCGGTGGTCTCCTGGACGGTGCACAAGACGCCGCCGACGCCGCCCGGCGCCGACCTATCCGGCAGCGGACTGTACGACCACGTGAAATACGATTCCCCGACGAAACCGTGCCGGACGATATCGAGTAGCACGTCCTCGTTCCAGGTGGCCGGCCCGCCGTCGCGCACCGCCCTGATCTGGGGCCCGATCACGTCCCAGATCTCGGACCAGCACTCCTCCGCCCGCTGTCCGAAGGCTGCCGGATGCTTGTCGCCGATGATCGTCAAGTACGCATCATTATAGAACTGGATGAGGCTGGGCCCCCACCAGAACACCATCGGGAACCGGCTCGCCAACGCGACGTCGACCACGGTCTGCAGTTCTAGCGGCCAGCGCTCCGCGGGGCCGAGCGGGGTTGCGGACCAGTCCGTACGCGCGACCAGCTCCGCCATTACCGGCGAAACCAGGCTCCGGTTTATTCCGGAAGCCCGAACGGACGGAAGCAGGTCGTCTAATCGGGCCAAGCCATCCTCGCGAGGGACCTGGGCAACAGGATGCCCGCGCCGGTACCGTCGCAGATTGCGCGACCCCGACGGTGAGCGCCGTCACCCGTGGACGTTTGCTGTCAGTGCTACCCGCTTGGTTGCCGTCTAAAACGCAAATTCCTCAGGGCAACCGGGAGCTTCTCGCTCGAGGCGCGCGCCGCGAAATTCACGGTCCAAACTCTCGCTAAGTGCTCGTTCCGCAGCAAGAGGTCGTCTCTCAGCGGCGCTGGCGTTCGCCGCGCCAGACGGATGCCAATATCTGCGCGTCGGCCCTCGCGCCCTGCTCGTGCTTGCGAGGGGAACGAGCGACCCCAGGCCTCGCTCCCCCGGCTGTCGCGCGGGCCCTGGCTGGCTCTTGGGCTTGCCGCCTCAGAGGGTCCGACGCCCCATCACGATGTGACGCCACTCACCAACGAGCAAGCTTCCCATCGCTCCCGGCATGTGGTAGTCTCACAAGGTAACAACCCGCCGGTCGGAGGCCTCTTAAGCCACCTACCCGTTTCTTGTATCGGCAAAGATGATCAGAACTTTACGTGAGTTTCTGCGCGACGATCGTGGCTCCGAAATGGCCGAGTACGCGCTCGTGCTGAGCGTATTCGCGATCGCCAGCATTCTCACCGTACAACTGATAGCATCGACCGCCAATTCGCGAGTCGAAACCGACGAGACCAATTACTCGGGCGCCTTCGTGAACGGTTACTGAGATGCGCCGCAACGCGCGGTCGAACGCCGAACGAGGTGCGGTGCTCATCGAGAGCGCGATCATCCTCGCGACCGTGTTGACGCTCGTGCTCGGCATGCTGGAGTTGGGACTGCTCGGCTTCCTGCAGATGACCGTCGACGCCGGCGCGTTCTTGAACGCGCACCAAAACGTCATCGGCGTCAACGACCCGCTCGGCCCGGCCGACGCGACGCACCTGGTGTTTCCGCAGATCAATCCCGCGGCGATCACGAATACGGTGCAGACGGCGCCGGTGCCGAACGTGCCCGTCGACTACGGATATAACTCGCCAGACGCGGGCGTACAAGCTACTTCGGCCAACAATCGCCACGGCGGCGCGTCGATCATGCAACCGTACATTTCGCAGACGACGATCACCGAGACCCCGCTCAGTTTACTGAATAACGTGTTTCGCGTGCATAGCCAAGCCAGCGACGCAAACTGGTTGGAATCGATGGCCGAGTGGGGCGTGGCCAATACGAACTACGGCACGCCGTATACGCCCGGCAACAACCAGCTAAACACCAACGTGCTCAATAACGGGGAAAACACCCCGCTCTACTATATGAGCCTGAACTTCATCAATCACTGCGCGACGCCGGGCTCTTGGGGCACCGCGGACGGCGTTTGTCCGAATCAGGACATTCTGGCCTTGGGCACGGCGGAATATCTCGATATCAACAACTGGTCCAACGGAACGCCCGGCGTCGGCGGCCCGGCCGGCTCGACCGGGCCGGGCGGGACGACGGGAACGTTCGAAGCGGCCGCATGTCATCAGCGAATGTACGCGAAGCTCGCCTCTTTCTTCGAGAACGTCGAGACCGAGGCCCAAAGTCGCTCCACTGATCCGCTGAACTATATCGAATACACGTACAATCCGTATTACTTCAATCAGAGCGGCTATTACGACTTCTCGAGCACGAACGCCAGCTTCTTCGGACGACGTCCCAACCGCGGGACGGCGGACCCGGCCGACTTGGAGGCGACTCAAACGATCCAAACAATTTACAGTTGGGACGTGGAGAGATTCCAAGGCCAAGGCGGCCTCGGAGGAATCGGCGACAATCCGCTACATCCGACCGTGGGTTGCACATGACCGGCCGCCATTCCGAGCGCGGACAGGTCCTGCCGCTGTGGATCGCGGCCATCGTGACGACGTTCGTGCTGATGTTTCTGAGCCTGAACTACGGGAACACGCTGCGTTGGGAAATGCGCGCCCAGAACGCCGCCGACGCCGCGGCGCAAGCCCTCATGGCGATCCAGACCCAACACTTCAACGAAATGTCGGCCATCCTCTATGCCAGCAACGTCGAGGAGTTTCGAACGAGATCGTTACTCGACGGCATGCTCAACGCGCTCAACGGCGCGGGCGGCTGCACCGGCCTTCCGCCCGGAACTCCAAAAGCTTCGGTAAACAACCCCGCGTATTTACCGATGGGACAGCAACGGTTCAGCACCGCGGGAACCAACACGTGCGCTCAAGTCTTCGCGGATCTCTTGCCGAAATATGAAGAGTCCGTTACGCGCTACGGCAAAGACATCGAAGAGCTCAACAACATCGCGACGCTCACGCAGTACGGCTATTGGACGGCCGACAGTGCGAGTCTACTTACCCACATCAGCGCGACCAACCACTGCAATAACGTTTCGACAACTGCCGCCGCAGTGTCCGCCGACGGCGGCGACTGCCAGTTCACCTACCATCTCAATGGCATCGCGTCTCGCAGCGGACTCAACGCGGTTGACGCGGACGCCTTCAACATCTGGCTGCCCACGTTGGGCTTGATCTTGCCGGACGACGCGGAAACGGAGAACGCGGCATTTTTCGATCCCGGCATGGTCGACGTCGTCGTCTGCGCGAAGGTACCGCCGCTCATTCCGCTCTTCGGCGCGCTCCAGGCGCAATCGCACTACGTGATGGGCCGTGCCGGCGCCACCGCGGTCCTGGCCGAAAATGACTGGTTACAACCCGGCGCGATAAACGACCCCGCGCGCCCGGGCAAGGTGCCGTTCCAGCCGAATGAAACTTACTCGACGGTCACTTCCGGCGCTGGGTACAACTGGTACGGCGTCGCGTTTGGCGGAACTCCCTGGACGGTCGGGACCTATACGGACCCCCAGCAGAACAAATTTCCGGTTTACTACACGTTCGCCACCGAGAACGAACTGGACGCGTACGCCGGTTGGTGGACCTCGATCCCCTACGACCCGCGTAAGGTCGATACGAACACCCCCACGACCGCCGTGGACTGCCCGGCATGAGATACGAGATGAGAAGCCGCGGCCAAGCCCTCCTCGAAACGGCCATCGCGATGCCGCTCTTCCTGCTGGGCCTCTTCGGCGTCATCTGGGCGATGAAGGACGCATCGTTGTCGGCGCGCACGCAGTTGGCCGTTCGCTACGGCGGCACGGTCGATTCGCTGCAGCAGCCATATGACGCCTATTCCCTGTACGCCATGTACGCGGCGATCGATAACTTCGTACCCCCGGGCAATACGGCGTGCTATAGCGGCGACGCGTCGACCTTGTCGTCCGGTTACGCGTCGTTTTGGCTCCCATACACCACGTCTCCGCTCGTAACGCCGTGCGTTAGCGCGGTCACGATCATCTCCCGCGGCGAAACCTATTCGCAGCCCGTTATCTTACGGAACAATTATTCGTCGATGTTCGCGACGACGCAAGTCAACGGATACGTCTCGTCGGCGGCGCTCAACGGAGCCGCAGCGACGGGCACGAGCGCGGCGGAGAACTTCTTCCGCACGCCTGATATCGGGACGCTCCTGACGTGCACGAGCCTCGGTCCTCTGGTCAAGGCGAGCCTCGAGGGGGAAAGCGATGCCGCCGTTCCGGCGGCCGCGCCCACCCCGATGCCGGCCGCCCCGATCACGTCGCCTGTGGTCACCGGCACGGATGCGTCATGCGCCCCCACGGATACGAGCTTCAACGCACCGGCGGCCCCCTACTGAGGTGAGCGCGCTTCTCGGGGCCGCCGCGTTCGGCTTCCTGGTCTTTCTTTCGACGCTCGGCGGCGAGCGGCTCGCTCACTTCGAACGCCCACGGGACCGCTCCCGAGCGTTGCGCGTCGTGGCTTTGCGCGCGGGCCTGTGTGTTGCCGCCGCGGTCAACGGTGGGATATTGCTCGCCCATCGGGCGCCGCCCGACATGATTTTCGCGATCGCGATCCTTTGCGCGACGCTCGGCGTCGTCTGCTTTCTGGCCGCGCTCGACTGCCGGGTTCCGCTCGCGGTCCCGGGTGCCGCGCTCGCGATCCTGATCGGAGCCGCGCTCCTGCGCGGCGACGGCGGCCCCCTGGCCTCGGCCGCGACGACGGCCGCGCCCTTCGCGCTCACGGCCATCTTCGCGCCTCAAGCTCGCACCGGCTGGCGGGACACGTTGGTCGCGGCGCTCGGAGGCGCGGCGTTCGGGCTGCCCCTCGGACTCGTCCTCGCCGGCGCCGCCTGTCTCGCGCTCGCGCTCGCGCGGCCATACCTCGCGCGTTATCGTACGACGCCCCCACCGCCGGCCGGCTTTTCGTCGGTCCTCGCCGGGGCCTTTCTGGTCGCGTTGATCGGCCAACTCACGCTGACGTAACGCAGGTCGCGCGAACCCGGCGCGGCAAGTCTCGCTGCGTGACCGTTCTCGAGTCGCTTGACGCGCATGCGGCGCGGACGCCGGCGGCGCCGGTAATCGACGACGTTTCGTACGCGGCGCTCCGCACGGCCTCGCGACGGGTTGCGGCGCTCTTGTACGAGCGTGGGATTCGGCCGGGCGCGCGCGTCGTGCTCTACGCGGAAAACTCGCCCTCCTACGTTAACGCTTATCTCGGCGTGCTGCGCGCCGCGGCGGTCGCGGTACCGGCGAACGTGCTGTACCGCGAGAGCGACTTGGCGCGCGTGGTAGCCGACTCCGGGGCGGCCCTCATCGTGCATTCCGAGCAGAGCGCCGAACATCTCCCCGGGGGATTTACGAGCGAGCGACTCGCGCTGAGCGAGGTCGCCGCGGCCGCCGCAAACCCGGCGTTCGATGCGGGCCCATGGCCCGAGCCGGCCGCGCCGCAAGCCGGCGATCTCGCGCTTCTGGTGTATACGAGCGGCACAACGGGCCGCGCGAAGGGCGCGATGCTTACCCACGGCAACCTCGGAGCGATCGCGCGGCAGTTGAACGAAGCCTGGCACTGGACGAGCGACGACGTATTGCTCTTGGCGCTGCCGCTGTTCCACGTTCACGGTCTGTGCGCCGGCGTGAACGGCACGCTCGCCGCCGGCGCGCGTTTGCTCTTACGCGAACGATTCGATGCGAACGATGTGGCGACGACGTTGGAAGGCGGCGGTGCCACGCTCTTCTTCGGCGTGCCCACGATGTACGTTCGCCTCCTCGAACGCTCCCAAGGGGCTGACTTCTCGCGCGTCCGGCTCTTCGTGTCGGGCTCCGCGGCGCTTCCGGCGGCCGTGCACGAGGCATTCGCCGAGCGTTTCGGAGCCTCGATCCTGGAACGCTACGGCTCGACCGAGTTCGGTTTCGCGCTGACGAACCGCTACGACGGTCCGCGCTACGCCGGCACCGTCGGCTTTCCGTTCCCCGGCGTTTCCGTTCGTTTGGCCGGGCCGCGCGATGCCGGCGTCACTGACGGTGAAATCGGCGAGATCCTCGTGAGCGGACCCAACCTCTGTGCGGGCTATTGGCAGGATCCCGAAGGCACGGCAGCCGCGTTTTTTGTCGACGACGCCGGGGTGCGCTGGTACCGCAGCGGCGATCTCGCGACGTTCGATCCGGAGCGCGGTTATGCGATCGTCGGGCGCACGAAAGAGCTGATCATCACCGGCGGTTTCAACGTCTATCCGCGCGAGGTCGAGGACGAGTTGTTGCGACTGCCCGGCATTCGCGCGAGCGCCGTCGTCGGGCGTCCCGATGCCGCTCGCGGCGAGGTTCCCGTCGCGTTCGTGGAATGCGACGACCCGTTCGATCCCGCGGCCATCGAGGCCGAACTGCGTACGCGCCTGGCGAGCTTCAAAGTGCCCAAGGCGATCCTGCGGATCGGGGAAATACCGCGCAACGCGATGGGCAAGATCGACAAACCGAAACTTCGCACCATGCTCGCGCCTTCGGCCGAACGCGTTCGGTAGAAGCGCAGCCGCATGGCAATCGGCATCGAAGATCGAGTGAAGATCTCACCCGCGGCGTGGCCTACGAAAGCCGCCGTGCCGCCGGGCGATCTGACGAAATACGCGCCGGTCGGACTTGGCCTGGCGGCCCCACTCGTGATGAATCCCTGGGACGATCTCGAGCGGGTATTCGCGCGCGGTTCGTTTTATGGAGCGAGCGAACGCAGCGGCGATCCGATCCGCGACGCGCCGGTCAACGACGCCGCGGGTGGTGTTATCTATTTCGACAGCAACGTCGACCTCGCGCAGGTGGCGGCCAGCGCCGACTTGCTCGGCGTCCGTCGAAACGCGAGGGATTACGCGGTCTTCGCGACGGAATCGAGCGATCCGCCGAAGGACCGATACCTCGCGCAAATCCGTATCGTCGAGTTCGGCGCGTTGAACCTCTTCGGCGCGGTACCGGGGCCGGGCGACGAGCCTTGGCTGCAAACGTTAACCGTGGGCGAGCTGCTCGCCGCATTCATCAGCGCGCAATTGAGTCGCTGGGGCCGCGGAATGAGCTCCGAACTACAGGGAACGCTCGGCGGTGATGGCGATTGGGCGAAAGAAAAACTCGCGTTCGGGCTCATGGTCGAGAACGCCGACAACGGCGTTCTGCGCATCTGGAGCCGTCCGTGGCTCGTCACCAAGTAAGCGGCAACCGAGAGCTCGACTAAAGCGATCGCGGCCGGCAGGCGATGCTTCGCTCGCTCGCCGGGATTGCGATGCGTTTACCGCCGCGATGCCGATTGCCCTACCGCTGCGACGATCGTCACCGGTAACATCGGGCGCGTGTGCGCCCACCGCATCGACGTTCAACGCGGCCGCCTCACCTTACTGACCTTGACGCTTGCGACGCATTCACTCAGTAAGGGATCGCTCGCTAACAGGTCACTCGAGTGCTCACATTTTTCGAATTAACCAAGTGTGACGCTGGTGACAGAGGTCGCTCCGACATTCGAGTATGTATTAACGTAGTGTCGGGTCATATGACACACCCGTTGGGTGCGGAGGTTGCTTGCTTCCCGTCCCTATCGTCACGATTGGAAGCGATGATCACTCTAGCGCGCGGAATCGAATTTTTCCGCGACGATTGCGGCTCCGAGTTAGCGGAGTACGCGCTCGTACTCAGCCTCTTTGCCGTCGTCAGCCTCGTCGCAGCACAAGCGATGGCGACGAGGGCAAACGCCCGCGTCGAAACCGATGAAACGAATTACACGAACGCATTCGTGAACGGTTACTAGTCGTGCGCCACCGGTCCCCTCCACCCGTCTCGCAGCGAGGCGCTATTCTCGTCGAGAGCGCGATCGTGACCGCCTCAGTCCTCACGCTCGTGCTCGGCATGGTCGAGCTCGGCTTGATCGGCTTCTTGCAGATTACGACCGACGCCGGCGCGTTCTTGAACGCGCATCAGAACGCAATCGGGGTCAACGACACGCTAGGCCCGGCCGACGCGACGCACCAGGTGTTCCCGCAGATCCAGACGGCGGCGATCGCCAACACGGTGCAGACGGCTCCGTCACCGGCCGTACCGGTCGACTACGGATACAATGGAACCGCCGCCCAACAGGCCGTCGCGGCGAACAATCGCCACGGCGGGGCTTCGATCTTGCAGCCGTACGTGACGCAGACGACGATCACGCAAACGCCGTTCAGCTTCTTGGGCAGCCCATTTCGCGTGCACAGTCAGGCGAGCGAAGCCTACTGGCTGGAAAGCGGCGCCACCTGGGACGCTGCGAACGCGAACTACGGCAGCGCTTACGCGGCCGGCAACAACGCGCTCAATGCCAACGTCTTCAAAGAAGGCGAGAACGTGCCGCTCTACTACATGAGCCTAGATTTCGTCTATCATTGCGCGACGCCCGGAGCGTGGGGGGCCGTAAACAAAGGCGTCTGTCCGGCGCAGGACACGCTCTCACTCGGCACCGGAGAATATCTCGACAACCTCAACTGGTCCAACGGAACGGCGGGCGTCGGGGGAGCGGCCGGTGCCACCGGGCCCGGCGGTTCGACGGGTACGTTTGAGGCGGCCGCCTGCCATCAACGTCAGCTCGCGACGCTCGCGTATTTCTTCGAGAACCTCGCCGAGAACAATTACGGAAACTCCGCGGCGTTCGCGGGCGACCCGTTGAACTATATCGAGACCACGTATAATCCGTATTATTACAACCAGACCGGTTACACAAATTTTTCGAGCACGGCCGCTAGCTTCTTCGGCCAATGGCCCAACGGGGCGACGGCTCATACGCTCGATACGATCGCGACCCAATCGGTCCGCACGATCTATGGCTGGGACCTGGAACATTACAACGGCCAGTCCGGCCAAGGGTCGGTCGGGAGCAATCCGCTCCATCCGACCTTGGGTTGCGTGTGAGCCGGATGCAGGGCGCGCGCGGGCAGGTCTTGCCGCTCTGGATCGTCGCGATTCTCACGACGTTCTCGCTCATGTTCTTGGCCATCAACTACGGCAACACGCTGCGCTGGCAGATGCGCGCCCAAAATGCCGCGGACGCTGCGGCGCAGGCGATCATGGCGATCCAGACGCAACACTTCAACGAGATGACGGCCATCCTCTATGCCAGCAACGTCGAGGAGTTTCGGGCCCGGCTCTTGCTCGACGGTATGCTCAACTCGCTCAACGGCGCGGGCGGCTGCACCGGCATCCCGACTCCGGTGGCGAAGAACCAGGCGAAGTTCCTGACCGGAACGGGTACGTGCGACCAAGTCTTCGCGAATCTCTTGCCGGCCTATGAAGAATCCGTTACTCGCTACGGCAACGACGTACAGCAACTCAACAACGTCGCGGTTCTCACAACGTATGCCAATTGGAAGAGCGACAGCACGAGCATGATGACCCATCTGGACTCGTCGACCCATTGCAACACGATAACGACCACGACCGTCGTCACGGACGGCGGCGATTGCGTGTTTCAATACACGCTCAACGGCATCGCATATCGCACCGGCCTGAACGCGCTTTCGGCGGACGCGTACAACATCGTGTTTCCCGCGCTCGGCGATACCTTGGCGAACAACGCGGAAACGGAGAACGCCCAATTTTTCGATCCCGGCATGGTCGACGTCGTGGTTTGCGCGAAAGTGCCGCCACTCATTCCCCTCTTCGGTGCGCTCCATGCAAAGACGCATTATGTGATCGGCCGCGCCGGTGCCACCGCGGTTTTGGCCGAGAACGACTGGCTACAGCCCGGCGTGATCGTCGATCCGGCGCGCGGCAGCTCGATCCAATTCCAGCCATATGAGAACTACACGTCATCCGATTCCGCCCTCGGGTACGATTGGTACGGCGTCTGGTTCGGCGGAACTGCTTGGTACACCGGAACGTCCACAACCTCGGGTGGGGTGACGTACCCCGACTATGGTTCCAACGCGACGGAGAACGAGTTCGACGCCTACGCAGGCTGGTGGAGTTCGATACCCTACGATCCACGCCTCGTCGTTCCAGCGGCGGCCGCGCCCTCGACCGCTGCGGACTGCCCGGCATGAGATACGAAACGCGAAACCGCGGCCAAGCGCTGTTCGAGACGGCCATCGCGATGCCGCTATTCCTGATCGGGCTCTTCGGCGTCATGTGGGCGATGAAGGACGCGTCGCTATCGGCGCGATCGCAGCTAGCCGTCCGATACGGCGGCATGGTCAATTCGCTGCAACAACCGTACCAGGCATACTCCCTGTACGCGATGTACGCGACGATCGACAACGTGGTTCCCGCGACGAACACGACCTGTTACCAAGGCGACGGCACGCAACTCACGACGGGCTACGGCGCGTTTTGGCTCCCAAGCTCGTCCTCGGCCCTCGTTGCGCCTTGCTCCAGCGCGATTACGATCGTCTCGAGTCCCGAAACCTACTCGCAGCCCGTCATTTTGCGGAACAACTATTCGTCCATCACGGCGACCACGCCGGTTAATGGCTATATCTCGGCCGCGGCGCTACGCGGCGTCACGACGACGAGCGTGCGCGCGGCCGAGAACTTCTTCCGCACGCCGGATGTGGGGACGATGCTGACGTGCACGACGCTCGGCTCCGCGATCAAGATCAGCCTCGAAGGGAAAACCGACACCGCCGTTCCTTCTGGGTTGACAACGGCCATGCCGACCGTGCCGACCCCGCAGACCGTCGAAACGGGCACGACGGCTGCTTGCGCCCCCACGACGTCCACCTTCACCGCGCCGGCGGCGCCCTACTGAACGCGCTCCTCGGAGCGCTCGCTTTCGGCTCCCTCGTCTACGCGGCGACGGTCTGGTGCGCGTGGTTCGCCAAGCTCGGCAAGCGGGACGGAGCGCTCGGCACGCAGGCGCTGCGCGCGGCGCTGTGTTCGGCCGCCGCGGTCACCGGCGGCACGTTGCTTGCCCACACGGATCCGCCCGAGGTGATTTTCGCAATCGCGATCCTTTGCACCGCGCTCGGCGCGACCTGTTTTCTGGCCACCCTCGACTGCCCCGTACCGGCCGCGATTCCGGTTTCCACACTCGCTATTCTTGTCGGCTCAGCCTTGCTGCGCGGCGATGCCGGCCCACTTGCCTCCGCCTGCACGACGGCCGCGCCCTTCGCGGCAACTGCGTTCTTTGCCCCACGCAGCCGCGCCGACTGGCGCGACACGGCCGTGGCAGCGCTCGGCGGCGCTGCGTTCGGTCTCCCGCTTGGCCTCGTCGTCGCGGGCCTCGCGTGCCTCGCGCTTACCCTCGCGCGACCGTACCTCGCTCGTCACCGAACGACGGCTCCGCCCGTGCCCCGCTTCTCCTCAGCCTTAGCCGGCACGTTCATGGCAACGGTCGCCGGCCAGCTCTTGATCACGTAGCGGCCGGCTACCACTATCCGCCAGGATGTCGGTGTCGTGCTGCGAGCGCTCAGGTCAGAATCGCTCGCGTTGCGTCGAGCATGACGCGCATATGTGGCAAGTCGGCGGGATGAATGCCGCGATAGATCCAGCGGACGATCCCGTCTCGATCGATGACGGCGGCTCCGGGCAGCTGCGTCGCATCATCCATGATCGTGGCTTCCATGTTCAATCGGAAGCCGGACGCATTGGCTTCTTTGCGCCGTATCTGAAGCGCGGGATCGGTTTGCAGGCGGGAAAGATCGTAATCGCCCAAGCCCATCGCCGCATACGTCGCTTTCGTCTCATCGGCAATACAGCGCGCGGCTGGGTTGAAGCGGCCGCAGAATTCGTCGACCTTCGCGCGATCGCCGATGCCGACGAATCGCACGGCGACGGTTAGCGCCGCGAAATCTTGGGCGAACTCACGCAACTGCGTGAGCGATTCACCGAAAAACGTTCAACCGACGTGGCGCAGCCAGATTGCGAGCACCGGCTTGGGTAATTCGAGCGTTGCCACCGCGTCGGGAACAGGCTGACCAATCTCGGCAATCATCGGTTCCCCATCCACCACTCGCGCCGCTATCTCCTCCTGCAAATGCAAGACTACGCGCGTGGCTTCGGGCCAGGCCCTCGCACTCTCGCGGATCACGTTCATTGCGAGTACGATGCAGCTAAATAGCGGTGAATGCGGCGCAACCGTTGGGGTTGCCGAACCTTGTTAGCTAGACTGTTCGGGCGGCACGACTCGCGGCCGACGGTTGGGATCGAGTGCAACGTAGGTGAATACGGCATGCGTAACCTGATACGAGACATCTGAGTCGCGTCCACGGCGCCAGGCTTCTACGGCAATCCGTATCGACGTACGGCCGACCGAAACGATCTCGGCGTAGATGCTGACCTCATCGCCGACGGAGACGTGGCTGAGAAATTGCATCGCCTCCACGGCGACCGTCGCGCAGCGGCCGCGGGCACGGCGCGCGGCGGCGCTTCCGGCCGCAAAGTCCATCTGCGCCATCAGCCAGCCGCCGAAGACGTCGCCTGCGGGATTGGTGTCGGCCGGCATCGCGATCGTCCTGATCACCGGGTGATCCGGAAGCAGGGCGTCGATTCGGGATTCAGATTTTCCCATGATGGTCTTTTGCTTGCTCCCGGGTTTTGCACCGTTGTTGCCCGCAGAGTTTACCAATCGTGGTCCAAACTACTTGTTTCCCGGCGGCGAATGTCATGCTTAAATCGCCGGCCAAAGAGCCCACTTGGGCGAATGCGATTTGGGCTTTACGCGAGCTATACGCAATTGCTAAGATCCGTTGTTAACTTACCGGGTACTGCACCTCAAAACAGTCTGAACGGATTCCAGTTCGGATGTGCAACAAACTCGTTAAGATCGCACGCCGCCTACCTGCGGCTCGATAACGAGCTTGCCCTCGCGTCCCACAACGTCGAAATCGCGGCGATCGAGTGTCAAGACACGCCCGCCGTTGCGCTCCGCGCAGGCAATGACGCTCGCGTCGGCGGCGCCGAGCGGGAGGTCGCGATAACGCGTAGCGAGCTCCCGGATGCGGGGAAAGTCGTCTTCCCCGCATTCGAGACTCAACGCACGGTCTGCGAGGTTGGAAAGAAACGCGTCGAGTGCTTGCCAACCAAGTCGATCTTCGATCAGAAAGGTCATCTCGGCCAGCGCCCCCGCTGGAACGAGATACGGTCC
>Ga0116227_10007045_pt1 | contig 22274 bp, 20 predicted proteins | sample S1TSphgellanicum_FD_89693 | JGI IMG/M metagenome (GOLD analysis project Ga0116227, IMG submission 89693) | Host-associated microbial communities from peat moss isolated from Minnesota, USA - S1T2_Fb - Sphagnum magellanicum MG | ecosystem: Host-associated > Plants > Peat moss > Unclassified...
AAAAAAAAAAAAAAAAAAAAAAAAAAGCCCAACCCAACTCTTTCAGTTGTTGAGAAAGAGACAGGTTTCAATTGTTGAGAAAGAGACATGATGAGTGTAGTACCTAAGTCCAAAAACCTCAAAATAAAAAATAAAAATTTACAACACTAATATATATTATTCTCCGTCACGCCACATCTGTATTCCACTCTTTCTCCACCCCGTCAGAGTAAACAGACCATGACGGGATGGATGAATGACCGGACAAATGGATGGATGGATGGATGACAGAATAAATGGATGAAATGATGCTTCACAACGTCCTTTACTATATGTAATGCCAAAGGCATTTTGAAGTGGGAAATAATGCAGCAAATCTAATCTAACCGCATGGGAGCCTGCTTTAAGGCAGTTTAGCAAAGCAATCCTCGAGCAACACCTTGGGCAGGTATCAACCCATGTTGAATGGTTCTTAGGATTGGGGACTGACACCCCTTGGTCATCACTATGAGTTTATATAGACCCACTTACCCATCTGTTCTCATTGAATTTACCCATTGGTTCTCAAAAATTAAGAACAGGTTTGGCATGTATAACTGTGATTCTCCAAAAAAAAATGAAAAAAGTCAAAGAACAAGTCAAAGAATTAATTGGTTCTTTTTGGTCGGTTCTTTCACGAAAATTGCCAGTTCTTTAAGGATTTTAAAATACCGGTTCTTTCATTTTGAAATATTTAAAGAATTGGAATCAGTTTTTCTTTAAAAGATTCAAAGAACCGCCCAACACGAATATCAACTTTTGAATACTATCTCAGGTCCTTAGTTCCTACAAAGCAGGTACTTGGATGAGAGGCTACCTCATGGTATGGAATACTTTTTGCTCATTTCATGGTGTCAAATTTACTTATCTAAGTTTTTAGAATTTCATCGTAGTAATTTTCATGGTTACAAATTTCATAGTATGTTTTCTCAAGGTTACATGTGTAAGTTTTGAATTTTTTAAATGGTTACATGGATAATTTTTCCAGATCACATGTGTCATTTTTCATGGTTACAAATTCCAATTTTCATGATAGCAAGTGTATTATTTCATGGTGACATGTTATCACAAAATGTGCAACCCACAAGTCAAAAGGGGGAATACCATTTGCACAAATATGACATAAATAGTTGTATGCCCACCATTGACATCATTTTCTACAAACAAAAAATAAAAAATCCTAAATAACTTCAGTGACTTTCATTGTCAAGGAAAGGTGGTTGCTAGTCATAACAATCTTTTAAAGGACACACGTGGATGAACCAAATGATCTTTTAGTTCTGGTAACATACATGTCCTTTGGATATATTGTTTTCACCATTTGAGTAAATTAGTTTTTTGCAATGCCACACAAATGTTATGTTTTGATCATTTATGGTAATATTATACATGACATATATCTCTTAAATGTTTTTGGTTAAATTCAAACGTAGTTTTTATCCATACATTTATTATACATGTGTGTGATAAATGGATATTATTCAAGTAAAAAAACAAAAGTTTTGCATATAAGTTATTGTAATAAGTTTGATGGCGGTTCCTTGTTAGTTCAACCACCTTTATATAAAAGTCCTTAATTTAACATGTCTAATGCACAACTATGGCTCTTAACAAAAATCATTTATTATGTGTTCATACAATACTAAACTTCATCAAGTTAAACTTAATGTGTTGTTTGTTGCATCAAGCCATTAGTTGTGCATAACAACGTGGCCTCATATTTTTAGCAGTTCCAATCATTGAAACACCAGATTCATGGTTATTTCGTTTAACCAAAATCTTCCTTTTAGAATACATTATAAAAAACTCCAAAAACAAAATCATAATTCATTTCATCATATGTTATTGTTATAAACAATTCACACAACAATATGAACATAACATTTATTGTAAAAGTCTATGCATATCTATGTTACTATAAAATCTGAATCAAAATACATCAAATCCCAAGTTTTGTTGAAAAAAATCCCAAAACAACAATTAAAATATGTAGTTTATCTAGACATAATTTGTGGTTTTCTATTAACAAGGACCTACACGTCCTCCTAATTGTCCTCAAAATTCTTTGTTTAAGAAGCTCCTTTGTTTTCTAGAACACCTTCCTTTTGAACAATCCAAGTCACATCACCATGATCAAAACAACAAGAATTCAAAATTCAAACTAACAAAGTTCCCTTGATCAGTCCCTATCCTACATGCTTTGTTCATCCAAAATCATATACTCATCCTACCCCCTTAACATGGATGCCTATTGGATCTTTGATTCCAAAACCAATGTTCATAGAAGGAATTGAAGAGATAATGAAAACTATGATATCAAAGACCTTGTTTCAAGATTGTGCAATTGCTAATCATGCATTACTTGAAGGTTTTTGGATTCCCATGGCATCACTTCAAGTTTGACTTCAATCAAGAAATTTTATTGCACATATTAATTGCCATTTTTTTATATCATATTTCATTAGTTGAAATCTTTACATTGAAAATGTCATATTAATTTAAATTGTTGCAACAAAATCAAGACTTAATTCAATCAAACATCGGAAAACAAATTGCTTTAGAGATTATTGATATCACTCCATCCATGGTGACACCGATATATGGTGCTGAAAATGGTGTTGAAACATAACAATTCCTAATGGTGTCACACTTTGAAGGCATGAACAAAGCTCTAGAGGTACAATTTTTATTTGCACTTTAATCTTATTTAATTATAGTTATTATTTTAATTTGATGTTGATGATAATGTTAGGATAGATCATGGTAATCCAATCACTATGAAGTCAAGTTCAAGTAAATGCAAACTATAGTGGTTCATTTTTTGTGTCCCATTGCAATTTTCTATAAGGTGTAGTGGGTAAAAACACATTAGGGTGGACCAAAAACATCAGTTTAAAGTCCATTTTCAAAGTCCAAATCCAATGTATTTTCACATAAAACATTTAAATAATGTTGAAGTTAACATTTTTTTTCCATATCCAAGTTTGTGTGCTTATAATTTAAACCTTTTAAAAACATATCTATAAATACGACTTTTGGAAAAATCAATTTTGATAAATTAATGGACATTATGAGTTTCAGGTCTTCATTTTGACTTTTTTTTAAAAATGAGAGAACTTTTTCTACTTGATTTTTTCATCTTAAGTTTTATGAGCCTATAATGTAGGGGCTTCCAAAATTTTGAACATGTCTTCCAAATCCATTAGGAGAAAAAAGTTCATAACCATTTTTTTAAAAATTGTGATATTAGTTGTGGCCAACATTGTAAAGTCCATTTTTCACCAAGTATTGAACTTTTTGGAGTATTTTTTTCAAATTTAGGAGGACTAAAGTAGATGTCTCAAATTTTAAACTTATATTTTAAAGATTTCTTAAATGCATTTGAGTTATAAAAGCCAAGACTTGACAAAACCAAAAGAACTTCCATTGTGACTTCCATAAAAATACATTGTAGTGTGTTTTTACCCTAGTGAATTAACATGCCATAAAACCGTGTATATGCACAATTGGGACTTGGTTTAAGATTGTCAACTTCAAAAAAAAATTATCTATATAATTTGGGTACAATAAATGTGCACCCATTATATAGTAATGGACTTTGGAAGTGAAAACATGTGGATTGTTTTGACCATTTGCACTTCCCATATACATGAAATTTTCGATATCATTTTTTGAAACTTATAAGGATTTAATAATTGATAGATGAAAGAAAAACAAACATAGATAAGACTTCATTACAAAAGCTTTAACCAAAATATAGATATGGATTTTTGAATGACCAAAATTTGGACCTTATTTTCAAAAGTCTTTACATGGGGTTTTTTTTTTGTTGGATTGGTGATTTTTTTCTTTGTAAAATGTATGTCAAAAATATGTCTAATTGGGTCTATTTTCATATGAATTTAATTAGCTTATTAACCAACCCATAGTCCCCCATTTATGTTAATTCAACACAAAAATGGACTTTTAGGGATTTTTTATCTACTAAAAATGAGCCATTTAACCTTGCATTTACCCATTCTTGAATATCAAGTTCATTATTTCTTTATAATCTATCTTAATGATTGTACAAAGTTATTACATATGTTGAAAGTTTTTAATTTTTGTCATTCTATATTAGAAAAATACTCATTGGTATGACATGAACAATTCATTAATAGAAATAGGCCAAAATGCAACCACTTCATCTATGATTTCATGTGATTAATTGTCGCTTGCAATTAATTGTGGTAACATTTACAACCATAATTCAAATTACCATTTTTTTGGGTCATGCTTGGGACTATGTTACAACTATTGGCTTATTCATGCTTTTAATGGGATGATTTTTACCAATACTTTCATCCTAGAAGGCCTTTTATGGCCCATTAGTCGCAAATGCAACCAAAATTAATTGTAACCTTATGGTATATAAAGGTGTATTGAATGCATTTAAATTAAAATTTATTGGGGTATACTAGAATGTACAAGTGTATAATGGTGTTATGTACAATGGGTGTATTAAAGTCATATGTAGTTTATATTTAAAACATATTAAAAAATATCAATCATACATAAAATTACATATGTATATTACAAATATCTTGAATTTGTATTAAAAAAATTTATATACCAAATATGTAATGTCCATATTACATGTGTATCCAAGGTTTATATTATTAAGGTTAAATGATTTTGATATTATGGTTCCAATAAATGTATATTAAGGGTATGCAAAGTTGTAATGGGGATACATGCTTTAATATGTACTGTATTAATAGGCAATAACTAATAATAGTTACAAGTTAATTAATTAAAAAATAGTAGTGATTAGTTAATTCATTAATTATTTGATAATTAATAATTAATTAATCATAAATAATAACCAAAGTATTTTTCTAACTACAAACTAGTTAATAATAATATTTTAAAAAATTCAATACCTTATTAGCTACTTGATAATTATTAGTTTAAAATGATTAACTATTTTATTAATTTTTTCTGAACTATTAATTCATACCTTAAATTTAATTAGTTGGTTAGTTTAATATTATTTTAATTAATAATTATTTAATTAGTTGATATTTAAATAATTTATTAATTATTTTTTAGGTAATTAAAATAATTAATGATCATATATATAGTATTATTATAAAAATTATTAATGAATTATTATTATGAACTAATTCATTAGTTCATAGCAATTATTAAATAATAGTTATTGTTATTACTATAAGTTTTTATAAATAGTGGAATAATAAGTAGTAGGTAGGTTGATAAGTGGGTAGGTGGGTAGTTAATTAATTAGTTTGGTAGTTAACTAGTTAGTTAATTAGTTAATCACTTACTTATTTATTATTTATTTACTTGCAACCTCAAGTTTTATTTTATATTATTTGTCTTATATTTCCATCTTGAACATTATATAAAAAAGGTGCTTTGTATTGCAATTTCATATTGAAACAATGAAGCATTTGGGATGAACCAATAAAAAAGGCTTAACCCAAAGGAAAAATTCAAAATAAAATCCAAAATGTACTTTTATCCCTCATTTGTATACTTCCCTATTGTATTGAACTACCTACCTATTACCTACCTACCTACATACTTAGGTAGGTAGATGTGCTTTGCTTCCAAAATACCAAAAACAAGGCCTTGCCTTGTTGTTAAAGACCCAAGATTTGTTTTCAAAAGGGAGTTTGTCAAATACCCAAATAAAAACATGTGAATTTTATTTAGGTTTTTTTTTGTTAAAGAACTAGGTCGTGTACTTAGTTAATCACATACCTAAACCCTTGCACCTACCTCATAACCACCCATCACTAGGTTTTTTAAAACTCAGACTGAATAGTCTTCTAAAATTTTAAAAGTTCAAATGACCGAACCCATGAAGTTCTTTAAATATATATATAACCCATATCCAACTATTATATATATTTAAAAATACGTACCCCACACTAATTACTATTACAAGTAGGAAAATCATCCTATGTACTAAAATTTCTGCCCAACTTTTCCTTTGCACAAGTAGAAGGGACATTTTGAAGGTAAAAACATAACTACTTTCTTTCATGCAGCCATTCATGGTCATAAATTAAAAGAATAATAATGTAATTTGTGAAATAACCAAGAATTAAAAGGCATTTTTGCTTTTATCTTCTCATTTCATTATGGAAACAATATATCCCAATGACTTTTGGATGGAGTCAATTTTTAAACATAGATCAAAGTCTCTCTTCTTGAAAACATTATGAATGTTGAAAAGAAAACCTAAATAAATTCCATGCAAATAATATTAAAAAAACAAGGCAAAATAGACTTGCAAGAAATGATCGATTGACCAAATAAAGCACCTAGAGAACAATCTCACAATTATGGCAACTAATATGTGAAACTAGTGTTTTGCAAACATGTCCCCCAAAAAAATAAAATCAAGTTTTGAGCAATTATTGTTTTTTTTTGTTCTTTTTTCATTTTGTATGGATATGCTTTCTTTTGTTTACAAAGGATGGGAATTGTGAGGATTTCATTCATTGTCATCACACCATGTTTTGATCACTCAAAAAATGGAACTGCAAGAGGGATGAGAAAGAAAGAACATTGAGTTATTTGCTCCTTTTTGAATACCTTACATAACATTATTGCAAAATCTTCAAATATTTATTTTTTGAAGATCTGATGTTTGTTAGTAGTTGATTTAACACCAAGTCAACCGTTTTACCATGTCACTTGCAATATTAACCTTGATTTTTTGATAACATCACATATGTGGACTAATGCCCATTTTTAACATCCTACTTGCACTAACATCACCACTAACACCAATTGTTGGTTATAAACCTTGTAGTAAAATTTGATTTTGTTGTCTTTCTTCTATTTTCTAACACATAAGAAATTTTGTTCTTGTTATCGTTATTATCTTTTTAAAAAGGTGAATACCCTCACTTATTTTGGTATGTTTTCTCTTACTATTAAAGAATGTTAGGTGAGTAAAGTCTTATATACTAGTGTAAACCCTATGCATAATGCACAGGTGTGTTATTTCAACAATGTTTGATCCCCCCCCCCCTTCACCTCGACAGTTCTTTATATTTTTTCAATTGCTGCTAAACACCGGTTTCATGTGGGATCAAAGGGGTTGTTCAAAAAAATTATATTTCAAAATCTTAAATGGACCCATAATTGTGTGGCTATTGTTGCAAATATTTGGAGTTATTATAATGTTTTGGCTACCAGTCCTCCTTCAAATTCCCGGTGTTTCCCTACACTTAATAAATGACCTTGGGGTCACTGAGTTCATAGGGTCAGGGAAAAGGTACCCCAACCGCCTGACTCCGTCCACCAACTGGTTTATATACCTAAAGTGAACAGACAGCAGAAACTGAGGAGCCGGAGAAGCGTCCTAATGACGCCCCGTTCACACGGAAGTAGTTTTCCTACTTCTGTCCAGTCAGCCGCGCGTGCCTGCCCGGCCCCCCACCCCCGGCAGCACTCACGTATTGCTGATCCAAAACGGGCTGCCCGCCCGGGCGTCGAGAACGCGGCGCGACCGCGCCGGCTAAGGTAGAACACAAAACCGTCACAGACCGACGGACGGACTAAGTGAATTAATATATAAGATTACCAAAGACCTTTAGGGTTGATAAAAAAATCCACATATAATCACAAAATGTGTGTGTACATCTAAAATTTACAATTTTAGGTTTTTGAAATGATCTTCCCCTTTAGCCTCCCCTCAATGCATGCATGTTTCAATTCACACCTACAATGAATTGATCTCCTTTGAATAAGTATTGGATGGACCCCTCACCCCCACCACCCTCCCACCATCCCCCAAAATCCATATCACATTTCATTGTGTCTATGTGGTTTTTTTGGGTTGAGATCATCAAAAGGGCCTTATCAAGAATCATCATTTGGATCATATTCCCTTGTCAAGGTGATCTCTACGGGCACAATTTTCACCATCATTAGCATCATGACATTCATCATTCTACTTATGAGGATTGGTGTTGACAATTACACAAAGAACTAATCATGAAATTTTGCTCACAAATGAAACCCCACAACACTGAGAATAACAATTGACAAACTCTAGAGGAAAAATCTATAAATTTAGAAGCAATTATTTACAAAAAAAATTAATTTGAAATTAAGTTCAAACAAGAAAAAAACTCCTATTCCCAAATCCCAAAGAAATCAAAATAGAACCTTATTCAAAATCCAAACAAAAGTCAATCCCTTGAATTCTTTATTTGTCTTAACTCTTTAGACAATGCAAAAGAAAGAACAAAATAATTTCAGTGAAACGTTCATAAGTTGGATCTATAAAAAAACATCTAGAATTGAGAAAAATCAAGATTGCATAGTTGTTTGAAACTAAATCCAGGTGGTGATATGACAAATTGGCCTGAGAGGAAGAAGGACGTAACGGCTTTGTAAACAGCTTCAGTAAAATGGACCCCATCCCACTCAATGTATTCTTTTGGGTTAAGTGCAGTATTGATATTCACAAATTGTGTGCCTCCCGTAGACAAGGATACATTGCCACTATCACCACAACTCACATTTAGATTGTAGTTGTATGCTCCTCCAAACCCACAACATACTTCCAATTTAGTACTGGGATTGAAACCTGTTTCACCCGCCAAATCCCCACAATAGAAAAACCAACCAAAACACCCCATTTGTTATCATAACTCTCGCTAGGGTTGAGAAATTTGTATCATGTTTCTAGATCATGTTGGAAAAATTTCAAAGATTAAGTCATAAATTGATGACCAAGAATGTGAAGCAAAATATACATTATAGAATAGAAAAATACCATATTGGGTTGGATTCGTAAACAATTCAATGACGGCATTGTAAAAGTCGAATTGGATAACCAATGTGCCATCTGCTTTGTAGTTTTCTTGAAGGCTTGTGAGTGCCCGTTCGAGTCCTATGTTGAACACTTGAGACACTTTGTTGTACTCATCCAAGCAACCAATGCTGTCATATGGTCCACTCCCCGAAAAGGCCGTCAAAATCGAAGGACTACAACCTAGAGTTGGTTGGTTTCCAACTATGATTGTTCTTGCTCCACTTTCATGAAGTTGCTGCAAATTAATTTTTGTTATAAGTTAGTTTTTTTCAATTGAATGGGCACCTTTTTTCAATTGAATGGGCACCCCCCATTCATCCACCCACCACCCAAGTATCAAAACCCAAGCTCTTTTCGTTGAGAGCCATGTAGAAAAAAAATAGTAATATGGTTATTGACAAAGTGCTTACAAAAGGGTGTTTCCCTAGTTGCAAACCCCAAACAATGTTTGCAAAGGTTTCTCACTCTTGTTGTTATGTACTTAACTGAATATATGGTTTATTGTTCATGACAACAGTTCAATGAAAATACTACAAAACTTCAATCCATAATTCATATAAATTCGATAAGTATTGCACAATACACTTTTCAAATACATATCTCAATACTTTATTTCAACTTGAATTTGCAATTTGATCAATTTATTTCTATTCCATTTGGGTATAAATAAAGTGGTTGTTGACAAGTTTCTTTTACCTCAACAGCAGAGACCAAAAGATTCAATGAGTGGGGTACAATCTCATCTATAACAGTTTGTGGTGAGGCTCCTCTAAAATACGCATAAATGAAGTCATTTCCTCCCATCTCCGGTATCAAGTATGCTGCGGTTGGCAAGAAGCTCAATGGTGTAGATGGCTCTGAAAGAGTGGGGAATACATAAAGAAATAGTATTCATACCATATGTTAATTTCCTCCCAAAAAAATCCAGAACCAAAAGGGAAGCAATTTTTTAGGACAAGAAAAATGGATCGTCTACCACCCAATCCAAGAATTGGTGACCACATGATCAATGACATGTCCTCCATATGCTTTTGCTCACACACCAAAGTGGAGTTGCACAATGAACCTTACACCAATTTAGTTCTTTTATGTAGTTTGTGGTGATGAAAAAAATCACCATATTGTAGGTTACAACAGATGAAAGTTTAAAGAAGTTTAAGTAGCAAGAGTAGTGTGGTTCTTTTACTTACGTGGGGAGCTGAAAAGTGCTTCCTTGTAAACAAAGAATTGGTCAAGCTCAAGTTGAAGGTAGATGGGATTTTTGGTAATGTCAGGTTGAATAGTTGCTCCTGAATATGCAAAGTTGACTCCATGAGTGTAATCAGTTTGGAATCCATTGTCCAACTCTAGTAAAATGGGTTCAAAAAATGGGAAACCAAAGGCTTGAGCTGCAACCCACCAAAAACAACCAACAACGGTATATTTTAGTTTGCGCACTGAAAATCAGATCTACCTCTTTTTTGATACATGTTCAAAAGTTGACAAAAAACACCAACCAGCCCAAAATTATTATGCAAGTAATTAAACATATTGCAATTGGGTTGTAATTATCTTTTAACATTAAAGAAAAAAAATCCATCAACTATTATGTATCGATTTGCCAGGGGAGGGTTTGTTCGAAAATTAACAATGTACATTCTTTTCTAAGTAATATAGGATCTGGTATATTTCATTGTGCATTTCATTGATATTTGGGTAATTTCACTACAATGGAAATGACCAGCCACATGGTGAACATGGACTGGTTTGTACATACATTGATCATTTATTTGAAACATGGTAGTGAATTCATGATGTTTACCTATGAAATCAACAATGAGTCGGCCATCAGAGTAGCGGTTGTGTCCCGGCTCATTAGTGAAACTATAGGATTCGCCATATGGATAGTTGAGAGTGGTAGCACCGAGCCCAGGAGCTAAGAGTTGTATGTTGCCTGTATCTGTAAGTGAATCCCCGAATATGAAAAATGCCTGTGGACATGTAAAGGAATTGGATAGCAATAATCGAGTAGCATTTGCAGGTAAGTCTGCAATGATCATACTACTGGAAGAGTTCGTGATATAAGACTCCTCATCACCATCTGTATCCTTCACCATTTCCAAATGGGGACTTGACGTAGTAGTAGTAGTAGTAGTAGTAGTAGTAGTAGTAGTAGGAGCAACACTGAAGCTTTTATGTCCAATGCTGCTAACATCGTGATGGATGCTGACATTGTCATGATTGTGACTTCCTTGTGCAGCAATTTTGCGAGCTAATTGTGCATGACTTGCTGAGAACAACAACAATGATACCTGCAACAACAACAACAATGTGGCAATGTCGATAGACATTGCCATTCTGCACTGGTAGATTATTATGAAGCACAGTAGCATGGTTCCAAAGCATTTGAACCCGCTCCAAATTAGGCTAGATAAAAAAATCATCTTCAAGATTAATTCACACTAGCCTAGCAGCACAAAATCAAATCTAGAAATTAATTTCAAAATCATTTGTAGTGATTAGGCTCTCTTACTAAAAAAATTGGTGCAAAGAAAATGGACATAATTAGCAATACAAGCCAAAGAATACACAAGTAATACAAGAATAGGTGGCAAAAGTCTAGAGGAGGTGAATTGGATGAGTGATCAGTGTGGGACTCACATGTAAGAATCTGTCAAGCTTTTGCTCCAACAGATGTGATATACAAGCCAAGAAGTGATCTGCTGATCAGATGCTCCAGGAAACAAAGCACTCCTCTGCAATTTTGTGCATGCTGCTGGCTTTCATGGGTTTGATGCTTCAAGTGCCTACTATGATGTTGAAATCAACACGCACCCATTCCAAATGTTTTGTCCCTTTGTCGTGCAAACATTTGCAGCTGCACATGGCAAGTGATAATAAAACTTATCAACTGGAAAATCCCATCTGCAAACCAATAAACCCAACAAGTACAAATGACAGGAAATTGTTCCTTATTTGCTGCTTACCTCTCTTTCTTGTTTTTCATTGACCATGATTATCGATAGCAAAATTGCGAGAGACAAGTAAATTGAGTTCAGCTGTGCAAGAACACATATTTGTTCTTGCATGTGTGTTCTCAGTTTCAAGTAGATCTACATCTGATTTTTCAAGCTGTCAAGATGGACTTGAATTTGAGAAGACACTAAATAAATAAAATTTGCTTGAGAATATAATTTGAGCTCCCCAAGAAAAGCTAGCTTGAAAATCACAATATTTTCATACATCTTCATAAAAAATCCAGAAGACCTTGGCATTGAATAGAGAATATTAACCAAGCGGAAAATGGGAAATCAAAGGTGATCCTGAACATTGATGCAGATATCGACTGGGCATTTCCAAAACATATGCTCAGCTGCAAAAAAATAACCTGCTCCACCAATAAGAAAAACAACCCGCATAATAATAACACCTTGTCTAACACTCCAAGATTAGTTTAAACTTTACAACTTCCCAGCTCTTCAATAGAAAAAGAAGAAGAAATGTAAAAACAAAACTGACTTGAAATTTGTGATTTGTGATGAAGAAGAAGAGACAGAGAGAGACTAAAAACATTTGTCTAGACTCCTGTTGAGAGATACACACCTTATAACCCCATCTCAGCAACCTGCACTCTTTTTGTTTTGTGCGCCTGAAGCACATAAAACAGCTAAAGTGCTGGATATGTTTCCTTGCAAATCCACATGAGATCCATGAATTGAAGGCTGTTCTTACATTTCCTTTTTGTCTTCCTTCTTTTTTCTCCCATCTTCATTAATGGCACTCAACTACCCAATGCCACCCCCACAAAAAAACTTGATTGTTGTTTGTTTTTATAGTCTGGTTGCTGACATGACCCAGTTGTTCTCCCCCATTTTTGTAAGCAAAAAAACAACCAAAATAAAATAAATAAATAAATATGATAATAAATTTGGGATGATTGAAGATTGACAGCAAATCCATGATTGAAAACTTGGTAACCAAATTGCCAAGGATATCATTCATTCATTCATTCTCTCTCTCTCTTCTTTTATGAAGTAGAGAGAAGGTTGTGAACTATGTGATAAGAATCTTGTTTTTTTTTTTCCCTTTTTTTCCATAAAGATGAGAACTTTGGGACTAGGCAAGAGGCACCTTGAGTGTAAGTCAATAATAGTTTATTTGATCAATAGATTCAAGAGTTTAGTTTTTTTCAGCACCTCTTTTTCATTTTTTTCTTTTTTCTAATATAAATTTTGTGGGCGAATTTTTGCATTGTGGCTTTGAAAGTGTAAACTTGCAAAAAAATTGCTAAAATTTTGGAAAATATAGCAAAACTTTTGAAGCCAACAAGATTGAAAAAAAGAAAAACTCTGGTTGGGTTATTTATGATTTTTTTTTTAATTACAATATTTTTCCATCATCCCCATTTATTGTATTGCTTTGCTTTAGGAGTTGTACTTCTCTGCAGTAGTTGAATTTTTTTTCCCCAGACACCCATGTGAAGAAATTTCAACACTGAGCTTCAATCAAGCCTCCAGATTTCTTCAGGCAGCATAATTTTTCTTTTTCAGGGAGGTGGGTGTTGTTGGTGTGTGTGTGTGTGTGTGTGTGTGTGTGATTGATGCACCTACCTTATTCAATATGCCAAACGCATTTTGGAGTGAGAAATAATAATGCAGCAAATCTAATCTGACAGCCTAATTTAAGGCAGTTGAGCAAAGGAATCATCGAGCAAAGCATTAGGCGGATATCAACTCGTGTTGAGCGGTTCTTAGGATCAGGGGACTGATACCCTTTGGTCATCAACTTTAGGCTAGTATTTCCTCAACTCACCCCAGTCTAGTCTAGTTGGTTCTTTGATACCAGGACCAGTGTCAGTCATGTAGCAGGTTCCAGCCTGCTATGAACCAGTGTCGTCCAAATCTTGATTTCTAAAGGTACCTTTGGTCCCAGTTTTTTTATAAATAAAATATTTTAAAATTAATTTAATAAATAAATAATTTAGGGGCTGTGAATGGTCCAGTTTTAAGACCTGTTCTTTGGATTTTTTATTTTTTATTTTTTTGGTTTCAATCATTTTCACAAAGAATTTATGCTCGATCCAGGTCTAGTTTCATCTCCATTACACACAATTATTTTTTATAATTATTTTTAGGTTGATAGTATTAGTTTGTTCAACAAGTGTACATGGTTTAGTATAAAAATTATGTAATATTAATTATGTAAAACCAATCAAATGGAATAACTTGTCTGAAGTGTGAGGCCAAGCTTATATTTTAAAATATAAAGTTATACTTAGCTAACTAAAGAACCTAAACCTACTTTAAAAGGGACAACACTTGCAATTTAACGTCTAATTCAATTTTGAAAAGAGGCTAGTTACCTTGTAAAGCTCCAATGACGATTAAAAAATCTCAAAACCTCCTCCAGTTCAAAGACCCTAAAACTTGACCTATAACCTAAACCTACTAAATCCAAAAACCTCCCAACAACACTAGTATGAACAAATGAACCATGTTAAAAAAACTTTTTTTCATATTTCAATCCTTCCCAAACTTACCCCTTCAAAAGATATTTAAACTATTTTGCCAATCAATCATAGCTTTGAGCTTAACAATGTCCCCATGAATTTCATCATGCCCACCCCTTTCTTTAAAGAGGTGGACATCATGCAAATTCCATGAGACCTTATGACTAATTCTTGGGTTACAATAGTTATAATATTGACAATGTGCAATTTGTTCACAACGGTGGAGAATTCGAGGTTCTAGAGGCTCTAGGTGTTGATGAAGCACATATCACCAAAGTGCATTCAAAGAATTTGCAAAAACAAAGGTTTCTTTGAAAGTTGCATTATCATAATCCACTTACACAAACATTTTTTTAAAGGTGAATGATAATCAACATGTGGATCTTTCTCAAAATTAGATTATGAAATGTATTATTTGACACGATGATTCAACCTCACCTTATATCTTGGCTAAACACATGAGATGTAAGAAAGGTCTCATTGCATACTATAAGTCTAATGGCATAACAAGCATGAAAAAATATGTTGATTCTACTCACGATGCCTTATTAAAGAGATTATTAATAGATGCAAACATTACCCAAGATCCACTTGATCATGAGGCCATTAAAAAGAAGGCACATGTATTTCCATGTGTATTATTTAGTTTTTTCTCTACTACAAGTAAGTTTTTAAAAATGGGTAAAGGGTTTTTACTTCTAAAGACTACTGAATCCATTTTGCTCCAAAGGTTAGCATGCAAGTTGTGTTGATGGGTTGTTTTCTCATCTATGAATGTTTTTGTTGAAGTTAATTTGCTAAGTTTTGTTGAAAAAATCATGACGACATATGTGTAGCCTGCACATGATGTCTTTGCCATTATTATTAATTTTATCTCGAATGATTGGGAGGTAAAATATCTCACAAGTAGTGCAACTATGGACCTAAATTGTAGCAATTGTTGGATAAGTTTTCCTTGATTTAAAAAAATGTTGCTTTATGTCAAGCATGAAGGGTTTAACTTGCAAACATGTGCATTTGCCCTAAGTTCTATTATATCATGTAGTAATTTGGCTATTTTGGAGCCATTTGATGGCTTGTGTTTGGGGCATGCACTTTCAAAGGTGTGCCAATATGTTATTTCCAATGACAAAATGTGTATTGGTCTACCCTACACATCTATAAATGTTGTTCAAGGTGCCATCCGGAAATGTATTACATGGCCCAAATTTTTCGGAAAAGGAAAGCAAGCATGGGGCAAAGTTTACATTAATTAAAAATTGAGGCCTAAAAAACGAAATATATTCGTGAAGACAAGGTAAGTCTTTTTTTAAATTATTTTTTGATTGTTTTGTGGTTTTTATTACTTTAAAAAAAATTTGTGGTTATGATTTATTTTTTATTGTTTATGTGGTTCATGGGTGTCATTTAATTTGTCTTTGTTGTTGGTAACAAATTTGCAAGTTAGGTATTTTTGTTACAAGATGCCTTAACTTTTTGGAACATCACTATATTATGTTACAATCAACAATTTGTGGCATTACAAAGTTGTGTACCATCTCTAAGAATTTGGGTTGTATGTGAAGTTATGGCAAAAGTTCTATCCTCTTTAGTCATTGGTTGTGTGTTTGATCCACGATCATGGACATTGGTTGCTTGGATATGTTCTGCATTTTATAAAATCGACTTGTCGGGACATTCAAGAAGAGCTAGAATCCCAAATTGTTCCTAACAACCATGTCAAAGAAGATTTTTTATCATGAATCAAAGGAGTTCATGATTTGCATGAATTCACAGATTCTAAAAGTTTTTCTACCCTTCGTTTCCTTTTTGCATGAATTTGATAAAAAATGAGGTTGACTTTGACGTTTGATCTTTGGTTTAAGTTGATGTAACTAGGTACAACATATTTAGATCGTGAAAATGTTGTTGTTGAATATAATGAAAAGATGTTGAATTTATTAAAGGAGGCAAACAAGGTGTTGATGCCTATTAACATCAAAGCAACATCAAATGTCTTATAATTCAATTATGTGTGGGCAAGTCTACAATTCATGCATACAATGCTTAGTGTGTGTCTTTATATTTTGAGGTAGAAAATCTTTAAGCTTGCAACATGATTTTGAAAGGTTAAAATGTGTGTTTTGTTGTCATTTATTTACAATTTGAAGGAAGAATGGAAGTTTATAATATTTGGTTACATGGAGGTGAAGCAACATTTGAATTGAACTTTTGCTCCAAATTTTGAATTTATAGAACTAAAATCATTTGCTGGACCAACTAGAACTAGAAACTTGCAAGCTCAAAGCTTTTCCAAAATTATGTAACATTTTTTTTGTTTGATATTTGTGACTAGAGTATCAAGGTGCATGTGAAAGGACATAGACCTATTACAAATCTCGAAAACTTTTTGGTTGCATAGAAGGAAGGTATTATAATGTAATTTGCAAAAGGAGGAGCAAAGCCATTAGTGTATAGGTAGTCAACATTGTCCTTGAGTACCATGTAGGTTCCTCAACCTAAAACTCATTTTCCTTTCCAATTGGATCCAAATGTGTCCATATAAAGCCTAACGAAACCCATTTGGAGAACATATTTGGACATCATTGATTGAGGGGGATGCAAACCAAAATTTTACTATAGTTTTCATTCAAAGTCAAATATGTTGATTAGTTAGAAAGTAGCAAATATCAATCATCAAATATTTCAAAGTTATGTTTTGATTTGAATGTAACAAAATCAAGGTGATTGACTTTAGATAAATGTAATGTAATTTTTTTCAAACAATATTGTAATTAATTGTTTTGATAGTCAATATTTCTTATTGGTTTCCTATTGTATTCAAACAACATATGAACAAATCATGTTGAATTTTGTCAATTGAATTTTAGTTAATATATGGGTTTTCATTTATTGTCTTAGTTTTTTGTATTGTAATTTGCAAAAGAGAATACATGTGTGAATATAAATATATGTTTTTATGATGTAATATATTAGTGATTTGTTGTTTCTACTAGAAGATGCTATAAATTTTAAATTGTGATTACATTTTAGCCTTCAAAATGGGTTTTTGAGTTGTAATGACCCCTTGCAACTTCATTGCAACTCAATGTATTTCTATGGTATGAGTGTTATTAAACAAGTTGCATGAATTGTATTAAACACAATTCATCATATATGGAATTGATACATATGCAAACATGTAAGAACAACTATTATGCAACCAATGTGCATCTATTTTGTAATGTCATGTTGACATTGCTTTTTAAGGTCCATAATGTCAATGGATTTGCATTATTTGACCATTCGTAAGTTTTTTAATGTGTAATAATCCAATTTCAATGTTAAAATGGGTTTCATTGATTAAGGGTTGAAGGAAACCATACTTGTATAATGATTTCAATGCATCAATATTTGTCTTATAACATGTTGGATTACATACACATTGATTACATATTTTCATTAATTTTGAAATGTCATTTTGGAATTTTTAAAAAATGTTTTGTCTTCAATATTAGGGGGCCTTTGTGGTCCATGGATGTATTTGATCATGCTCCATCATTAATGCAATTTGTTACTATTGATGATTTATATCGATTGATGTCTTGTATAACATTTAAATAAGTAACCATATTCTTTTTAAAAAAATTATCATTGCATAATGATTATACGAATGTGTTGAGATTTGAAGAATCATTAAGCCATAATAATGTATTGATATGTAAGTTGTTATTTTTTGTAATTCATAACACCCACAATGAGTTATTATTTGATTAAGCATGCCAACATTGTTGTTAGATAATTTTTTTCTATTTCTCACCTTTATTCAATAAAACCCATGTATTTGAAAATAACATCAATAATAATGTGTACAAATGTAACAAACTTTTGGATTTATTCTTACATTTTTGCATCCTTCATTTTTTGTCAACATGTTTATGACATAGAATAAGTCGATATTTATGTTTTATTAACTTAGAATTGCTAACAAAGGACAAAGATTGAATGCATAATTGAAAATGTAACAAACTTGGTGTTCCCATGAAGTTTATTAGATTGAAAATCCTTTATCTTTGTATTACACGACTACTTTTAGAAGCCATGACATATTTATCATAAACTTTTAAATGTTGTAATAAACTACATTTTTCTTTTACAACACATGGTTTGTGGGTTGATAATGATGTCATTGAAATCTATACTTTGTATTTTATCAAGGATTTTTTTTTCATTGATGTTTGACAATCTTGATACTGCTAATTTAATTCCAAGGCGTATATGTCTATGTTGTATCATGTTAAATACAAAAATAGAAATAAATGATGTTTTGAAAATTAATAATGAATTTTGTCTAAATTCATCAAATGTTACACATGGCTTGGGGTTGATCAAATATGTGTGATCTCTTATTCTATAGTTCATTCTAGAAACTTATGGGTTATTCTACTTTGCTTTAACATTGATTTTTGTGCATTCCCAACTTTGACACATGATCTCTCAATCATTTAAGCAGCATCCTTGGTAAGTAATAATTATTTTCATCCTGATGGGTTTATGTTCTATTGTGGTTCGCCAACATTTGAACATGGATGTACTAGTTGGTTGTTATGAATTTTGCATTATTTTTGCAGGTCACATTGTGAATGGAATTTTGACAATTGCAGTCAAAAAAGAGTTGTAAAATTGGAATTACCATAAATTTGGGGTTGGTGGTCAACTTTTGAAAAAATGTTTATGATAGAAATTAATTTCAATGTAATTACTTCTAGTTGATGTGAAAATCTAAATGACCTTTCTTGCATTGAAATGGTTAAAATCCTTGCATTCTTAACTTACACTCTTATGAGTTTGGAACTTCATAATTATTAATAAATTTAACAAAATCAAACACCCAAATACTTCATTTTGTAAGTTTTTTGTAAAACTTTCCATTGCATTATCAAGTTCAACTGAACATCATTTTCCTTTTTAAATTGAACTTTAAATGGGAAGATGTTTTAAAAAACTTTTGTCCATGCTTTTGAAACCATCATAACTTTTAAAAAGAAATTTGTTTTGAGTATGCAATTTTGCTATTTTATATATAATTCTCCTTGATAAGTACGTTTCTAACAATCAAATGATCTTTTCTGTTTGATTTTTAAAACTTTATTTTGAGCATCCTAGACCATTGAAGAGTTCAAGTTTCAAAGTGAAAATTCATGTTGAAAGTTCTAAAAATGCCTCCATTCAATTTTCAAACATTTTCACTTTTTTTGGGTGAACATTGCATTCTCCTTGACCAACATCATGTCTTTAACTTACATTTGACTCAAGTCCATATTAAGTTTTTAGTTTAATTTCATCATGGCAATCAAAAATGAGCTTGAGTTAAGGTTATGACAACCATAATGCACTATAATAGTTGAGGACCTTTTGTTTTGTATGCAATAATGGAAATCACTCACAAAAAATCTTCTATTATATATTTATTGCAAATAATAATGAACAATTCTTAAAGATCTTAGCTTTGAATACTACATTGAGTACAACATAGACTAATTGTCTAAAATGCATCCATGTGTTATATTCCAACATATGATCTCAACAACACACAAGTAACTTTGAAATGATACATTTATACATTAAACCATATAAATTTGTACACACATCAACATAAACAAATTATTTGTCCCCAAATCAAAAACCTTTAACATTTCATAATTAATAATCATATCACAAATTGTGCATTGGAAAATATTTGAAACAAACAAAATGCATGTTACATATAACATAAGCTTAGTGCATTCATCCAACAACATAACACATTTTTACCATGAATAGACTTACAAACACATTCCAACATAAATGAAGGATGCACAAAATCAATTATAATAAATTTGAATGTCATAAGTATTTTTGTGTCAAACTAATTTCATTTGAATTTCAATATTTCATTTTTCATCTTGCTGAGTTCTACCTCCAACTTCCTAGTTCTCTCAATTCTTCTTTTTTTATTTGCCAAGGTCTTCAACAATAGATTAAAAGGACCTATCATTGCAGTTCCCCTATTATCACACACATGTTTTCCTATTGCCATACATCGTTGTTTGCTATCCTTGCACATAAAAACCTTATTGTCATCCACTATTGTTACCTATCCTTCTACAAGGACACTTGAGTTCTCTTGAATTTTCATTTGGGAAATTGTCAATTCCAGTAAAAAAGATTTTCAAAGAATCGATATACAAGTAATTTTTTGGAATCTATCATATGGTTTTCCTTGGACAATTTTAAAGACATTTCCTATTGGATGGTCATCCTAGGACATTTCCAAAGACAATTTCCCTACAACTACATGGATATGAAAGGACAAATTAACATGTGTTTTTTCATGTCCATGATATTTATATTAGTTCAAAATAAACTTGACACTGATTTAAATAATGATGAATTATTGGAAACCATATGAAAACAAAAGGACAAAAAAATTTAATCATCATTGGTAATGCATAGCAATTCAGAGTCCAAATTGGGTATAAAGTGTGCAATGAGAAATTGAGTTGATAAAGTTTTTATGTGCAACCAAGTGTGCAATCGTGGGGTGAATGGAGAATGGTGAATTCAAATTATAGCCATTAATCCTAGGTCACAGACTTTCACATGTTTATATATTTGCACATTCTAAAACTTGGGTTTTGTGACTATGCATTCACTATATACCAAATTTTAACAAGAATGTTTTGAATTCAAAAAAATAAATCCAAAATGTGGTTTTAGAATATGCAATAATAAGTTAGCTACCCTAATTGATTAAAAAAATATTAACACCACCATTTGCATTTAATGAATGCCAAACCAACATGCAAACACATATAGAACCAAATAAAACACAATTTAATTTTGCACTTTTAAGAACCTATTGTGATGCACCCACACACACACACACACAAAACACCACCACATTTTTTCCCTAGTATATTTTGGTCCCTCACTAGACTCAAAAAATATGTTTGTTGAAATCACAATGATGTTGCAAAACAAATAACTTACACAATTTAAAAAGTACTCTCCAACATGTTAGAGTAACTGGGTGAAAGTTACTCACCGACCTATCCCTCCTCAGTGTCTCTATAGCGTGTCCTTTTACATTGTCATTATCATGACGATGTGTTATGTACAAAAAAAGGTTTGCAAATAACCCCTTCTCATATACATATAACATAGCTAAGGTTGAAAATACAACTTGTATTTCTGAAAGCTTCCAAAGAACTTGAACACCTCACTATTAACAAATGTGAAAATGAACGAGTCATATTCAATTTTGTCCATTGATTAGGTATATACACGATTCACATTAGGTATATACACTAATTGAAATATGACTTGTTCACTAACTCGACCCAAGAAACTAGTGCATGAACTAACTACAAACCGGTTCACATTGAATCAAATATCACACCAAAACATACGTAGTCAATTTCTCCTCAAAAATGTGGACGCAAAAAGAACACACACATCAGAGTAAAATTACTAACTAACTACTGCCGTACCGGTCACAGTGTGAACAGGGATTTTCCAAATGCCAGCAATTGTGGAGAACGTGGGAAAAACAATTGGGAACTGCACGACGTCGGTAACGTATCACCCGCAAAATGTGCAACTGAGAACGCAAAATGTGGAACTGAGAACGTTTGTTCTTCTGGTGCTCGAACGCGCGCGCCTGCGTGCGTGAGTGCGTTTATGTTTTTGGTGCGTTTCGGCGTTTTGGTGTTTTTGGGTGAGGGAGGACAGTCTTGCGCGACGGGGAAGAAGAAGAAGAAGAAGAATTAGAAGATGGTGCTGGTGTTGGCGTTGGGCGATCTGCACATACCGCACAGGGCGGCCGATCTGCCTGCCAAGTTCAAGTCCATGCTGGTACCCGGCAAGATCCAACACATTCTCAGCCCTGGTAACTTATGTATCAAG
>Ga0116227_10007046_pt1 | contig 22273 bp, 18 predicted proteins | sample S1TSphgellanicum_FD_89693 | JGI IMG/M metagenome (GOLD analysis project Ga0116227, IMG submission 89693) | Host-associated microbial communities from peat moss isolated from Minnesota, USA - S1T2_Fb - Sphagnum magellanicum MG | ecosystem: Host-associated > Plants > Peat moss > Unclassified...
ACAGCTCCAGTAGCTACTAGGAAGGCAATGTCTCGTCTGGTTTCAGATGGCGCTGAATTATCACACTACTAGACTTCTTCTCCAAGTAAACACTGCTCGATTTTTGTGCTCCCCAGCTCGCATTCCGAATTCTGCACTAAGTAGCTGAAAATAATGAGTCTGTATGAATCTCGAGCAAACAAGTTGTGATGTTTTGATGCAGTAGCTGCTGGTGCGTCGTCTGGTTTTTATACTGGTCGAGATCAGTCGAGAAGTGGGTTCCAGTACTATTCTCTGGCCTCGAAGCTGGAGCTCAATTTCGTCTTACATTTCGTCAACTATGCGAAGAAAAATTGAACCATGAATTGATGCAACAGCTGCACACGTTGAATTCAGCTCAGTTTTTTCATCATCTCATACCACGAAAATTATCTCTTTAGGCGATCGATCAAAGTCAAGAAATCGCGGGGAGCTGGTCATCTGCCCTCCTCCCTGACCGGTTGGAGTGGACCTGCCGATGCTTTTGTGTTACGACGGTCACCGCCATATTCTGAGGAGCTCAATCCGGAGCGACCGACGACATTGCTGGTGCAGTCCCTCCTCACGCTACTTTGATAAAAGGAGCGTCCGGGGTCCCAGTGTTTCTTTTTCTGGCGAATTACTTTTTGAAGAACCTTGGTCACCAATAAAAAGGAAAAAGGAGGAGGTTGTTTTTCATTTAAAATCGCCTAAAAGCAACCAAAAAAATATTTTTTGGGGGGAGTGTGTCGCCACATTTATGCATTCTGCTTGCAGTTTTAAGAGTTTCTTGAAATAATGTCGCCAACCTGGCGAAAACTGTGTGAATCTGCCTAGGGATGCTCGCCAATATGGGTCCATCGGGAAATTGCGAAACAAACACCGGTCCGGACGTTGCAAGTTGCCGCGTGACGCTGCAAGTTCTTCAAGGTCAAGCAAGCGAAGGACTACTTCAGAACCAGCAACAGAATAAAATGGGAAATGTTCCATGAAATTCCCATCAAATGAATCGCATAGTTCACACTAACAAAGTCCACTTAGTGAACCTTCCTCAAAATGTAGGACCTTATGAAAACTACAAACGCATTGTGAAGGGTGTGTTTTTATTTTTTTGGGGCAGGTGGTGGGATGGGGGCTGTGAATTTTGGCAACCTGGCAACAGAAAAGAAGAAAAAATGGGCACAAGTCCTCACATTATGAGGGGAAAAAATTATATTGTCACTATACTTTGAGAATAGCTTCCAACAAGTTGCCAAATGATAGAAGGAATTCTAAAGTCTTCTACTCCAACGCACCCACCCACCCCCGCCTCGCCCCCCTCCCTCATGACCTGTAGCCAAATTTGGCTAAGTCCTCTTGGGCCTGATCGCCAACTCACTTACTTCACAAATTTGAAAAAACAAGTCTGCTTCTGAATAGGAAGTTTTCGTTTCCCCCCAATTTTGTGAGGCAGGTGGTCTCATGATCATCCACTAGAACACTTAGCCAAATTTGGCTATAGGTCAGATAGAAAAGTAGAAAATTTTAGGAACCCTGATATATTGTTTTGATGACGTATTGAAACCTATTGGCTAAATCTGACAATTTTCAAAAAACAAATCTTTAAAATCTGATACTTTGGGCCATTTTTTTCTAGAATATCCTTTCTATGAGTGACACTGGCTTTTCTTTTTTCACCAAGCTGAGAAATTTTGCCCCAACAAAAAACGTTGCTGGTGATTAGAAGACTACCCAATAAGAGGGTTATCTAGGTTAGGGCCCCCCTACCCACCTGCTTATCCATGGGGTGCCTACTACCTATATTTATCTACCTACTCACCCATTTACCTATGCAAGATAGGGATCATGAAAAGTCTACATGGAGATTACATAGAATCTACTCATGGGCCTACTTAAGGGTAATCATAAGGTGTCTGCCTAGGTTGTCTTCAGGTAACTTTGTAGCTGAGCCTTATTTACCCCCCTTTGTAGGTTTTTGATAACCCTTAGGTAACCCTTCGCCTTATTTGGCCCTCTTTGTAAGCTTTTACAATCCTTAGGTAACCTTCTAGGTAGGCCATATTTAACTTCTTATGCAGGCTTTTGATAATCCCTAGGTAACCTTTTAGGAAGGCCTTATTTAATCTCTTATGTAGGCATTTGATAATCTTTAGGTGTCTCCTTAGATATTAGTCCTTATGTAGCTCCCTAAGTAATTTTTAGGTATCCCTTAACTAAGGACATCTTTAACTAATCCATTAAATAAGTTTTGTGTAATCCCCTAAATCCATGTTAGGTATCCCATAACATAAAGTGGCCTTTAAGCACGAGTAGACAAAAGCAAAACACAACAAACATGATAAAACTCTTTCCTCTTTTCTAGAGGTTCATTGTCCATTCACATTGAGGGCGAAGAGGATTGAATTATGGATAATTTTTTTCTATTTGACCTTCTCTTGGTGTAGGGGTTTGAAAAGATGTAAGTAAATTAATTTTAAAATGTCGTTGACATACAAAGGATTGATAAAATAAAATGGAGTCAGTTTAATTTTGCATTGAACCATTTAAACAAAAGGGGGGAAAAAATAGTTGTCTATCACATGAGATCAACCTTTAGACTAAATAATATTGTTCAAATGGTAATCCTCAAAATTTGGGAGACTCTTTCATAATCTAAACATTAAACCTTTTTCAAATTTTGATGAAATTTAATCACTTTTAAAATGTGAGTAAATGGATATGGTTTCTATTAATTTAATAATATCTCCTACCCTTCCCCTTTTTACTTCCTTTCTTTAGGTTTTGAATAGTTCATCATTATTTATATATGTAAAACTAAAACCTAAAACCTTAATGCTCAAATTATAATGATGAAAACTGTAAAGTTTAACCTAAAAACCCTAAGCCTTAGGCCTTAACAAACAATGTCCAAATTGCTTGAATGTTAAACTTTATATTTTAGAACAAAGCCCAATGTAGAGCTTAGCCATAACAAACAATGTCCAAATTGCTTCAAATTTTGATAGTACCTTCTGAGTAACATTTGAGGTAATGTTAAAAAATAAGAGTCTTTTGCATGAATCCTTTCAACCCTAAACCTTATACCCCAACATAAAAAACTAGAAATTCTAGCCCATGTGACAAACAATGTCCAAATTATTTCAAACTTCACAAGTACATTCACCTATGAACTTTAAGTTAAGACTAAAAATTTGGCCCTTTTCAATGAATCCTTCCAACCTTTATTTGATATCTTAGAACAAAAAACCTTAAACCCTAGCTCATAACAAACAATGTTCCAATTGCCTCAAATTTTGTGAGTACCTATGGCATATTGCTATTTCAATTTTAACAAACAAAGTTCAAAATGCCTCAAACCTTGCAAATACTTTCAACTATGATGTATAAAATAACAATGGTAGGTTGTGTATCAAAGGTCACATATAATTTGTCCATTAGAACTAATAACATTCCAACACAATTAATTAAAACAACATTTATCAATTTGTGAATTGTTGTAACAAGTAAGGGTGCATTACATTAATTTGTACAATGAATGGAAGTCCATGAAAACCATGACATAACAACCAGCAATTCCATTAATGTAATAATTTTATAAATTTTAAGGTTAACATAACTTAGTAATAACTAATAATCTTTTCAAGAATGTAGTACTAGTTAGCAATTGTAAGATTAATATAATAAATGTCGTAAAAATTGGTAATTCCAATAATGTAATAACACCTAATAATTGATAATTGCAATAATGTACCAATACATCTAATAATTTAACTAATTTGCAAAATTTGAAACATTAATGTATGTGAAGCTAATGATTTTTTATTTCATAAACAATATGTGTTCATAAGTTTGCCTCTTGGTCTTTTGAAATGATCAAAACTAGTGGCCTTTTCAAGGAAACATAGGCAATTAGAAAATTATTATGAAATTATGAAATTGTAATCTTTTAAATAGTTTACAATCATGATTTTCACCAGGAAATTTATTAAAAAAACATGCAAGAATAAAATATCCTATTTTGCAATGACATTTTTTTATTCTATCTTTTATAAATTTTCAAACATTTAAAGGGTAAAAGCATGGTTAGGTGATTCACATTCAATGACATTTTGAAGAATCCACACCGTACACTAGCTATAATTCCTACATTTTAAATAATTATCAAACTATAAATTGTATCATTATCCTTTATGTTTTTGGTCACAAATATTATTAAATGGTCTAAAAAAATCCCTAAACTTGTGATTGGTCAAGAGAAATGTTTTAAAAAGATTTCAATGTGATTTATGGAAAATCACATTATAAAAAAATGACAAAAATCATGACTCAAGTTAAATATTTAAATATAAAACAAATTATATTGGAAAACTTTCAATGCATCTTATAATTAAATTATTCATTTTATGGTGTTCAATTTTATAATTTAATATTGATATTATGATGAATATTTTTTGAGTCCACATTTTTCATTTTCTATGTTTGACAAACATAGACTTATCATCATTTCAAAAGTCCACAACATTGAGTCCAATCTAAATTTCTTAAAACTCATCCATAAATTTAATAGGATTTTTAGTAAATTTTATTACAACATGGATAATGAAAAATTGAAAATTTTAATGTTTGATATGATTTTACATTGTAATTTCATCTATAATCCAAAAAAATTGCAAATGTGACAATCCAAACTATCCACCTAATTGTGCTTTCACCCCAAAAATAAACTCACCAATTCAAAAAATTCTCAACCCAAGATTCTATTATTTTTTAAACATTCAAAATAAACAAAATAAAGACACAAGAACAAAATGAAACAATGTATAAACTTTGATTTTATAAATTTTTCAACTTACAACCCCATTATGGGTTTATAATTTTTAAACATTCAAGTTGAAACACTAAAAAACAAACATGACCATAACTCTAGTGTTATTTAAACAATGTTCAAACTTCAAGACCAAAGAAGAAAAAGACAAATCAAAACACGATGGCTTTTAACTAGTTCTACAATTTTTAAAACACTCAAATTTTATTGAATACCAAAATAGACATTGATTCACAAAGTTTCAAGTAGGACTCAATTTTATTGTTCCTTAAACATTCAAAACTCAAAGACCATAAACAAAAAAAATGTTGATCAAATCAAGACACTACAAAAAGTTGAAAACCAATAAAAACATTCAAAGCATAAATTAATGCTCTAATATTGACCATAAAATCACATGACGTCAACAACAAAATTATAGCACACGAACAAAACACAAAGAGGAGCACATCAATCACTTGTGTGAAACTTTGGAAAATCTAGAATTGTTTCATTTTTTGATTTCACCCATAATTTCATCATTAAAAACCTCTCCTATTTGTTGTGGGTTTCCCAGGAACATCACCTCTTAAACTCAAAACACACACTTCCAACATTACAATTAATTAAGTTGGTTAGCAGTGTTGTTGTGTGATGGATAGTAGAAAATAAACCACCACTTGAAACAACAATCAATTCAACAAAATACGAAAATAAATGTAAAATTACCTCATTTTTCAGCTTTGTAATTGTTTACATTAAAGGTCTTATGCATTCTACAATATTTAACAATTAAATTAATCTTTTTAAAATAAACGAAATCCACAATCAATTTCTCAATGTTCTCTTCAAGCAAAGAGTCTCCAAAATCCAAATATTTTTCCATTGATTTGACCCCTAAACTAATTGTGCACCTTGATATGGGAAGTTTTGGTCAATTTTTCATGATTAAAATTAGCTTTTCCAAATTTTCAATGCTAAGATGACAATGCTTCGATCCTTTGATAATCCCAACCACATTGAAAATCCTTCCAATTTCAATTTGTGAACTCACAATGCCCAATTTGTAAAGTAAAAAAACCAACATTGGGGAATTGGTGTTCATGTTTTGCCCATCAATTCAAAGGAATGAAATCTACACTTGGCACAAGAATTTGTTTATAAAGCAATAACTTTGTCCTAAACATGACATGACAACTTCTTTTAGGCTTTATTGAAGTTAAATAACTAAAGACACCTAGTTCAAGCAAAACAACATCCAAAGGTTCAACATTAAAAAAGGTTCATGTCAATTTGTTGTAGATAATTAACAATAGTGGCATCAAAATCTCATAATCCTATTTTGCCACAATTTACATTGCCATTTCAAGGCTTAGAGATAGTCCCATGAGTTGAAGATTTTTGAAAGCAAATGTCCAACATAAGGACCAACATGTTATGTGCACTACAAGGCTACAATGAGATGCAAGCTAGAAATGGCTTCAACACACTTATCATTTCAGGCTTCATAAGTTGGCCAAGATGATGCAACTCAAAATCAAAGTCTCCAACCAAAAGCAGAAATCATCAAATTGTTAGACTATTATCTAAATCAATCATAAAAATTCAATTCAATTAATGGAAACATCAACATTAAATCACATACCTACATATGAATGGTCATTGTAAAATTGATGTTTTCAATCAACAATACATGGCGATTGGGTGTTAGTAATTCCATTATAAAACAACATATACCCTCAAAATTGGTTTAACATGGAATGTGAACATTGGAATAAACATTTCATTGACTTATTTTATTGGGTGAAAACATGGTAAATTAGACCAAAAAGTACATCTATCTAAAATCCCATTTAAAAATATGATAGTTTTTTACATAAACACAAGAATGTAGATTGGAAAAAAAATTATGTTTCATTTTGAAAACATTTATGCCTCATTGGGTTTATGGTATATTGACTATAAAATTTGAAATTTTTTAGTATAATAAAAGTAGGTAATAAACATGTTTAAAATTGACTAGAAAATATTTCTTTCAAACCTATTTTTATCGTACAAATTGGATATATTTTGATTAGAATGTGAAAAAGATGAAAAGCCAAAAGTACATTTTAAGACCCCATTAATTCAAAATAAAATAAAATGCAATATTTCATCCACTTATATTAACTTAATTAAAGGTTATAAAGTAATCTGTGAACTTTGCTTGAATTTGAATGAATATATTTAAACCTATTTTAAAGATGTACTTTTTATTAAAAGTTCTAACAAAATTGAAAAAAATGTTCATATTAATCATTGAAGTAAATTAGGTTAAAACATAGTCAAAGGAGCCACCCAAGTGAATGGAAAATCCTTAAAACTTCATTTTTTCATGTTTAAAATATCAACAAGGGAAGCATAATAATTGGATTGTCATAAAGGTTTTTGGAAAATTTTCCATTAATTGATAAATTATTTTTTTATAACCAATTTGAGCACATTTGGTTCAAACGTGCTTTTAACCCTAAAAATTATGGATTTTGAAAATGAGGCTTTAACAAACATTATTCATATTTATGTGATAGAGGGCATGAATGCATAATATATATGATATGAAATCCATTTGTAGTCAAAACTTATTTGTAACTAACATGTAATGTTAAACTTGATATCCAAACTACAAATTAAAAAGTTATAAACCAACATAGAAATGACATGTGTCATGTGTAGTCCTTGTGAAAAGACTTTTACCTTGGTGCCTTTGGCTCTTTTTACAGTGTTTTCAACTTTTCACCTAATAATGCTTTAAATTCAATATATTTGATGACTATCTTTCATTTATGCTACAAGGAATATGAGCGGTTTAATTTTCCATGCTTGGACCCTACCACAACCTCAAATTTGCAAACTAAGAATTTAATTTTTCTTTGCAAATGTTTATATCAAATAACACAAATTATTGGCATTTTAAAATTCTAAAGTCTCTTTCAAAAGAATGACTTTGGAGGCAAATCTAAATCTTCACAATGTTTTTAACTTCTAAGGGCAAATAGATGCATTTTTGCAAAGTCCTACCCATTCTTGCTTTCCCTTTTTGTTTTCTTTGTCCACATAATAGTTTTCTATAGTGATGTCTATGCATCTTTTATTGACACCTCCTTTAAGGGACGATAAACTTTTAGATGAAAATAGCATATTGACAACACCTAAGCATAATATGTTCACAATAATTGCTAGCATATGGTTATGACAACATCAATGAAATGTATGACACAATATTTGTTAAGGCATTTGTGAAAGTGTTCAAGTTGGCACCTTCATCAACCTTGACATAGGTTATTACCTTGTCACACCAATCAAAGCATGGAAAACTTTGCCAAAATAAAAATAAAAAGGGAATATTTTATAGAAAGGAAGTACTTTATTCCATAGAGACTAGTAGGAAAAGGTATACTACTTTTTCATTGTTCTGAAAAGAATACCTCGACAATATCTAGTCTAATGGAAACTTGACATCTGGAGCTGTAATTACCAAATTAATAATCTAAGGAAGGTCACGGATATGGTCAGCTTATGCTTGATGCTAGCATCTGCTCACCTGGATGTACATGATTGAAGGATCAAACATTTTCCATGCACTTGACTTTGAGCTAGCTTTCATAGACTTGTAGGAAATTTGGAATCCATCAAAAGAGATATAGTGTTCTTTGACCTCAAGTTGAGATTGGGTATACGTATTATGAATTAAATTTCATCAAATGATTCTTTTCTTTGAAGAAATGGCCTGAAAGTCTGTGGATGAACTTGAGTACAAGCTTCAAGGGTCTAGGCTAGGAGAAATCCAAATATTCCCATGTACAACCTGGAGCTGTCAATCTGCAAAACAGCTAGGAATCATGTACAAGTTCACTACAATTTTGTAATCTCCCATTGATTACCTCGGAATCAATCAGTGTGTCCCCAGCACTGCTGAGTATGTGAACGTGATAAATAACATTGTGACATCCATGTTTAGTTAAATTTACATTTCTTCAACCCCACCTTTAAAACAAAAATTGCCAATGCAAATAAGTGGGACACTACTAATATCAACCCACTTTGACCAATTAAACTATCCAGCCAATCAACAGCAGGTGTTAGGCTCTGAAGTGACTCTTACCAGCTTTTAGAGAATCTTGTGCAAAAACGCAGGGCCAAAACGAAAATTTGCTGAGATAAATCAGCATGTTTTGACTTTTCTTCATTCAATTAATTTCTTTTGCAGGGCTACATACTGAGCACCAGTGGAGTTGTTCTCATGTCCAACCCTTAAGCTTAAAATCAAATACAGCAAAACCCTTTTTATAATCACACCCATTTTAGTCACATTCTTCTTTTTCACACATTTTTTTAAACCATCTGTTTTGGTAAGAAACATTATTGTTTTAGTCACTATCACACTTGTTAGTAGCACAAAACATTAAAGCTTCCTTAGTAAATGTGATTATAATGGAGAAATCTAAAACAAATATTAGGGTTTTGTAAATTGTAATTTCATTGGCAATATTAGTATTGATTTATGTTCAAGTTGTGCAACCTAGCAACAATGAATTCAATTCAAGTGAAAAGATAGAAACAACTTTTCATTGCAAACAAGCAAAAGATCTGCAAGCTTGCCAAAAAAGCAGAAAATTTTAATTAAAAAATTTAGTTTACAAGATAGACAAGGAACTCAAATTCAATGTAGATTGTCACATTAAAATAAGTGGAAATCATAACTTTCTTCAAATCTAATAATGTATAGTAAAGGTTAGAACAACCCATCTAGGAGATTTAAAGAATTAGCACCTTTATTCTAACATATAAGTCTAACCTAGTCTAACCTAGGAAGCAAGTCTCAATATCAAACAGCTTGCATAGATAGTATTAACAGCGGTCGATGTAAGCTGTCGACAATTCCCTAATTCCAAGAAGCACTCTTATACTGATAATTAAGTTGACTGCACAAAAAGTAACTCTTGTTTTTCCTTTACCATATTATCCACCACCTGTTTCAATGCACTTGTAATCTATTTTTGGTGCCCAACATTGTCTTGGTAATAGGCATGTCAACACTCCTAATTCAGTAGATTACACGCAGCAGAAGGCCGACATAATCACAAGCTGCTACCTGAGCTGTTCACAGTTTGTAGAAATTCCAAGAGCAGCTTGACGCGGACAGATGAGCAGGTAGCTGCTATTATTGTCAAAGCTGTAGTTGAAACAAAAGGCACCCAAGGCCCCAAGTCAGAGCTAGTGATGAAGATCGAGATGCAGCTTATGAGCTGTGTTGGCTTGGCGGCTTGCAAAGCCACAGTACGTACAGCCCAGTCATGCGCGAGAACACAGGTTCGTCAGAACCAGTTGATGGGTTGCTACGGTCAAAGCCAAGGACAGTTCCAGTTGTCCGCTAATTTTACCATGTAAATCTTCTCTTTCCAACTCCAGCTGGTCAGTTGACATTAGAGTATTATGGAACCTATATGTCAATAGCTCATTCCACCTAGGAATCCGCTGAGCCCCCCATATGGCAAGGCTCCATTCTGTCAGGACTATGGGTTCAACCAGGCCTCTTCAAAAGTGTAACCAGTTTTCCCCACCATTGAATCACATCACTACAGTACTATTCCCCACGACGAGACTACCTATTCCCACCTAGATAAAACCAAAGAAAGTACCTGAATAAGACACCATAATCAAGACCTCTTCATGTTTCTAGAAGCTGAAGCTCCAGGTTAGAATCTACAGAATACTATCTATTTTTCTTTTTTGAAGTGGAAACTTGGTGTCTCTGACTTGGGAGCTATCAATGAATTTCCAACTTGATTCTTGAGTGCTTTGGAATCCCGTTGAGTATGGGAGTGTTCAGAAGACCTTGTTCAGGGAACATAAGTTAGGAGGTCCTTTTGTTCTAACACCTCGGACACAGAAAGTTCAGTTAACTCACTGAGCCATATGAGCTGCTACTGGAGGTTGTAAATGTCTACTATAGGTACATTGTTTTTTTTACACCCTTCAATTTGGGTGTGAAAATGAAGTTTTTAAATATTTAAATCCATTGGAGAAGGGCATATATTATTACCCCAAAAATTTGCATTCAGGCCATATCTATTGCATTTACATTACAACTGTTTCACTATTCAGTTTCAGTTGTATCCTCTTTTGTGCAAGTTATATAGTCTTAAACACCAAAAAGGAACTAGAGTTGGTCCCGATGGTGGCTCTGCAAATTTTCATAGTCCCAGAACTGACTCCAAAGTTGAGTTTTGGTTTCATATTTTGTGACAAGAACAAAAATCTCCTGTTCTAAACCACCTTCAGGCGCGTTCATGTCTGACTCCCCTGCAAATGATATTAATTGGAGGCAATGTTCCATTTTGCCATTGATCATAGGATCATGATTAGGGTTCTGAAAGAGTGCTGCTGAAAGATTACACATACTACTCTAGAAAGTATTGACCCTGAATTCCAATGCCCATTGTTGGATTGTACCTTGACAATTATGGGTTCAACTGATAATATATCATAGTACTTTTCTTTTGAAAAGCATAACCCCTAATATGCGGAACTATTGATTTGGGTCCAAAGTTTGACTACAAATGTATTAGTTTGGTCAAGGGTCTCACAATAGCATTTGTATGTACAATTATTAACACACCTTGTTGAAATTAGAAGGAGAGCTCAATGTTCAAAGCATTGATTTTCTTTTTCAATTTGGCTAAATTATTATGTGACACATCATTGTTTAGAACAAGTTCATGACATGGCAACATTGAACCGCATGTTGTATAGACTAATCGAGACATTGCTGTTGTGAAATGTGGAAATTGACAGCTAAATTGACAAAATTGTTGAGCTAAACTTCTATTTACATTGAAATTAATTTAAATCATTGCATATGTTGTCAAAATAATTTCAATTTTTTTCAAGTTAATTTGAGAACGCATAAAGTTATTGCAAGCTGTGTTGTTAGAGCCCTTTATTTAAAACATGTCATTTTGATTTTTGCAACTGGAATTAAAACTATAAGTTGGAATTTGAACAAACTCTAAACTAGAGCTGAAACTGATTTTCTTGAGGAATTGAGCCAGCATTGACACTAAAAGTGTAAGAATTTGAAGAACACTGCTCAAAACCAAAGCTAAGGGTTTGAGCACATTAAAAACCAGTCACAACTTAGAATCAAAATAAGACATTCAAGTCAAAACCTGAAGGCCAGGTCCAGAAGTTAATGGGTGAAGCACATTAGTGCAATGGTTCTCTTTACGTGATCACATTGTTTTGTTTTCTTGGGTGGTTTGTTTTTTAGCTTAAAACATGTTCAAACTAAAATAATTCACAATGTGTTTGCATATTATCACAGAGCATAATTCAAGCAAAAGAATAAAATACAAATTCTATATATATAGAATATGTTTGTACAAAAATATTTGTAACAATGTACTAAAAATGCAAATATATTGCAAAAATGATTTTTAATTTTTATAAAGTTCATTATGTTTTTTGAGTCATGATTCACAATGTGTTTGCATATTATCACAAATCATAATTGAAGAAAAAGAATAAAAAAGAATAATATATAAATTCTATATATATAGAATATGTTTGTACAAAAATATATTTGTAACAATGTACTAAAAATGCAAATATATTGCAAAATTTATTGAAATGATTTTTAATCTTTATAAAGTTTGTTATGTTTTTTGAATCACATGATTTTATATGATTGAACCATGTTTGTGAAACGTTTGAAAAGTTTGATATTTTTATGTCACAAATTGAATTTTTCCATGGTGTTGACCATAAATATGTGATAAATTGAATTTAATTTGACAAACAATCTCTTTCAAAGAAAGGTAATAAATAATGTGAAATAAATTTATGCATAAAATTCATTTTCAATATTTATTTGGATGATTAATGAAACCAAATAGAAGTATAGTTTGAAAAATGGGCTCATGATATTTGTGTACACCATAAATATATCCATGGTTCCTTATTCGCTTTACTATATATTTTTCAAATTATATAAATAACATAAATTTGGTGAAGGTCAAAACTATAAGGCCTAAACACAAAAAAATTAATTCAAAATCAAACACATCACATTTTGGGAGTAGTTAATTGTCCATAATACAATATACTAGACCCAAAGATGCCGAAAAAGGGGTTATCACAGTGCATTTTCACCTTAATACATTGGATTTTACTTTTAAAATATATATATTTTATTACCCAAGTGTAGGAATTTAAAGGATAATCATGTTAATGCAAAAGACATCAAGGTGCATGCATGATAAGGTAGTTAAAAGAAAAGTCCCCCTAAAATGTAATGAAAACCATCATATTTCCAACATAAACATAAGAATTATGTTTAGTATAATTAAATATTATAATAAAAAAGGTTATAAAATCATTTGAAATTGATTATTAAAACAATAACATTGTGTTTCAAAACTACCTTTACATTAGTATATTGATAGATAATTTATGATTATAACATGCAAGTAGCAAAACTTGAAATAAAAATTAATAATGCAAACCCCACATCAATTCAAAAACATAATTAAAGTCTTTCATCTACTTGAAACCTTTATGAAAGGTTGAACCAAAAAAAGAAATATTTTTAATTTTAAAATTAAATACACTTAAATAGAATTTTAAAATAAATTTACTCAATATTATAATAAAAAACTAAAAACTAATCCTATTAATCATTGAATGAAAAAATATTTTTATTTTCAATATATCAAAAACTACTTATGAATATGTGTGATTTTTTTTAGCAAAGAGTGATAATTTGTTTATTTTATCATGACTCCACCATGCAACTAAATGATAATATATAATAAGATTATGACTATCAAATGAATGAGATGAAAGATCATCTTGTGGGTATCTCCTCCACAATCTAATTAGGTGACTATTTAAACTTTTTTTAATATCTTCTACTTAATAACTTGACATTTTTTACACTAACCAAGGACCTTGACCATGAAATTGTTAAAAGCCCTCAAAACACATCCAAAGGCCATCCCTTGGGAATTTAAAATTCATTTGTGTGAGCTCTAGTTGTGATGGGTAATGTAAAGTGATAAAAGATTTTGTTGAAGAACCTTAACATGTTAATTTATTGTAACTAGTATTAATTAGTGTGAACCCTGTGCATAATGCACAGGTGTGTTATTTCAACAATGTTTGGTTGATGTTTTTGGTTTTTTAAAAAAACTTTTTTTTTCAAACAACCGTTGGTCCCCCCTCGTCGTCCGGAGTCAGGGGAAGGAACTTTCAGAGCCCTCGGTCAAAACCTGATCTCCTTGATCTGCCCCTCTCTCGTGCCCAGCCCGTTCGTGTTGGCCCACCTTCATCTAGAATCCGCTACCACAGTCTTGCGCTGAGCTCACGGGAACACAAAACCCCCTTCCCAAGCCCTGTCACTGACTGACAGACATACCAAGTGAATTAATATATATGATTAGTTGTGGGAACCCCAAATTTTTTTAATTAAATGATGGGCATCTTTGATTCACCCTTCACATTGAACAATACTAAGCTTTGGATAGTCCCAAAATAGATATGTTATAATCTCTTTGTTTGGGTTGGATATAAAGGTATAAGTTTTCAAGAGAAGAACTTTGGGCAAAGAATTTGGGAAAAAGTGAAAAACTATTAGGAATATGTTGGGGAACATAGTGGGAACTTGATGAAAATTCGATGGGAACTTTGTGAGAACACAATGAGAACAACAAAAATCTGATACCCTCACAATGCATGTTGGATTACCTCCTTGACTGCAAGAATTATTTTTTGCATACTTGTGTTCTTTGTCATTTTGGACCTAGGCATTAAAGGGTAAAAATATGAGCATGTATTATAATGAAGGCAAAAAATAATAACATTTTAGACCAAACATGATTTTTTGAGCTCATTGTTTAATGGAGTTTGTGCTAGGCCCACCTTAAACAAGTGGTGTGTCACACTGAGGCCTTGCCATTTAAATTGAAAAGTATCTTAAGGCAAAAGAAGAATTATGGAAACTCAAATATTTCACCATGTAAAAATAATTAATCTTCAGAAAATCCTCTAAAAGAAACCAAAATCCTTCAAGATTATCATAACTCTACAACTAATCTCAAGTTTCAACACAAGCCAAAGTTTCATTTTTCAAAAATCCTCATATAAAAATAGACCTATTACCTAGGGGCCAAAATCCCTTAGCTACTATACTCTATAATGAATCTAAACACAATATCTTGCCTTGGTAGGCAAGGCCAATAAATGGGTTTGGCATGAAGTTGAGGTGGGCCTGGCATGAAGTCTGTTAGATCATGAAACATGAGTGTAGCTTATGTCATTGGCCCAAGTATGAACACAATCTTTATTTTTCACACTTTCAGAACTGAATTTTTAAAAATTTGGCAATGTGAACACATTGAGGGCTTTAACTGCTTTTTCCTTGCAAACCCAATTTTTGCAATTTGTTTGAATTTTCAGTAACAAAATCCATTCAAACATCAATATCTTCCATACCTTAGTTCTGAGAACTGTGAAATAAACTCTATCTAGTCCCTACGGCATTATGCACTTGCAATCAATACATGGCGAGCTAAAGTGAGTCAAGAAGTGGATTGCCCGTCTTACAATTCAGAGCCTCTTGAATCAATCACACATATGTTTTGGCTCTGCTCAATAGCTTGCAAGGTGTGGGAGATTGCTTTCACTTTCCTCTTCTGCCTTAAGACCCCAATGCTCATGACCCCCCCCCCAGAGGGCTCTCAAGCTAGTGCAATGCCTATTCAATAAAATATTATCTAGTAGGATTAAAGCCAGAAGGTTTAACATAGTATGGTCCTTATTGCAGGGTGTTAGACTCTTGGCTATTTGGCTTAAATGGAATGACCTTGTGTTCCAAAATGAGAGATGGCATAATGCCAAGTTGAGAAATATCATGTGGCAATGGTTGCTTGATTATGGTAGAGCATTGAGTGGATTGGCTGAAAGTCCTGAAACAAATTGAGGGACACCCTAGTGAAATAGTAGGTTCCTGATTTTTTTGGACAGGGTCTGGGTTCTGCCCCTCCCTTAGGTCTTCCTTCTTGGTGTTATGTTTCTTCCTGCAACAAATTCTATACATTTGTTTCAATAAATAAATTTTAAAAATCTAATAAGTTGACTCATCAAAGGCTTTCCAACAACGCCAAGAAAACCCCCAAATTCCAATAGAATTTTTGGTTTCGATTTTATTTAATTTTCATTGAGAAAAAAATTTAGTAATCAAATAGCTTGCACACCGTAGTTCCAAACAATCTCTAACAAAGTGGATGCACCCTCTACTTATCGAGAGCTTTTTGACTATACCAAGAGCACAACATGAAGTGCCGTCATTTTGGAGATCTCAGCATGACAAACAAAACAAACTACCTTGCTTCATAGATAGATTATCCAAAATACATTTAATAAGCACTTTTTTCATCCATTCACATTGCATTGGTCCCTTTGGCTTTCAATTTTTATGTAAGGTCAACTGTACCCTTCTTACATGTCTTTTCCTCTGTAGATGATTTGAATTTCAATAGTCATGAGCTTTGTAATATAAAGCGGCCTAAGTTTTGGGTGAGTTTGGGCCATTTTGTCACATAAAATTATGACTTCAAATCATTTGACAAGCAAAAGAATACTGGTTCATAGTACTGCTATGTGACAATGAAAGGTTGTTGAGTACAACAGGTTTCATTTAGGACTAGAAACCATTCAGCGAGGTCTAACATCCATCAATCATTGTGCTTGGACATGCATTAACAGTGCTATTATACATTAAGGATTGAGGAATGTAGTTTGATACCGTACTACCGCGCTCGTTTCACACCAATATTAATTATTTTAGGGGTACTGTGAAAAAAATAAAATTTTTGAGGGGGGAAGTGCGAAATGTGAAACAGACAAAATTAATTAATTCTACGGTGTAAATGCGAAAAGGAAAAATGCTCAAATATATATTATAATTATATATATATATAAATTCCAGGGTGCGAGCAGCCCCCTAGGGCGTGAAAAAAAACAAAAAATGATGGTAAAATAAATAGGTAAGCGACAAATGAATCAGAAACAAACAAAATACAAAGAAAACTCTGATTGCTCTTGGAATCGAACCAGGGTTGGCCAAGTCTGACCAACTGCACCAACAACAAGTAATCTGTGTGATTTAATTTTTAATTTTGGTTGTTTTTCTTTATTGTTTCTCCTTTCTAGTATTCTTCTTTCAAGTTTCCTGCTCTTTTCTCTACCTTCTACTGCCTACGACTCGGACTCATTCGTTGCGCTGTCGATCCAAGTCTGATTTGGTCTGCTTGTTGCATCATAATTTGAAGGCCTGCAAAACAATCGAACACTGCGAGATCAGGTAGGAAACGAACTTGAATCATCCCAGCTGTTTTCAAGTAAGTGGAGACGGATCAACCGTTCGAGCTTTGCCCAAAATTTTTTGATCGATGACAAGTAATTAGTGAATTACAAAATCTAAGAAACAAGCATGTTGACTTTCCAAATCGAACCCACTGACATACCTAGATTCGACAGCTCGAAGTAATTTTGGGAAGAGAAACGGGTTAGGAGAATTGTCAAATAATCAGAACCACTCACGATCAACCACCACATTGATCGATAGTTGGAATGATTCAGAGCAAAGATGATGAAAAGTTCACAGAATGCAAAATAGAGACACTGTTTTTTAAATCTTGCCCACCTGAAATTCAGCAAATTCTTCACACAAACTCGTCAGCCTCCTAGTCGGCCAAATCAGCTTCATCATCCAGCTCCATCTCCTCCAAGCTGGGGTTAGTTTCCATGTAGCCTTGCATCACTTCTTCAAATGGCAAACCTGCAAGTAGGTTGATTAACTTATAGTGTTCAGAAGATAACCACATAACCACCAGATAACCTGATACATAACCAATTTTTCCCCAACATTTTGTCATCTCCATTGTCTGACGACAAACTAGCAAGCCTAGGCTTGGATAAATAGATTGCAACTTTCAGAAATGAGTTGAAATTGCAACTAAGCTGGACAAACAAGTTCGTTGGTGCTGAAATCATATCACTCCAGCTCCACTTGACGCAAGTTGACAAGCTACTGCTCAAACTGAGCTAGGATAGTAACTTTGCAATGCACACAATTGTTCAGAACAAATGCCCAAGGCTTGAAACTTTCTATAGCTGCAAGGAAATAATCTTACTAGACAAAGCCAAGTCAGTTGGATCCTTGTCGCCATTAGGCCCCGCCACCACATCCTCGTCCCAGGATACATGATCTGGGGCCTCCATGTCCTTGAGGAGCTTCCGTTTGAAGCACTCTAGCATTGCCTCCCGCTGGAATGTAGCATCCTGGATGCGTCCCAGTTTGCACATGGCAAACCCCTTCTTGATCAGAGCATATTGCGCTCGCACTTACAGCCAGGCGCCCCTAAGGAAGCCCATGACCTCACCCCTGAGCTGAGCTGCCGTTGTTTGAAGCTTGACTTTGCTTGGATCAACCCCTGCTTTGATTTGCTTGGCTATTTCTGCTGCTTGGAATTGATTGTAGAGCTGGTGGATTGCATGCTTAAATGGCCGCTGGAAAACTATGTCCATCACTTGTAGCTTAGAAGTACAGTTAGCTGGCACAAAAAGGAGGAGAATGTGGGGGAAATTCTCCTTCATGAACCTTCTAAACTCGGCTGAGATGTGCATTGACCAATAGTCGATCAGCTAAATCATTCGCTGCGTCAGAGGATTCAACCCAAGATCAAAACACTTCCCCTTGAAGTATGGGTGTAACACCTTCTGAACGAAGCTTCTCATGGTCTCCTGGGTAGACCAATGATTGGCACTATGGGTGAGGTGCCACCCCTCTGAAGCGGCTATCATTGCAGCTGCATTCTTTGGTAAGACCTGCCCCGTCTTTCCCTGGAACACAACTTGAAGAGAAAGCAAGACCCCATCTGCTGTAGCGCTCCCAAGCACCGTGAACTGACGCTTATCCTCCTTCCCCAAACTGAGCACTTGCTTTGCCCCCTTGACTTCATATGTCTATTCTGAAAAAGGTTTCAGGTGCACTCTTGTCTGGTCAGAATTGACCACAAGGCAATCTGGGACAGAATGCATCGAACAGAGCGCCACAACCCGGAATGCCATCTGCTCCCCCTGAATAACCCAGTCCTCAGGAAGCTTCCTGGTTGCCCCTGTCGTCCGTCGCCAAGTTCAGCCAAGGTGCCTCTGAGCAAAAGCTTTGGCGAACGTTTTGGAAATGCTAAACTTGACAGGTTAACCGTCCTTGTCCTTGCAAACCGCCATGTCAAACAGCTCAAGAGCCCCCACAGCGATCACACCCTGGATCGTGGTTCTGATGATTGAGCTGTTAATCTGCTGGCTAGCCAAGCGCATGCCTTTGAGACAATCAACAATCTGGCTGGCTGTCTCGAGGTGATCCTTGAGAATGCCTCTAAGCTTCTCCGTATTGCGGCGCACCTGCGTGGTTTTCTTTGCTACCATTAGGCCGATCTTCTCCCGCATATCATCTTTGAGAAGCCAATGCCCCGTCCCCTGATCCGTTGCATACCAACCCTTCATGGTGCTAATCGTTAGCACGTCAAATGGGCTTCCAATTTTGCCAGGCTTCCTGATGTGTTGCAAGTGGTTGAGAACGTCTGTGAGGGATCGTGGATGCAACGCAACAACTTGGGCAATGAGAGGCCACAGATCGGGGTTGCCCCACTTCGAATAGCTACCTCCACATTTATTCTTCTTAGTTGGGGGTTGGGTAGCTACCGGCTTTTCTACTTCTACCTCCTCAATAGGAGAGATGAGCACCACGTCAGGTTGACGCTTCATCTTGGGTCTTCCTACAGGCCTCTTTGCCTTTTGAGCTGCCACTCGTCGCTCCTCATCCCTAGCAAGCTTCTCAGCCTCCTCCTCCTTCCTTTTCGCCCAATACACCGCATCTCGCTTCTTTTGCTCCTCAATATCAGCAGGTGTGGCTTTCTTGAAAAAGTTGGTGATCATGGTAGTAGCCATGACCTACCCAGTGCGCCCCCTTCAACTGCTTTTCTCTCAAGTTTCCTGAAATGTGATTCAAGTTGAAGCAAGCCTGAGCTTCTCTGATCTTTAGCCTGAGCAAAACGTGACTCCGAGTCGCTCAGGCTCACCGGAAAGTTGGTTTCAATGAAAAGGCGCGAATTGCAAACCAGCATATGGCCGTCGATCCCAAACTTGCTTTTGTTGAGACCGTATGATTGTGGTTGCTCAGCTGTCGGAGTCGCGGCGGCTGAGCCTAGCGGCCGGCAAGCTGTGGCCCGCCCCAATTCCAAGAGACCCATTGAAGTGTGAAATGACAGACCATTGTAATTAATTATTTGTGGGTCAATGCGAAAATGAAAATCATCCAAAATTAAATATTTCGCACCGGGTGGTGTGAAACGAGCGCAGCGGTACGGTATTTAGAATCCCAGTGTTTTTTTTGACAATAATTTGGTGTTATAGCCAATGTGGCGATGGTGCACAGGAAGATTAGCCAAATTTGGTTCTAAGCTAATATGAAAGGAAATTTTTTAACATTGTTCTATATTTTTAGTTAACTACTTAAACCATTTATAGAAATCTGGCGACTCTTCTTAAATTTTCGTCAATTTTTGGCTGTAGAAAACCTCAAAAAGCACATGATTTTTGCAGTTTTAATTTTTAATATTGCATTTTGGCTACATATAGCCAGAAAAAAAAGGCTGATTCAGACCCCTTTAATATTCAGAAATATAAACATTTATGGCTTAACATTTCCAGGTTGAGTTAACATCCTCGTTCATGATGGCAAGGGACATCCAATCTAAAATAAATCAGTTTTACAGCATAGTACTATGTGGAACTCCAATCCCAACAATAGTGGTGTCAAAAATCTTTTGATGGTTGTTGCCATATAATTAATTTACTTGACACTAAATGACGAATACAAATTTAATATAAATCACACCTTCCCAAGTAAATTTTCCAGCATGCACTAGTGTTTTGTTCCAATCTCCTGATAGGTGTTTTTTTCCAGGAATTTTGTGACAATGCCAAAGTGGTGATCATCCATAACAAGATGCAGCAAATGTGGCAATCATACATAGGAAGCTTTAGCCAAATCTGGCTATAAACCAGTAAAAAGAGGGAAAAAAAAAGGAATTCTTTTATATTTCTAGCTATTTACTTCCTGGACCCTCCAGCAGCTTTCTGGCCCCTTGATCAAATGCCATTCAGGTGATTTATGTAATTGTTTTCTCAGGATTTCCTTTAACAAAACAGAAGGAGCTAAAATATGAGTGCTTTTTGGCAAAATTTTGCCAGTAAAAAAATGATTGTTCCTGATGCATCCCAAGGCAGATTTCGATTTAATTGGTGACATTGTTCCAAAGAACTTTTCAAATTGTAGCCCATACACACAAATTTGGTTACACCCTCCCACAAAAAAAAAAAAAATGTCCGATTTAGATGATTTTTTTTTTTTGAAAATTTTTTTGACAGAATACTTCATTTTCAAAAAAATTGCATGACCTTTAGGCAAATTTTTACCTTTAAAAAAATGACTGACTCATACTTTTGAGTTCAGTTGGTACATAGAAGTTACCAATGTTCTGTAAATGCATTCAATTTGAGTTACATATATTACAACCTTTATAGTAGAAACATGAACTATCTCTTTCTCCTTGAAATTTTCTTGGGAGAAAAGAAATTCTATCAATCTAAATGTAATCTTGATAACAAATCATGTTTACATTTTGAGCACTTTTATCAAGGTTTTTTTTTCAATTTTTTGATGTAGCATCATTAGCAAGCATCCCAAGAAAGATTTAACATTAATTAATAATAGTCTTCTAGAGAACTAGCGAATTATGGCCTACAAATTCAATTGTCAGTGGAAAAGTGGCAATGTTTTGTCCAAAGAAATTTGCCCTCAAATTTTTTATGAGTTTTAGAAAAAAGAATCCATGAAAGAATACTCTTTTTCTTTTCTTTTTTGGGGTGTCACAAAGATATAAAAATTCACCAAAAAAAATCAGATGCTGAGTTGAGTTCTATCATATGGAATCATATCACTGAGGAATCATATCACTCTTAAGGTATTAAGTTATGGAGTTTAAGAGAGAGACTATGAAAATGATGTAGTTCCCATTTGATGGCACATTTCAAGGAATGTTGACCAAAGTGTTTCTGCTCACTTTCATTTCATCTCACATTTTGGAGAAATGTTCACAAGCAGAGTTTTTTTTTTTGTTGGGGCGAAACTTCTCATCTTTGTGAGAAAAGAAAAGTCATTGCAACTCATACAATGGATTTATTGGGAAACTAGTTGGTCCCTTCTGGGACCTGGAGTGAAGGTAGGCCTAACGCCCAATTTTATGAAGGGTATTCATATTTTTCCCCTTTCAATTGTTTGGTGCTCTGAAATTTCAGATTGCATTTTGA
>Ga0116227_10007047_pt1 | contig 22270 bp, 20 predicted proteins | sample S1TSphgellanicum_FD_89693 | JGI IMG/M metagenome (GOLD analysis project Ga0116227, IMG submission 89693) | Host-associated microbial communities from peat moss isolated from Minnesota, USA - S1T2_Fb - Sphagnum magellanicum MG | ecosystem: Host-associated > Plants > Peat moss > Unclassified...
CAAGTGCGATTCGTTCTGGAGAAACCCAGGTTCTGGGGGGATTCCAGGCTTTAGTAGAGTAACCCCTAGTGGGCTGAGTTCGCACTTTAATCCTCTACTAATGACAACTTGATACCCATGTAAGTGAGGCGAGTAACCTAGAAAACCAATTCTTACCACCCTGGTGCGGGGTTGAAAGCGCATAAACTACCAACAATGGTAGCCCCTACGAAGAAGACTGACTATCTCTCTTCGTAAAGCGGGGATGAAAGCGGTTAATGGTGGTAATTGCTGAAAGCACCAACTGCAAGCAAAGAGTCTATGAGGAGAGTAAACGAAGTGTCGTTGAGCCATCGTCAGATCTCACCAAGGGATATAAGCTTGTGTTTCGGACACACCTTGGGTTGGAAATAACCGGCAAGGGGTTTGGACTGTTAGTATCTTGCGAAGGTACGCAGATGATTTCGTAGTTTTAAGTGAATCTAAAGCGGTCATTCTGAGGTGTGAGGAATTAATCAGAGAGTGGCTCAAAGGTATTGGCTTAGAACTGAAACCAGAAAAGACTCGGATAGCACATACGCTACATCCACACTTAAGTGAAGATGGTAAACCTGGATTTGATTTTCTGGGACACCACATTCAACAGGTAGAAGTGGGGAAATACCGCGACAATAAAAATAGTCAAGGTACTCATCTTGGTTTCATCACCCTCATTACCCCTTCAAAGAAGGCAATTGAGGCTCATAAACAGGATATGAAAAGCATCATCACAAAACACAGGTCTCGTTCCCAGGCGGAACTAATTAAAGACCTTAATCCTGTTATTCGGGGATGGGCTTCATATTACAGAGTCTCAGATGCTGGAACTACTGGGGATTTCGCCCGATTAGACAGAGTAACCTATCTTCGTCTTAGAAGATGGGCTAAAAGACAAACCGGGAGCATTAATCTGGGTCATCAAAAATATTGGCACACCATAGGTGACAACCATTGGGTATTCACCACAAGGTCAGAAAGTAATCCTTTACGATTACTAACACATATCGAATTTCACTCTAGTGTGAACGATTATGTCAAAGTTTGTGGTGATAAAAGTCCTTTTGACGGTGACCTAATTTACTGGAGTTCAAGACTAAGCAAGCACCCTGAGATGCCTACTACCAAAGGAAAGCTTCTCAAACAACAAAAGGGTAAATGTGCTTGGTGTGGTTTACATTTTCAACAAAGCGATTTATTGGAAATTGACCATATTAAACCCATTTCTTGTGGAGGTAAGAAGGAATGGCACAATCTCCAATTACTACATCGCCATTGCCACGATGAAAAAACTGCCCATGATGGCAGCTTGAAGTCCCATATTGACAACATGGAAACACATTGAGTAGCCGTGTGCCGGGAAACTGGCAAGCACGGTTTCGGACGGGAGGGGTGGAACAGTAATGTTCCCCTCGACCTTCTCATTGGGACACGTTGTAAATTTTTGTTGCAGAGCGTGTTTTATTGATTTACCAACTTGCCCAAAAATGATGTTGGGACAATCAAAATTTTGCACGGTGAAATCAACTCTTCACCCCTTTCAGTACCTCAAACTTGCCCATAACAATACTGTAGCCAAATTACGAGGGTTAAACGGCTGTAGAAGTATTGTGAATACGACCAAGAGAGGTAAGCTTGGCAAAAATCTGGGCTAATAAAATAGACTCAGGCTGTTCAGGAAGCATTTTTAACATTTCCCGAACATATCGAAAACCCCGAAAATAAGCCTGAAGATCAACAATGCCAGAGCCGGGATTATCTTCACGAAACTGAGAGAGAAGATAATGAGACAAATTGACCATAAAAAAAGAAAGATTAACAGCGTTAGTCACAGCAGTTTGACCTCTGTTCATAAAATCTTCCAATCCCCAAAACTGTTTAGCATCACGAAAATTAAATTCGATTTGGAAGCGCAGTTTATAGTAGTCAATTATTTTTTCATATGATAAAGTTAAGTCACTAGAAAAGAGAATTACATGACTGCGAGCATGAGTTTTCAGATTAGTTTTTACCAAAATAACTATATTCAGGGACTGAGCAAATTCTTTGTGCAGTAAAGTAGCTTGATAAGTATCGGTTTGGATATCTTCATCAATACTACTTTGACACAAATATTCCCCAGGAATGTTACGCCAGTCAAATCTATCTCCGTATTTACGACGAGAACGATGATTAGAGTCAGAATGCTGGTAAGGTATATATAATGCCGAATCGTGGCGTAACTTGGAAATTATGTGTAACTTTACCTGCCTAGCCATCTGCAAAGCATTATTGTTCCCAAAGTGACCATCTAAGACCAAGTAGGTGAGAGGAATAAAGTTAGCTATTAATTTGAATAGCTCATTAATCATCTTCTGAATTCGTAGTAATTCAGATGTGAAAATTACCTCTTTCTTATTTTTGTTCTTACTTCCTTTAGGTCGTCCACGTCCACGTTTTTCTTGATGTTTTATTTCTGGGATTGACGATACAGTATCTTTTTATACATCACTCTTTATTACCTGTTCTATTTGAATCGGAAATGAGTGCCGTTGTTGAACACTTACTAATGATAATGTAAAGAAAGATAACCCCGATATTGGTTTACTTATTAGACTGGAAAAGAACCTATCTAATCCATAGGTTTTTTTCCCAGCTTTAGTTATTACTACTTCGTCTCCTGCCAACAAATAAACATCATTTGGACAAAACAAATGCCGCCGAAAAAACACCCAGAACACCGTTGCCCACGGTATGACTGAGCCAATTTTAGATTTTAGATTTTGGATTGGGGATGAACTAGTTGGTATCGAGGGTTGGTTTTCTTCATATCTCTTCACAATCTAAAATCCAAAATCCAAAATCCAAAATTGAGTGACTGTCCGAAAGAATCTGATTACCGTCCGATAACTACCACCACTAAGCGTCCAACGTGATATTCCCAACATCGTGACTCGCCCGCTCATCTCTAACATGGCCATGATGATCTGGTTCAACTGGCGCATTGTCGTCACTTTTATTTCTGGTAGTAGGCATTGCAACAGTGCTAGTATGTCAGACATGGGTTGTGTGTAGCTTTCGAGTTGTCGTTGTCGAAGACTATAACTCTACTACATCAGCCCTCTTTTTATACTTTTTTTTTGGCTACAGTATTGCACTGATTGACAAGATTGTAATTACGTGCGATCCTACACAGGAAAATAAAAAATTAATCAAGATAAGGTTAGTAGTCGCATTTAAAGCGATTTCTGACTTTTCGGTGAGAGTAAAATCAAGCATTTGCGTAGCAAGTAAATATAGTGTTGATGTGTTAACCCAGTGTTTTAATCTAGGTTAGTATAACTGTATAAAGTTTATTTGTTACCCATTTCCTCGGTTCTACTCTCAGGTAAAGATCAGAAACCACTGTGTTTGCGACTCTTAATCGTAAAAGTATTAAACCTTATATTTGGAAGGTTTTACTGTGTGTAAATTGTTGTAATGTTGAGATTCACGTTTTCAGCACCTACTTAATATACCAGTCCTGTTGTAGACAAAAATCCTAAAGTGCCTACTCCCCAAAGCTTGTACCTAATTTGGATGTGTAATAAAACCTAAATTTTAAGTAAATTTACAGTGAGGTAAAGATAAAATGCACAAAATTTTGGTTTTCAAAAATGAACAACTGCTTCGTCAAGCACTGACTCACCGTTCTTATATCAACGAACACCCTGGTGAATGGGAACACAACGAACGCTTGGAATTTCTTGGGGATGCTGTACTAAACTTTTTAAGTGGTGAATATCTCTACAAACGTTACCCAGAAAAAGGAGAAGATGAATTAACTCGTCGCCGTTCTGCATTGGTAGACGAGAAACAATTAGCAAAGTTTGCAATTGAAGTAGGTATAGACTTCAGAATGCGCTTAGGACAAGGTGCAATCCGAGATGGAGGTTATCAAAATCCTAACTTACTTAGTAGTACTTTTGAAGCAGTTGTTGGTGCTTACTATCTGGATAATAACTCTGATGTTGAACTAGTCCGCAAAATTGTAGAGCCACTGTTTGCTTCTCTATCCGAGCAAACTATTGGATCTCGCTCTAATGTAGACTCAAAGAATCGATTTCAAGAATGGGTACAAAGCCAAGGGATTACAACCCCTCCTAAATATGATACCCAACATATAGGTGGACCACCTCACGCACCGTGGTTTAAAGCTGAAGCATTGGTGGAAGGAAAAAAATATGGTGAGGGGGAGGGTCGCAATAAAAAAGAAGCGGAAAAAGCGGCGGCGGAAGATGCATTGAAACAATTAAAACTGGAAAATTAAGCAAGACATTACTAAATATTCCAAGTGATTATCAGATATTTACGCAGCAAGAAGCTAGAGATCTCCACTGCGCTCTTGTCAGTGGCATTATGGCAGGTGGGTGCTTGGCAATCCCTAGAATATCGAGTGTATGATATATTATTCTGCACCCGCAACTTACTACCTCATCCCAGTTGGGATTCGCGAATTGCTGTGATTGGGATTGATGATTTAACGTTGGAAAAGTACGGACAATTTCCACTTTCCCGCGATCGCTATACTCAGTTACTAGAAAAGCTTCAAGCTACCCCTCCAGCAGCCATTGGGTTTGATATTCTGTTTATTGAGCCAAGCAATCAAGACGAAACACTCGCTCAAGCAATAACTCTCAATGGTCAGGTTGTCCTAGCAATTACTCCCAGTTGGCAACAACATATACTTCCTCTAGTACCAGTCCTAGATCGTGTCACCGCTAAAGGACACATTGTCAGTAATGCCGATGTCGATGGGGTAACACGGGAGTTCTCACTCTATATCAATCAATTTCCCTCCTTTGGTTTGGTAATGGTGCAGGCATATAACAATAGCTTGCAGCAAACATTTAGTGCAGATCACACTGACATCAAAAAATCACTCATTTCCCTACCACCTCCAGCGGTGGGGGTCCCGGTCCAATCAGCGTGGATTAACTGGGTAGCCCCAACTCAAGGTAAGCAAGGAATCCCTACCTATTCCTTTGCCGATGTTGTCCAGGGAAAAGTAGACACAACCAAACTGCAAAATAAAATTGTGCTGGTCGGTCTAACTGCCACTGGTGCCAACGATACCCTGAAAACTCCCTTTGAGCGAATACTACCCACATCTGGTGTTTACCTGCATGCTGCGGCCATTGATAATCTACTTAACTACCGACTGTTACGACATCTACCCTGGCAAGTTGAACTACTATTATTATTCGCTTGCAGTCTCAGTTCTACCCTGATCCTGACTCCTTTAAACTTTTCCCAAAGAACCTTTATTTTAGTGCTGTTACCTGTTAGTTGGTTTTCTCTCTCGCTATCCTCCCTAACTATCGCCAATCTTTGGATACCCACAGCAGCACCCATGGGCACAATGCTCCTAGCAGGCTTGAGTGTTCAATGGCAAGAACAACGAGAGAAACAACAATTGATGAGCTTGTTCGCTCGTCATGTTTCCCAGGAAACAGCAGCATTAATCTGGCAGCATCGCTCGGAGATTCTCCAAAACGGGCAATTGGATTCTCAAGAAATGGTAGCAACCGTGCTCTTCACAGACATCCGCAACTTTACCGCTATTTCTGAGACCATGACACCGCGAGATTTGCTCAACTGGTTAAATTCCTACTTAGGTGCTATGACTGAGTGCATTCACAAACATCATGGGGTAGTTGATAAATACATTGGGGACGCTATTATGGCAGTTTTTGGCATTCCCTTTCCCCACACACAATTGATAGAAATTCAGCAGGATGCAGTTAATGCTGTCCGGGCAGCAATTTCTATGCAAGAGAGATTAGTGCTATTAAATCAGGAATTAGAACAGCAGTGTAAACCTACTATTAGTATAGGCATTGGCATTCATACAGGACCCTTAGTTGCTGGTAGTATTGGCAAGGATCAAAGGTTGAATTATTCTGTATTAGGGGATGCGGTGAATATTGCTGCTCGTTTGGAGAAACTCAACAAAAACACCCAAGAAGATAATCCTTATCATATTCTACTTAGCCAATCAACCTTTGATCTGATTAAGCAGCATTTCCAAACCCGACAAATACAGCAGTTACAGCTGAGAGGACGGCAACAATCAACTGTGATTTATACCGTGACGGCATTATCAAGTATGAACTTATAAATGAGGTAACTGAAAAATGGTTACAGCAAAACAAATAGAAGAAGATATACTCTACCCCAGCAGTGATAGTGAACCGATGGCGAATAATACCGACTAATATAAATGGATAATTTTAGATTAGGAAGAACTCTAAACATGAACGGCAACGAGCTGAAAGGTTGGCAGAGTACATGCGCTCACTCGGATTAGACCCAGATAATTTACCTGGAATTCTCTAATATCCTCAAAGTAAGTTGTCCCCGTTGTCGAAATTTGAATTTGGAATTGCTGCTCTTAATAGGAAAGAGGAGATAGGTGTACGGAGTTTTTTTCAAAAATCAAATAGGATTCCTACATCACCCTAGTGCCTAAAAAGCAGTTATAAGCTAGCTAAGTAAAATTATATATCTTAAGCGACAACTCGTGTTTTACCATTTGCATTAACGCCTCGTAATGGATGTGCGTCTCTGTGGGGTATTTTTGGGCAGGTTACCTGAAGAATACCGATTTTGAAAAACCCCCCTAAAATTCACAAGTATAGAATAGCAAGGGTTTCAGCCTCCAGAAGGTTTGTCGAATTGGTAAAACACGAGGACAATTTACCCTACAGATTTAGATAACCTTACTTAGGGCTTGCTGAATAAGGATAAAACCTATTTAGGGTAAGGGTTTCAATAGTTTTTAGTCCAAACAAGTGCAACACCCAGGCAAATGGATGCCCAAAATGCCTGCACTTAGGTGGAAAATCTGGGGTTGAATCGGAGAAATAACCTCCGAAGCCATCGTTTTTAGGTCTGTGTGGCATCAGGATTCTTTTTGAGCAGACCCTACTTACTTAATACTAAAGTAGTAGATCCAAGTAATTTTTATCTAGATGAATAAATATCTAATTACCGGAATAGTGGGATCTTGCCTATGGGTATCTCTTTTTTCCAAAGCTCAGACGCAGCCTCCTAACTGCACTGCAATGAGCCTGTCTGAAGTTAACGAATCCGTCAATACCTTCCAACAGGGTAATGTCATCGTCATTGGCAGGGTACCCAACCACCGTTATGTAGTTGTAGTTCCTGGAAAATCAAACAAACTGTTAAACACTGTGAGAAACTATATTGCCAACGCATTTATGGCACATCATCGCTTGGGAACATACGTCTATGCTGGGGGATTTTCCCGACGGCAGGATGCAGAATGTGTGTCTCTTTTTTTGAGATCACAGGGTTTAGATGCGCGAGTTGTCTATTTTCATTAAAAGAATCAACTCCTAAGACAAGTATGAAAAATTGGTGGACTTGTAACCTTATTGTGGTACTAGTTGGACTAGTTGGTACCCTTCCAGCCTCTAGTGCCAAGGATCAATTAGAGGTAAGAAGCGATCGCTGGCTGGAGGTGCGTCATCCCATTGGGCAAGTACTGTACCTTCATGGGACAAAATCTCAACCAGCTTTTAGTGGTATGCGGCTCCAAGCAGTCGGGGACGGAATCATGACTAAGCAGGGTGCTAGTGCAGTCCTAGCCATTGATATCGGTACTGGATTTATTAATATCTCGGAAAATACGCAATTAAACATCCAGAACCTATTCACAGGCAGGCATGGTGAACGGATCACCCAACTTCAAGTAAAAGCTGGGCAGGTTCGGCTGCAAATTCATCGATTTACTAATTCACTTTCCCGTCTAGAAATTCGGACCCCAGCTGGGATAGCTGGGGTCCGAGGCACAGAGTTCGGTATCAGCGTACAGCAAAGCGGTAAAATGGGTGTGGCAACCATTAAGGGCAATGTAGCTACTACTGCTCAAGAACAAACAGTTTTGGTTAGTGCTGGGTTTCAAAATATCACGATACCCGGAGAGCCACCTTCTGCACCAGTCCTTTTACAAGATGATACCAGTTTGAAGATCCGCGAACTCTTAGTCAATGGCAACCAAGTGAAAATTATCGGCTCTATTGATCCGGTGAACCTGCTGATAATCTCTAAACAACCCCAAAACACGGATGCTAGTGGTAAATTTGCTCTGTCTGTGCCATTACCTCCTAACCGCAAAGTCGAAGTGATTGTGGAAACTCCTCTAGGGAAAAAGCAATTGTATGAACTAGCGGTCCCTTAGTCCGGACTTCTGCCATAACTTCAAGATTCATACTCCAAGGGCAAAGTTACCGTAAAAGTAGAACTAACCCCTACTTGAGAAACTAAGCTAATTTCCCCTTGCAATAGTTTTACCGATCGCAAGACTATCGTTAAACCCAAGCCAGTACTATCAGGCAGGTAAGAGCCATTCCCAGAGCTGACTCGAAAGTAGGGTTCAAAAATTTGGTCTTGATCTTCTGGTGCGATCCCAATTCCCGTATCAGCAACTATGAGTACCCATCTTTTGTGGTCTAACACTTGGGAGGTGATCTGAATACTTCCTGTCTCTGTGTAGCGAATGGCATTACTCACCAGGTTTGTCAAAATTTGTTAGAGTTGAAAGGCATCTGTAATTACCTGTTGTAAAGCACTGTTACAATCCACTAGCAGTTGTAAATTTTTCTCCCTAGCTAGAGGCTCCATCATCTCATACACATTACTGATTAATTCACCCACATTAGTTGGTGATAGCTCCAGTTTAATCTTCCCCGCATTAGACCGAGAAATTTCCAGTAAATCATTAATCAAGCGGAGTAAGTTTCTTCCATTCCGTAACACCCTCTCAATATGTTCTATATTAGTGGAATTACCTTTTTTTTGTTCCCGCAAGAACAAGTCAGAATAACCAATAATTGAAGTTAAAGGATGTTTCAGATCATGCCCTAGTAGAGAAAGATTTTCTTGATTAGCCTTAATCAAGCGAGTCAGTTCTTCATTATGCAGTTTCAAGGAGATATGTAAGTGCTGTAATTCTTCCAACCTTTCCTCAAAATAACTCCGGAAACTCCGAGCAATGGCCTCATCAATTACACAATCAATCAACTTCACAGCCCGAATTATATCTTGTGGTGTGGCTTTAATTAATTCTGTTTCTATAGTTGAAAATATCAGCATTCTTAGCTGGTTATATTCCCTGGCAATTTCTTCAGGATTAAAGCCTTGGTTAGCTCGAATAACTCCATGTTGCCAACTAGCATTAGCTATGGACTGAACATCATTACCCTGGGTTTTTGAAAGCACTGTTACCATTGCTTCCAATACGTTAGGTATATGGTCTTTAATTGCTGTATAAGATAGACCATTACTACTTTCAATCTGCTTATCTTTGCAAACTAATAGTACCCAATTTTTTACAATAGTATCAGTTTTATTAGCTAGTAACTGGCTAAAATCCATTATCTTAACTATATGTTATTAGGTCTAAATCAGATAATAGCATAGATTTAGGTTTCAATAAACTCAAGTTTAGTTTACCAGCACAAATAAATTTGGAACAGTTTTGCCTCATTCCAGCGATCCCAAAATTCATGAATAATTATGAACTCCCCTTGGAGCAATGATCCCAATGTCATGAAACCCTAAATTGATAATTGCTGTTAGTTTACGGTTTCCACCCTTCTAATAAACTGGGATAAGCTGTAGGTGTGGGGAAGATCTGTTGCAACATTGCTTGGCGTTCTAACGGGGTTTCCTGGCTCATATTCCAGAGAGTTTCAAAGAAAAAGAAAGAAACGCCAGCGAAATTGTGTTCGCGTGTTGTTTGCACCTGAATTTGAATTTGTTGCATAGGTACAAATTTGTTTTTTAACCCAGTTAAAATCCCAATACTTACAGGTATATGACCCTGAGCAGCCTTTACTTCTGGATACTCTAATTCACTAATAAATACATTTAAATCATCCCGATATACCTGTAAAACTAGGTCTTCAACTAATCCCAATCGTTCCCATGTCTGCCAGTCTGCAAGGAAATGATTATAAGACATTCGTTGGGGATTAGGTGCTAGAGAAACAAGGCAATTTTTTTTGTTGGCTTTGATTTTGGTAAATACCTGCTGCATAAAGTTAGTAATTTTTTGCGATCGCCACCTTACCCATTCTGGATCTTGAGGATCGTTAGCGGGTGCTTCACCATAGTGTTCTGTCTTGTAGAGTGCGACTGTGTAAGGGTCGTAACCTAATTCTGAAGGTAAACCAAAGTGGTCGTCAAATTGAATGCCATCAATATTGTAGTTTCTGACGATTTCCAAGATTAAATCTTGGATAAATTGTTGCACTACTGGGTGAAAAGGATTTAACCAGACCCGATCATGTATCCCCTCTTTAACAATGCGGGTACCGTCGCTGCGGTTGGTCAGCCATTGGGGGTGACGTTTGGCTAATAGGGAATCAGCTGGTGCCATGAAGCCAAATTCAAACCAGGGAATTACGGTCAACCCTCTTTTATGTCCCTCTTTGATAGTCTCTTGGAGAATATCTCGTCCTTGCAATCCTGGTGTGGGGTCAAGCGATCGCCCAATCGTTTTGGCCGCAGTCTTACTCGGATATAGGGTGTGCCCCCAGTTCCAAACTGTGGGATATACAGTGTTAAAATTGAGTTCCTTGAGCCGTTGTAGAGCTTTTTTCAGACGATGGCGCTCAAATAATACATTACTATCAATATTTGTTAACCATACTCCCCTTAACTCCGTTTTCCTCCCTTGCTCTCGAGCTATTTGAGCATTTAGAGGCAATGACAGCACAACTACTATCATTATGGTCAAGGCCACCATCAGCGCCAAGGAAACTTGTTTTCTCTTTTGACTCATATTTTACTCTAGAAACGGATGAACACACCGCATCATCATTGTCAAGGAATAACATAGCAGGGGAAGGTGGGGAGAAAGGATAGGGAGATGTATTTATTTACATTATTTTCATCTTTCTCTGAACCTGTACAGGAAAGGGCTTTAGTGCCGATGCCGCTGCCTAATTTGAGGACAGCGGAACCAAAAAACTGAGGCAGAGTTCAGAATTTCGCTAGGTCAAAATAAAACTTTTATGGAATCTTTAACCAGGAAAAGATCCTAATTGAGGGGCTTAGATTGTCTTACCTCGACCAAGAGGACAAATTTTCGGGTTTTTAGCCCAAATTCCCAATTTAGGAGTAAAATTGGGGTCATACCCTATACACTTGCGGGATTTAACCATTTATAACAATGTAACCATTGTTGCCTAATATTTCTTGGGCTAAGTACACTATGCCTTGGACTTCAATCCAAATTTAACTAAATAAATTCTTAACCAATAATGACCAGCTTAGGACATCCTCAAGACAATAGGGCAGGGGCAGTAGTAGCTACTAAAAGGCTAGAGAGAGCTATGATGCTTGCTACTGGAGAGTTTTCGCTGATCTTGGCTTGTTGTAACTCCCTAGCAGAACAGCAGCAAATACTCAATTTTTTCCGAAAATTATCCACCGTAGATATCAAAGAAATTTTACTTACGTCTACGGATGAAACCCTTTATACTACTCTTGCAACTATCCTAGGAGATGCTCAACCAGAAGCTTTAATGGTCAGGGGCCTAGAATCGGTAGAAAGGATTAATCAGCTAATTATCAGTACTAATTTGATGCGGAACGAATTCCGCAAGAAATTTCACTTTCCCATAGTATTGTGGATAAATGATGATATTCTGCGTAAACTAGTCTGGCTAGCTCCTGATTTTAAAGACTGGGCATCCAGTACAATCAGGTTTGATGTGCCTAATAGTACTTTGATTGAACAGGTAATTCACAGCTAGATATTTAAAATACTAATTGTCTATCGGAATAAGGTTGTATAGATTTTAAATTAATGTTATTATAAAATTAGTTATATTCTTATAAATCAATGAGTAATCAGAGGCAATACTCACATCATAGTTGGGTACAATCCCATGATCTGGCAAAAACAGATTTGAAATTGCCGCAAAAGCTACAAACAGAACCGATGTTTTACTATTTTGCCTACGGTTCTTGTATGTGTCCTGTAGATTTAAAGCGATCGCTGGGAGAAAATACTCATCCCTACGTCATTGGACCAGGGATGTTAAAAGGTTATCGACCTGGGTTTTACCTTTATTCTCCCAAGCGGAACTGTGGAGTTTTGGACATAGTCAAAGATGCAAAGACCAACGTCAAAGGTGTACTCTATCAGTTACCTTGGCGACTGAGTGAACACTTAGATAAGCGTGAAAGTGTCCACCAAGGTCTCTATCGCCATGAATTAGTAGAGATTCACACCCCAGATCAGATATACAAAAACGTTCGTACATATACAGTAGTCAATAAATTAACCCAAGAAGTAGCTCCCAATGATTGGTACTTCAACGTTGTGCTGAGAGGTGCTGTCACCTGCGGGCTACCGGAGGAATATTGCTGGCATTTATTTAATCATATGTACCAATTACAACAGAGCCATCAGATTACTGATTCCCCCCTTCTCTTCTCATCAAGACACTGCGCGTAGCAAGATCGGTGTCGGGGACAGGGGAGGAGGATTTTAGATTATGTAAGAACAAGAGGAGATCTTGACACTGACTTTTCCCGTTATTTTTTCGTGGAGGTTTTGAGGCAGGAGGCTCCAGGGCAGTTCTTGCTTGATTTACCCTCTTGCCTCTGGTGGAGTGCAGGGGTGTTCGGACTTAACGGGAAAAATGACAAGGGGAACCAGTGGTGGCAGGAGAACCAGCAAAGGCTGCGATAAAATGCTTAAGCACAACAGCATAATTCAATTATCCTTCCTATGCATATCCACTGGCAACCAGCGAAAACCTACGAAGATATTCGCTATGAAAAGACCGATGGCATCGCTAAAATCACCATTAACCGTCCCCACAAACGCAATGCCTTCCGGCCGAAAACAGTATTTGAACTATACGATGCCTTCTGTAATGCACGTGAAGATCCTACAATTGGTGTAGTCCTTTTAACGGGAGAGGGTCCCCATACTGATGGAAAATATGCCTTCTGTGCTGGTGGTGACCAGAGTGTGCGCGGACAGGCAGGTTACATCGACGATAATGGTACCCCTCGGTTGAATGTCCTAGACTTGCAGCGTCTGATTCGCTCCCTGCCCAAGGTAGTAATTGCCCTAGTTGCAGGATATGCCATCGGTGGTGGTCAAGTCTTGCACTTGGTCTGTGACCTAACTATTGCTGCCGATAACGCCATTTTTGGACAGACAGGTCCCAAAGTTGGTAGTTTTGACGGGGGTTTTGGTGCTAGCTATTTAGCTCGCATTGTCGGACAAAAAAAAGCACGAGAAATTTGGTTCCTCTGCCGTCAATATAATGCCCAACAAGCCTTAGATATGGGCTTAGTTAATTGTGTTGTCCCTGTAGAACAGCTAGAAACTGAAGGGATACAATGGGCACAGGAGATTTTAGACAAAAGTCCCATCGCTATTCGCTGTCTCAAAGCAGCATTGAACGCTGACTGTGATGGACAAGCTGGTTTACAAGAACTCGCTGGCAATGCCACCCTGCTCTACTACATGACAGAGGAAGGAACTGAAGGCAAGCAAGCATTTCTCGAAAAGCGTCCCCCCAATTTCCGTGACTTTCCCTGGTTGCCCTAAGGATAATTTCTCGCCTCCCCCAAAAGAGTACATAGAAGGAGTTAGGGGGGAGAAACAGACAATTTCTTGTAATCGTATTTATCAGAGTCAAAAGGGAGTAAGAAGTCAGAATCAACACAGTGGCTGACTTCTGAATTCCTTTTATATGAACTGCCCACCCCTACTTTGTTGAGGGATGGGTTTCTGCAACCACCCCAGTAGAGTTGGGCTTTTGACGCTTCATTTGACCTAGTTGCTTCTTGCTTATTTGCCTGAAGTAGAGCTAGAATCATCCGCGTCTACGAGGCTAGTTCCTAACCCCGGCAGATCTCTAAAATATTATTTTCCTCGTTGCTACCATGCTATTACTGCGAAAAATTGTGTAGCAGCAAAAATATCATAAACTCAATCACTTTTTTTGGCAACTCCTTATACACACCATTCGCCCATCAACCTGTGGTTGATGTTGCTCAGGTGTGCTGCTTCGTCGTCGCCTGCTTCCTATCTCCACCCTGCTACGCTGAGGGTGGGGACTTCCGCAAGATGTTAAAGGTTTATCTTAACTTTTTCGAGACTACAAATTAAAACCTGTAATAAGACAGCGGTTTCCCGTTGAATGAGGTACAGAAGATGACTAAATTAGCACAGCCCTAGCTGTAACTTCCTAGGAACTACTAGCCACTGTTTCTGGTGCAAAATTCTCTAAATCTAAACGTTCAGGGTGTAAAGAAGGTAAAACTGGTTTCGCTAGGGGAAAACTCCAAGCATCTTCTAACGATTCCCAAGAAGGTGCAAAAGCTGGCAAGGCTAGGGGGCAAGCTTTCCAACTAGCTTGTACCTGTGCACTCAACTTCTGGCACATTCCACCACGACGTCCCTCTGGTTGAAAATGACGGCAATACCGACAGGTAGATGTCAAAGATTTAGTGGGTTTCATCTCTAGTGCCGTTTAGTGGCTAAAATGTCTTCCTTATATTTTCCTTCTATATCTAAATGGGGATCAAAGCCAACAAGCCATTATTTTACCTAGGTTCTAGCGATCTCCAACCAAAACTAAATTTTAGGATGTTTTTATATTCTTGTTATATTTGTAAATAATTTTGGAGTTTGTGCTTACTAAGTTTCAACTTAAAATAGTTGGGGATCAAGGTTAGAATCGAAGATTTAGATTTAACCAGGTTTTTAAATTTATATTTCAGTCTAAATAGTTATCAGGTTTTTCTAATTTGTCCCCTTGAGATACTTGACGGCACACAGAGAACAGACTTGCCACCGTTGGAGTTCACCTACTGGGGTGGGACATTGGCACTGGGGACAAAGGGGTAGACCGTGAGATCGGGCTACCATTGCCTTAGCCCAATGCTCAAAAGCAGCATTGGCATTCTCAATCACTGGTGTATCCTCTAAAGGAGGGCTATTTTGCTCACCAAGATAACTGGGATGCTCACTGAGTAAGGCCTTTGGTAGCTGCTTTCCCGTCTCTAATGAACGCTGCCAGGCAGCTGTCGAGAACCGAATATCTACCAAAGGCTCCGATAGTCTTTGATTGAGTTTTAGAAGTAAAGACTGACGGCCAAAAGTTAAATTCTGAGACCAAGCCGCACTAGACGTAGCTACCCATAAAACTTGACGTTGGATTGAGATCGGTCGTGCATGGGCTGCAACTACACTGCCAACAACTTCCACCCAGCAATTGAGCAAGCGAAGAAATGGTTGCTCCTGCCATTGAGCTTGCTGTTCAAGAATGCGTAAAATATGATTAACTGACCGCAATGACATTGTGCTAAATGGGATGTATGTACTTGCAATTTTCGCTAACATTGGCCCAAATGTATCTAAAGTCGAGGCACATTGGCAATGAGTCAAAATTCCCTGAACGATTCGGGTACTCCATTGTCTAAAACATCTGATCTGAAGCCAGTACTAGCGATGGCATTGGCAAGTCTAGAAGTGCAGCTAGATCAAGAGTTAACCCGATACCGCCGCACTCGTCATGGTGTGGCTAAGCCAAATTACAACACTGGTGAACCCCAAAATTTCGCTGGGAAGAGACAAACATCAATTCAAACTCCCCCAAATCACTCTCCAGAGCCAATCTCTAGCAGTATTGTGCCTCTAGTGGCTCAGTCTACTGAGGAGAAAAACCTCCTGTCACCAGATGACGATGCTAAACAACCAGAGGACTACTTAGAATCCAGTGAAGCACTGTTGCGAAGTCTCACAACAGCAAATCCCCATCAACGGGACAGTATGCTGTCGCCTATGGGTATTATCTCCATGCTGCTACTTTTAGTAGCTAGTCTAAGTCTAGGTTACGCGGTTTTTAATCCCCAAAGTTGGCCACAGTTGAAGGTAGGCAAATTATTTAACAGCCGTTCAGCACCGGAAAATCCTCAGGGAGTGAGAACTACTACCCAACCTCCAGACCAGACAGTACTCGCACCCATACCGAAGTATCCTAATTTAGCTGCCAAAGAATTCTCAGAGGTCAGAGATCCTATTGATGTAGTAGGATTAAAACCTAAAGTTCAACCGCTACCTACCCCGCTCACTTTACCACCAATTGTTAGCACTACACCTTTAGCCAAACCCACCTTAACCCCACCTCAGCTAAATGCACAAATCAAACCCTTAGGAGATGGTCCGTACTACATAGTAACCGATAATCAGGGCAGTGGCGCTCTTGCTACCGTAAGGCAAGTAGTACCCGATGCCTATCTATCACGAAACAGAAAAATTATTTATTTGGGTGCTTTAGGGACTAGAGAAGAAGCACAAAAACGATTACAACAGTTACAGCATCAGGGAATTAAAGCCCACTTACAACGGGAGTTAGGAGCCAGAATTAGGGAGAGCCGACATGGAAGTGATCAAGCGTATCCTGCGAGTGATTCGCGCTAATGTCAATAGTTTAGTAGGTGGTGCTGAAGACCCGGAAAAAAGCCTAGAACAAGTTGTGATGGAGATGCAAGCAAACTTGGTGCAACTGCGCCAAGGAGTAGCCCAGGCGATCGCCACCCAAAAACGCACCGAACGCCAAGCGGCCTCTGCCCAAACTCAATCCGAGGAATGGTATCGTCGTGCCCAATTAGCACTACAACAGGGCAGTGAAACTTTGGCACGGGAAGCTCTGACTAAGCGTCAAGCTTATAAAGACAATGCTACTGCCCTATCCAACCAAATCGCACAGCAAAATGAGGTGGTAGTCAAGCTAAAACAGGATATGCGAACACTAGAGTTAAAAATAGCCGAGGTGAAAACTCAAAAAGATATGTACATCGCTCGGTCGCGTTCTGCTGCTGCTACCTATCGACTCCAGGAAATGCTCACTGGTGTGTCCCCCACAGCTAGCTTGAGTGCCTTTGAGAAGATGGAAGAACATATTGGGCAACTAGAAGCAAGATCGGCAGCGATAGCTCAACTGAGTAGCGACGACTTGGAACACAAATTCACCTCCCTAGAATCTAATAGTAATATTGACTCTGAACTGGCAGTGATGAAAAACCAAACTGTCAAAGAGGGGAGCCAAATACAGCAGTTACCCAGATCTCAAGAACCCTGAAGTTTTTGTTCCCTCTAATTCAGAGTTTAGACGCACCGATTTAATCTGGAAAGATTACATTGAAATAGGTAGCTATAAAAAAGTGACCACAAAAGGAAAAACAGAATTATGGGATTATTTGATCGCATTAGAAGAGTAGTTAGTGCCAACCTCAACGACCTAGTTAATAAAGCAGAAGATCCGGAAAAGATGCTCGAACAAGCCATCCTGGAAATGCAGGAAGACTTGGTACAGCTGCGGCAGGGAGTAGCTCAAGCCATCGCTGCCCAGAAACGCACGGAAAAACAGTACAGCGATGCCCAAAATGAAATCACTAAGTGGCAGCGCAATGCTCAGCTGGCGTTGCAAAAAGGTGATGAAGCCTTAGCACGGCAAGCCCTAGAGCGCAAGAAAACCTATACAGAAACTAGTACCGCCCTCAAAGCCAGCCTCGATCAGCAAAGCACTCAGGTAGAAACCCTCAAACGCAACCTCATCCAGCTAGAGAGCAAAATTTCCGAAGCTAAGACCAAGAAAGAAATGCTCAAAGCCCGAATTACCACAGCCAAAGCCCAAGAGCAACTTGAGGGTATGGTGCGAGGGATGAATAGCAGCAGTGCAATGGCAGCTTTTGAACGGATGGAAGAAAAAGTCCTGATGCAAGAAGCCCGTGCTCAGTCAGCAGCAGAGTTAGCCGGGGCCGACCTAGAAAGTCAATTTGCCAAACTAGAGTCCAGTAGCGATGTTGATGATGAACTAGAAGCTTTAAAAGCACAACTGCTACCACCAGCCATACCTCAACATCAAGCCCAGCTACCACCAGAATCAAGTAAACCTACAGAACCTGTAGACGAATTAGAGTCCTTACGCAAGCAACTAGATCAACTGTAAGTTGGAGAAATATGATTTTAGCAAGTCCCACACTCCTTAGCTGTGGGATTTAGCATTGTTGGTAGTTGGTATTCCTGCCGTCAAAACAACCCACTCTCCGGTTTTTGAGTTGGTATGAAGCTCCCAGATTGAGATAAAGTATTGTGTGTGCCAAATATGATCGATGCCACCTGATGGAGACATAAGGTCAGTAACTCAACTCTAAAGAGTTGAGCTTGTAAGAGAAATCAAGCAAGCTGTGCTAACCAGACCACCTAGTAATAGGTAAACGTTATTTGAGTTACGACACCCTGGGATGCCAAGCTATCCCCCGCTCTGTCGCTAGTGGTTAAACAGTCTTAGAAGCCACGCTCGTTTCCCACTTACCGAGTTTTTTTATGAACAAAGGTGTAATCACCATAACTGATGCTGAATTTGAAGCCGAAGTGTTGAAATCCGACCTACCAGTATTGGTTTACTTTTGGGCTTCCTGGTGTGGACCTTGTCAATTGATGTCACCACTGATTAACTCAGCCGCTAACACCTACAGCGATCGCTTGAAAATTGTGAAAATGGAAGTTGACCCCAACCCACTGGCGGTCAAGCAGTACGATGTAAAAGGTGTGCCAGCCCTCAGGCTAATTCAAGGAGATAAATTATTAGAATCTATTGAGGGGGTTATTGGTAAAGATAAATTACTCAGTCTTTTAGATTCATCACTTAAGTAATGGGTAAGGAGTGGAGAAAAAATTATTACCTATCGCTAATCACAAATGATCCGGTTTGCAAAGCGTTTACAACCCCTACAATCGAATGTATTTGCTGATATGGACAGAGCCAAGGCTACGGCTACGGCTACTGGGCAACAGTTAATCGATTTGTCCCTGGGGTCCTCTGATTTACCAACAGCGGGACATATTATTGAGGCGATCGCTAAATCACTCTATGATCCTACTACCCACGGCTATTTGCTGTTTCGTGGCACCCAAGGATTTCGCCAGGCGGCAGCGGATTGGTACCAGCAAAAATTTGGCATTAAGGTAGATCCAGATACCGAGGTCTTACCTCTAATTGGCTCCCAAGAAGGGACTGCCCATATACCCTTAGCAGTGCTAAATCCAGGGGACTTTGCCCTGTTACTTGATCCGGGTTATCCTTCCCATGCTGGAGGAGTCCATTTAGCGAGTGGGCAAATTTATCCGATGCCCCTACGGGTAGATAATGGTTTTTTACCAGTATTTGCTGATATTCCCCCAACGGTCTTGGCTCAGTCACGGCTGATGGTGCTCAACTACCCCCACAACCCCACAGCAGCGATCGCACCTTTGTCTTTCTTTCAAGAAGCCGTTGCCTTTTGTCAAAAACACAATATTGTCCTAGTTCACGACTTCCCCTACGTAGATTTAGTATTTACAGATTCGTCCCCAGTTCCCTCAATTCTCCAAGCCGACCCAGATAAAAGCGTCTCAATAGAGTTTTTCACCTTATCTAAGTCCTACAATATGGGCGGATTTAGGATCGGCTATGCCATTGGTAACGCTGAATTAATTCGCGCCCTACGTCAGGTAAAGGCTGCCGTCGATTTTAATCAGTATCAGGGGATTTTGCGGGGAGCGATCGCGGCTCTCTCCGGTCCCCAAATAGGGGTAGAAACTGCTGTAGCTACCTTTCGCCAGCGCCGAGATGTATTTATCACCGCGTTAAATCGCATTGGTTGGAATGTCCCCACACCCCCGGCGACTATGTACGTCTGGGCCAAATTGCCCGTACCTTGGCAGCAAAATTCCATTGAATTCTGCACCCAACTTGTGCAAAAAACGGGCGTCGCTGCTTCTCCTGGTGCTGGGTTTGGTGAATCTGGGGAAGGTTATGTCCGCTTTGCTTTAGTGCAGGAACCACCTGTGTTAGAAGTGGCGGTGGAGAGAATTGCTGAGTTTTTGGGTTACTGAAGGTCATCTGTAATAGCTCAGAAAACTCTGCATTTGTCAAGGCGGGTAGAGGAAAAGTTGTTGACATTCAGGGTGCTTTGACTGTGAATGAGTACTGAAAAGATTTCTTAGCTCCTAAACCAGCCGTTAGAATAGAAATCAGGTATTTGTCAAGCTCCCTACCTTTGACCGTGGCTATATCTCCCTTAGTAAAAGATCCAGAACGCTTAAGCTATCGCCTCGCAGAAATTCCAACGGAACCTGGGGTATATTTAATGCGAGATGGAAGCGATCGCATTATCTATATCGGCAAATCGCGGAAATTGCGATCGCGTGTCCGTTCTTACTTCCGGGACAGCCCAAGTCACAGTGAGAGAATTACAACAATGGTCAACATGGTGACAGATATTGAATTCATTGTCACCGACACGGAAGCGGAAGCCTTGGTCCTAGAAGCAAATCTGATTAAGCAGCATCAACCCTACTTTAACGTCCTCCTCAAGGATGACAAGAAATATCCCTATCTCTGCATTACTTGGTCAGAGGAATATCCGCGCATTTTCATTACTCGTAAACGTCAACTAGGCAAGGAAAACGATAAATTTTACGGTCCCTATACAGATGCGGGGACATTAAGGGAAATATTACGCCTGTGTAAGCGCATTTTCCCCCTCAGACAAAGACCCCAACCCCTATTTAAAGACCGTCCCTGCTTAAATTATGATTTAGGGCGGTGTCCAGGTGTGTGTCAACAGCTAATTGCCCCAGCAGAATACCGGAAAATTGTCCAAAGGGTAGCCATGGTGTTTCAAGGTCGAAGTCAGGAACTAATCGATATCCTCACGGCCCAGATGGATGCAGCGGCAGAAGCCCTGAATTTTGAATTAGCAGCCCGAATCCGGGATCAAATTACTGGGTTGAGGTCCTTGACTGCCCAGCAAAAGGTGTCCCTCCCCGACGATACCGTGTCACGGGATGCAGTTGCCCTCGCTGCCGATGAACACCACGCCTGCATTCAACTATTCCAGATTCGTGCTGGTCAATTGGTCGGACGTCTAGCATTTGTGGCAAATGCCCACGTCGAAGGGGGAGCAATTTTACAACGAGTTTTGGAGGAACATTACCAAACCGCTGACTCCGTGGAAATTCCTACGGAGATTTTAGTGCAGCATGAGTTACCAGATGGGGAAATATTGGCGGATATCTTAACCCAACGCAAAGGGAGAAAGGTGACAATCCTCTCCCCCCTGCGGCAAGCCAAGGCAGAATTAATTGAGATGGTGGAGCGCAACGCCCAGTATGAATTGCAAAGAATGCAAAAATTTAACGATCGCAACCACCAAGCAATGCAAGATTTAGCAGCGATTCTAGATCTACCCGATTTACCCCACCGCATCGAAGGCTATGATATTTCCCATATCCAAGGGGCAAATGCCGTGGCCTCCCAAGTTGTCTTTATTGATGGCATACCAGCTAAGCAGCACTATCGTCAATATAAAATTAAAAATCCCACAGTCACATCTGGACATTCAGATGATTTCGCCAGTTTAGCGGAAGTTATTGGACGAAGATTCCGCAAGTATGTAGAGGAACCCCAATTGTCACGGGTGGAGAATCCTGACTGGCCGGACTTAATGATGATTGACGGTGGTAAAGGTCAATTATCCTCTGTTGTTGCCGTTTTGCAGGAGATGAATTTATTAGAAGATTTGCGGGTGGTCAGTTTAGCCAAACAACGAGAGGAGATTTTCCTACCGGGGGAATCCCAACCCTTAGAAACAGATGCCGAACAACCAGGGGTACAACTGTTGCGACGGTTGCGAGATGAAGCCCACAGATTTGCTGTGAGTTTTCACCGTCAGCAACGGAGTAATCAATTAAAGCGATCGCGTTTAGATGAAATTCCCGGTTTAGGACACCATCGGCAGAAACAGTTGTTAGGGCACTTTCGCTCAGTTGATTATATTCGCCAAGCTACCGCAGCCCAACTGGCTGAGGTGCCAGGTATTGGTGCGCGTCTGGCACAGGAGATTTATGATTATTTCCATCCCTCTTGATTCAAGTTCTGGCAAGAAAATGGCAAAACTAGAGTGGGATGAAACTTTACATTAAAAGCAAAAAAAGGGGTTGGACTAGATCAAGATTGGTGGGAAAGAGTATCGCCTCATCACCTTTGGCAAATCACATCCCGTGACGCTCCTACATCTCTCTTGCGAGTAGATGTAGGCTTCTGGCAGAAATTATCTTTCCAGAACTTCCTTGTGCAAAGCACACGCTTCGCGAACGTGGTACTCCCAAAGTTTCCCACTACGG
>Ga0116227_10007049_pt1 | contig 22263 bp, 19 predicted proteins | sample S1TSphgellanicum_FD_89693 | JGI IMG/M metagenome (GOLD analysis project Ga0116227, IMG submission 89693) | Host-associated microbial communities from peat moss isolated from Minnesota, USA - S1T2_Fb - Sphagnum magellanicum MG | ecosystem: Host-associated > Plants > Peat moss > Unclassified...
AAAAAAAAAAAAAAAAAAAAATTAAAATTTTATTTAAAAAAAAAAACAAACAACCCCCAACCCCCAAAGAAAAACCCAAAAAAAAAAAAAAAAAAAAAAAAAAACTCGCCCAATTTTGCTTTGGCAAGTTTTCAGGTCAGAAAATCCCAAGCCTTTTTTCTCGTCCTGGAATCCCACCAGCAACAGCAGCGACGAGGAAGAAGACGACGAAGAAAATTCTTCCGAGAAGAAGAGAAATTGTTCTGAAATCTGGCGAGAACAAGAGTTTTTTTTTTGGAAGAAATCATCTTTCCCAGGTTTCTGATCAGGGATTCTTTTGGACCAGAAGGTTTTCCGATCACAAGATTTTCTGGAGCCAAGGGTTTTCGAAGAAGCCAGCCATCCTCGGAAGGATCTTTTCTCCTTTTCTTTTCTTTTGGGTCTGTGAGACAAGAAGGTGGGGATCAAAGGAACTGGAAATCCATCGATCGATCGATCGATTGATCGACCATGGGTGGCGAGAATGAGGAAGAACTGCAGCGGATTCTTCCACAACCCAAGATCTCCCCTTCGATGCTCTCATCAGATTTCGCGAACCTAGCGTCAGAGGCGAAATTCATGGAGCAGTGTGGTGCAGACTGGCTGCACATGGATATCATGGTAAAGACATATACATCTCGAGAACTCCAAAGCTAGCTCGGTTGCTTCAACCATCTCTTCTGCTGCCTGACTGATTGACACTGATTCAGTTTCTTCTTGGCTGGATGTTATGATTGTGTGCAGGATGGGTAAGCTTTATGTGTATGTACAAATTTCGTGCAAGCTGAGGACAGTGAATTGATCCATGGCCTCTCCTCCCTTCTGCAATATTCTTCTGCCATGCCTTGATGCTGCTCTTCTTCTTCTGCAAATTTTCTGTGATGGGTCTTGCTGCTTCTTCTTCCTCTGCAATTTTTCTGTATTGGGTCTTGCTGTTACTTTTCCTTCTGCAATTTTTCCTGTGATGTGTTGATTCTACTTCTTCCTCTTGTGCAAATTTTCTGTGATTGGGTGATGCTACTTTCTTCTACTACTTTTTCTTCTTCCTGTTAAATGCAGGCACTATGTTCCAAATTTGACAATTGGGGCACCAGTCATCAAGTCATTGAGAAAGCATACCTCGTGAGTCTTTCTCCTCACATTTTCTGACTCATTGAGGAAATTATTTTGTTTTGACACTTGATCTCATTGCAAATCTCCTCATTGGAAATCCATGGAGTATATGCTTTGCACCTTTGGATTTTTTCTTTCAAAGCCAGCAATTCTCCAATGTATGAAATGCCAAATTGTGATCAAGCAGGTGCATTCATATTTTTGCAGGATGTTCCTGGACTGCCATTTGATGGTGACAAACCCATTGGACTACGTTGATGAGCTTGTCAAGGCAGGTGCTTCCGGTTTCACTTTCCATGTGGAAGTAGCCCAAGGTGTGTCTTCTTCTACCCAAGTCCTGGAAATTCCAAGTTCACTTCTGGAAATGCAACAGAAACTCAGAATTTGCAGAGTATTTCAGGGTATCTTTAAAGTGTACGAAAGTTGTGGACTTCTTCTCTTTCTCAATCTCATCATAAATGTAATCTTTAGCAGAATATCATCAAAATCTCCTCTGGTTTTTCTTGTGCAAGAATTGTGTTTCTCAATAAGTGAAGCACTTGGTTGTCGCTTTTATTCGTTGAAGAGAAAACCAATGACAGCAGATGGGGTATGGGTGGAAATTGGCACTGACAGATAATTGGCAAGAGCTTGTGCGGAGAATCAAGGCTGGGGGTATGCGTGCAGCAGTTGCTCTGAAACCTGGCACACCAGTTGAAGTTGTCTTCCCTTTGGTACGATATGATGCAAGAGGGGCTTTTCAGGCTTCATACATTCATATAGTTAAAAAGACCAAATCGGTCAGAATAAGTTGCAATCTTCCTGATGAAAAGCATCAAGTTTTACTTGGATGATCTTTCTTCAACTTGTGTGGCAATTGGATATTTTCATGTATCTCACAGTACTTGAGGTTCTTTTCTTCGGGATGCTGGTCTGATTCCATATCTGATTCAGTTGGCAGATTTCCTGATACAAACATGAGAACCACTTTGACATAACTGAACCAATGGCTGCAGGTTGAGAGTGCAGAACCTGTTGACATGGTGCTTGTCATGACTGTTGAGCCTGGATTTGGAGGCCAAAAATTCATGCCTGATATGATGACCAAGGTGTGTTTGTATCTCTCGCTCTCTCTCTCTCTCCAATTGCATGGTACTTTTCTGGAAGATTGTACAGTGAGGTTGTCACTGGCACAGTTTGTGGTTGAAATGCAAAAGGTCTTGTGTTCATAACCAGGGTTCCTTTGCCATGGGGGCCTGGCAGGCTCTGCTGATATCAGAGTACCAACAAGGACCATGATCAGTGTCTGAAACCTATTAGTGTCCTCTTGGTGACACAGATAATTTTTGCAAAGAGCTTGTTAGCTGCAGTTCAAAAACATTATGAATGGAAATTTCTGTCAAAATTTTGTAGCATGCAATATGCAGAAGTCCTCATACTAACACACATTTTTATGTTGTTGAATTTTGACATTAGGTCAACACCTTACGCAAGAAATTCCCACATCTTGACATTCAGGTGCTTCTCTACTTGAAACCCTATATACACCCAACTTATTCCCAAATGATTTCACAACCTGTTTCTTTTGTTTTTCTAGCTGTTATTGCTCCATCCTTCTTCAATACAAAAGAAACATGGTATAAGAGGTCTTGACCATACTTGTACTCTCTTTGGGTTTGTCAGGTTGATGGTGGGCTTGGCCCATCAACAATACAGCAAGCAGCAACAGCAGGGGCAAATTGCATTGTTGCAGGAAGCTCTGTGTTTGGGGCACAGGATCCGGCTGGTGTGATTTCTGACCTGCGTAATGGTGTTGAAGGAGCTCAAGCTTCCTTAAGCTTTTTCAAGTGAAGTATGGATTGGATTTTACCTTGACACTACTTCTATAGTGAGATTCTATTCCTACCTTGTACCATTTGAAGCCATTTGAAGCTTCAAATAAAATATCATATTAATGAGCAATGCTTTAAACAGCAGCTTGACATCAGTTGTCAAAGAAAAATGACGAGTGAATAAGCACATCTAGAGCACTGTACACCACTTCCAAGTGGTACACCTATCATTTAAGAACCAAGACCACAATATCCTAGACCTTTAGATTCATAAGCAACGCTAGTCTTGTTGCAGAAAAAGAGAATGAATTGAAAACATTGACATTCCAATGGAGAGAAATACATTATCTGCTCTGCTCCACAGAGATCAGATGAAATTGTCTTGCTTACAGTTAATAAGTCAGCCCACTAGGCTGCCATATACAAAATTACAACAGATATACATCGGTAGAACACTCCACCTGACAAACACTTACAAAAGAGATAAAAACTAGAATACAATACAGTGCACTTTGCCTACATCTTGCCTAAACAGGCTCATGGACTATTTAGCTCTTGTCCGGAAACTGCAGAACCTCTGTCAATAACCACATAGGGAGTCGCACTTGTCAGGATCCAAGTCTCAGCACAACAGCCCCGTGCTTCAGTAGGCTTAAAGTTCATAAGGAACTGACCTTTCCCATCTAAACTTTCCCACAGAAGGTTCAGAACCAAGGTTGCCCTTGAAATTTCACTTCCACAGCATTCTTGCTGCAAATAAATGAAATTTGCTACAAACATTATGTTCAACCAAAATCATCACAACCCCTATACACAAGTTGTTTCTCTGTAAAGATATCAGAGTAACAGTTCTGCCAGGAAAACTTTCCTTGACTGTGAAGCAGCACTAAAAACTGAAACACTTTCTATGCCAATACTGCTATATGGTTACAACAAACGCACTGGATGTGCCAGTGAAATGTTTCACTTCCCCAAACAATCGCTTATAAGCACCAAAATGACGGATCCTGTACACTCCTGGCTGAGCTGATTCTGGCACTGTCCACTCAACTGTACCAAAGCTATATGTGCTATACTTCATAGGCCTGCTCCAGAGATACTTCACACTCCAATCATCATCATCATAAGCAGGTTGCCATTTTGCTGTTGCATCAAGAACCTCAACCAAAGCATATGTGCCCTCTGTCAACAAATCATTTCGTGGACACCCAGTATAAAATTGTGCATATACAGTATCCCCAGCTTTGTAAGAGGAGTTGGCTGGCACATCATCTTTGCAATCACCAAAATCAACTCCTGATGGTGTCCCATCTGCAACAACTCCTGGCAAGAAACCTAATTGTTTGTCCAAAAGGTCTGGTGGTGAAGGCCCTGGTGCAATGTCTGTGCCTTGTACCAGTGATGTAGCCAGCTTTTCAAACTCTTGAATATACCCACTTAAGGTATGAGGCCCATATAGTGTCGAAGCACCCTGAGAAATCACACAAGATGGTATTCCAGTTAGTTCAAAGCACCAAAATAAACTAAACTCATCATCTTCAAGGTCTCAGTACTCTATTTAAGGGTTTCCGAAACAAATAAAACAGTATATACCATGTAAGGTCTGCAGTAAGCGTCCTCCAAAACATGAGTCATTTATCTGTGGGTAATGATACTATTGAAGGATGACTGTTTATGGTGCCAGTCCCAAAAGAAGCTATTGCCAATCTCAGGGTTTCAAAAATTAGATGTTCAAGGTGTGGTTGTCCTTTAAGTCTGATATGTGAAAACAAGCACCAAGAGAAAGCAACCTCATATCTCTGCATTTCATATTCCTCGAAAGTGGTGATGTATTGAGAGTAAGAGCCTGTGAGTCCTGCTATGATTATGTGGGCATCCTGGAATTCACTGCCTCCTTTTTCCAGAAGAGTGGCCCGCACTGCTTGTCGCAAGCGGCGACCAGCCATTGTCGTGAACTCTGCCAGGAATGAGGTCAAAACAAGAGACATCCACTGTTATCAACACCCATCTTGCTTTCAACATTGCTGTGGTAAGAATGAAAAAAGTCACCAAATCAGAATTGATCAAAGAGGTTGGCCACCCATTACTTCACAAACATATCAAGGATCAGGAAATTTTGAGCATGGGTTTCGCATGTGGGTACCTCCAGGAACAGAAAGTATTATGATCTGCCCAATTCGTAATATCTGAATAGGAAGCACCGCAGGCTGCCATTGCAAACAATATAGATCAGATTCAGAGTGGGAGGAAACTACCGTAATTACAAATTCCAGAAGTTCTTACATCCAGCCATCCATGAATCCATGAGTCCGTGGCACAAGAGCACCAGTTAAGTGATTTCTAAAGTGCATTCCTAAACCTCCACAAAAGCACCTCTGATAAGCACCTCAAAAACTTCACATTGGTCACAAGCTCATTTTCAATGAAAGTGACAAAACATCACAGTTTCATGGAGAGACAAAGGAACCAAAGCAAAACTTATTTTGCAAACCTTCCACATTCCAACATTCCCATGAATGGATCACAATGCCTACCGCCCAAGCATAAGGAGTAAACATCTCCCCTGTGTCGATCAAAACAGGCTTTGGCTGTTGGCAATTCACTTGCTCTTGACTTGGTACCCTCAAAGCACCACCCACTATTCTCCAGAACAAATTCCCCTGCAAAAGAATCCCATTGGCATGAAAAGGTGAAGGAGACTTCAGGGCTTACAGAACAACCCCTTCTTGTCAAGGGTAAGCAAAGCATCAACATAATTCTTGCAGGACCTCAGTAACACATGCAGACAGACACTAAGTTTCTTCAAACCTTGTTGTCCCCTTGTGTGAAATCAAAGGCTCCAGGCCCATCTGTTGTGCCTGCAGCAAAACTGAAGCCAACAGCTGCTGGACATGTTGACACCACTTCCCCAGAGGTAAGCAGCACACCCAGGCTTGACATATCAACATATGCTTGTCGGTAATCTATCTTCCCATCCACTTTCTTTGTGGCTGTTTGGAAAAGGTCAATTGCCTTGTCTGATTGTCGTTGACCTATGATTTTTGTGCTTGCAAAATGGTCTTCTGGATATCTGGAAACATGCAATGAAGTATGTAATGAGTCACTGCTGTACCATCATGGCATTTAACCTATCAGTCACAGCAAAGGACAGGTTTCCGTATTGAAATCCAGAGTATGCTGACTCAATATATGATAATTCTAGTCACATCCAGTCACTATTGACCGAGTAACACAGGAGTGCACCCCGTCCAGAGTTACACTCTTTCTTCATAAGGCAACAGTGATATAACATGAAGATGTTGAGTTTTGACAATGAGTGATAAAGTTCAGAGCATACGCTGGACCACGACCAACACAGAGCTCATTTCTGCCATTGCAAGTACTGTGGTTGAAGTCACATGGAAGTCCAGAGTCAAGGCAAAATGCTCCCAGAACATTTGGGGAGTTATCACACTCATTGCTTTGGCAAAATGCTGCTACAAAGGGTGGATCAAGAGGGTTGGTGAACACACTTCGTACACGGTGCATGATACTTGCCATTTTTGTTGTGGGCATCCCTCCTGATGGCACAATACTACGGGCAATGTTGTGAGCTGTTTCTTCTGTAACCTGCTGGAGCCCTCCTGCAAAATGTCACATGTCATTCTCACATCAACATTCTGGAGCTTGAACTTGAGAACTCAGCACAGTTGTAGGTTAAATACAAGACCACTTGGAGCATATTGAGTCCCACATCCAAACTATCTTCATATTTCACCACCTGAAAAGAACGATATGTACCAAGAATGCTGGACTTTCTGTGCAGGGATTGCTTTGATACACTGCTGAGCTTAATTGAAGCATTATCCTTCACAGATGGTCTTCCAACTTTGCTGTGTGCAAACCAATCTTCCATAAATCGTGAAGCTGCCCCCTTGTTGTCACTGCTGATAAGCTCATTTGTGCGGTTCATGGAGGTTCCATGGACTGGAAACCAACTGAATGAACCAACAGGACCCCATTCTTCATCCACAAACTTGAGCAGAGACATGTTCTTGTCAACATCATATTTGTACATTGCTCGTTCCTCAGCTGGGTTATTCAAGTATGCACTGGGGCTGCGATTGATGTTTGTCTCCAAAAGCTCTCCTGTAAATAATTGCAACCACTTGAGAACATTGATCATAAAAAGCAACCACATGTTCAAACTTGAACCCTACTTAAAACTACACAGTGACACAGTAACCCCAAGTGTGCTGCACAGTTAAACCACAATGCAATAACTCTTGTAAGTATCAGCAGCAACAGCAAGACTCTGACACAATACTGCCTAGCTTAAGAGAAATATGAAAATAGGAGGAGATGATCCCAAAAAATCCAAAGAAGAAAGAGAAAGAGAAGAAGAGACAGACAACATGCAGAACTTCAAGGCCATGATCTTTTGAGAACAAAGTGGGATTTTGAAAGCTCCCCATTCAGTGGCCATGGTGCCACATTAATCTCTTGCTGCTGGTGAGTAAAACATCACAGTTAGCTATAGAAAATTGATAGCCTGGTCTTGTACAAAGTCAGTATTTGGTAGCAGGCTTCAGTACCTTGCTTTTTGATCAAATGCACAAAGCAGAGCATACACAAACTGTTACAAGATACCAAGCATCCAGTTGGAGATTGGTCCTTCTCACCTTCATTGAAAAAGATGGAACCGGGCCGAAGGTTATTGTGAGCTTGGACAATGGCTTGCTCAATGCCATTTACGAGAGCATCAAATGACTGGCGCACAAAACCCAGTGAAGTGACAATGTAGAGCACATACTGCAAATAACCTCCAGGGCCTGAGTGTGAGTGAGTACCACTGATCGCCACATTCTTCTCAGTGTAAAGGTCACCATACCTACCCAGATGCCCAGCGACAAACACTCAAAAACAGCTATGTGGTCAACATCATACAAAATCACAAATCTCAAAGGATGACCAAAACATAGCAAAACATCCTCCCAGGATTGCTCCAAAAACCCTATTTTTTTCCACCAGGAAAACAAAGCTCATAGGCTTCCTTTTGTCTAGTTACACCCAAAGTCATCCTAGATGGAGATTAGAGCACTTGTGAAGATTCTTATCAAGAATGAGATTCCTTTATTAATCCGAGCCCAAAACTATTTCCTTGATTCCCCCATCCACCACCCACTCTGAGAGCCCCTTTTGCCACACAACTATGAATAGCAGAAAGCTTCGAGGAGAGAGAATGTGGGCAACATCAGCCAGTCCGTGTGTGTTTGTTTACCTATCTTTAAGGCGTGCAAGGACCCGGAGGGTGACAGCAGTTGAAGCCATGCAAGCATCAGTGTTGACGAACACCACTCGCTGCTGCTGTCCACTATTGCTGGAAGAAGACTCAGCAACAATAAAGGCACGAGCTCGAAGGCGCATGTGAATACCTGCTGCATTTTGTGCTGGGTTTGCATAACCCATCATGTTGACATCTGCCGCTGGCCCTGTGATGTCGTGAGATCCCACTCCTATCATGTAGTTTGGCGATGAAGCTTCTCCATAGTTCGGCTTGGCAATTAGGGTTACAACAAAAACAAGTCCCACGAGGAGGAGGGGAAGACGACGATGGGACTCACACGATCTTGCCATGTTGAACGCTTCTTCTCGGAAGAATTTCCTTCTCCTTCTTGTTCTTCTTCCTCGTCGCTGCTGCCGCTGCCGCTGGGGTTCCAGTACGAGAGAAAGCTTCGGACTTCGGATCCTGAGTGTGATTTGAGTTCAAACCCTTAAAAAACCCTAATTGCGGGAAAGAGCCACATAGACGCACAAAAGCAGCGACAGATGTAGAGAGAGAGAAAGAGAGAGATTTGTATTCCTCTTTTGCGAATTGCTTTCTTTTCAAGAAATTATTTTCCCTTAGCGATAGTTGTTACATTATTGAGTCTTATGAGTTGAGTTAAGAATCACCATCTTTGCAAACTCACAGACTTTTTTTCTTTTGGAAGCTATTTTTGTCTCTCTCTAGCCACCTTTTTGTCGAGGTGTTTGGTTTTGGTTTTGATTGTCAACCGACTCGTTTCTTCTTCATGTTCATTAATTGTGTAGAGTGTTTTGTTTATGGAGTTACTTTGTTTCGATGGTTGAATGGTTTTTCTGTGAGGAAACAAATCATGGAATTCGGCACAGCAACAATGTTTGCCTCTATGCACCCAGTTGATTGTTGCTTATGTATCTAGGACTAGATTCATAGCTGGTCTTTTTTTTTTTGAGAATGCTCCTATAAGCTCTGGACCAATTTGGAAGGAGATTGAGGAGAAGAATCCAATTGCATGTTTGAACAAGTTGGTTGCAAAAGAGTTGGTTTCTTAATGTTTTGAATACAAGCAAGAGTTTTTTGTGAGAGCAACATTTAGTTGCTTCTTGCAAAATCTGGCCTTTTGAGAGCTAGGATCAACAATGTTTTTTTAATGCTTGCAACAACAACTCTTCACAACAAGGGTTTGTGTCACACTGTGGCCTTGCCATTTTACATTAAAAAAGGTTGATCTTAAGGCAAAAGAAGAATTATGGAAACTCAAATATTTCCATAACACCCTATCACACATATAGCTTGTCAAAATTATTTTAATTAGATTAAAAAATAATAATATTTTAGGTCTTTTTTTCAATTTTTAGTCCACACATTATGGATACATTGTCATTGCCAAAATAAATAAATGTCCCCCCAAAAAAGGATTTCCACTCTTTTGTATTAAATTTTGCATTTATAATAACTACAAATACAAAAGATTAAATTTAACAATTTAACACGTAAAATCTAGAGGTTAGAAAAATCTTTTAAATCTAAAAATATTATTAACATCAATAAGATTTGTGTAATCAGTTAAATGTGGAATAATGTAGAGGTCATGTGTTTGTGTTTTTTTTCCTTTTTTTTCTGAGTTTCTTTGTAAAAAAACTTCTTTGCAAATTTGTCAAATCAGAATTATATATATTATAATTTATAGTAATTTATATCTTATAATTCTAAATAATCTAAATAATATCTGTGAAATGTACATCTCAATGTTTTAGTCTTCAACATCTTTTCAAAAGGTCTTCCTTTGTATCATTATATGGTGCACCATATTTCATGCCAAAAGAATGATTAAAATGGGCATGACATTATGGCACATTGTGAACTATTGTTAGGTTTGTTAAATAATTTTAAATCTTAACTTTCTAGTGAAATGATGATATTTTATCATTAATTCTTTGTATGGATGCTTCAACAAATATTTCTTATTCATGAAATGAATCCTTTCCGAGTATTTCAATCTATATTCAAATTCATATTGTATCAAGTTTACCTTTACCCTTAATATAAAAACTACCAATGTGACACAAAAAAATGGATTGTGTAGTGTGTAATCACCCATTTACCGAGGTTAATGATATCTATTCATGCTTATGTCATTTATGTAATAACTAATCAAACGCTCAAAATATGGGCATAGGGCTTGATCAATATTACAAAATTGAAGGATTCTTTCAACATTCTAGTGTATTTGGCAATTATAGAAATAATTTCTATGGCTATGGAAAAATATATATATTTGTGATCCAAAAGTTGGAAGTGTGAGAAATGATTATTTCGAGTGAAATGTTTGAAGAAGGTCGACAATTTTTAGAAAATCCTGAACTATTTAGTAACTTTATATCAAATATGATGAAGGTTGCAATTGGAGAGCTTTTGGAAGGTCACATTGGTGTGGAGCTTGCCAATATATTTTTTCAACGATTAAAAGAAAAAATTGCAATACATGTTAGAAAGGATACATTTAAGAGGGGAACCAATAGAGTTGCCGGAGCATTTTGATCATAGGTCATTGCTAAAAATTTGCAAAAAGTGAACCATCGAATGCAAGCCCAAGCCCCACAAACTAAGTCCTGAAAGTTAAGGTGACAAGTTTTTTTTTGTTTCTTAATAAAGAAGGGTGAAGGCTCAAACTCTAAAGACCAAGCCTTAGAGTAATAAGTATTTTTTAAAATTAAAAAATTAATGGTTGTTATCTAGAAGTCATTTACAAAAGAGTTATCATTCCTAATTAAGTTTACATTAGTTAGCAAAACCTTAAATCTTTGAAATGAAAAATTTGCAACATGGGACGTTTATATGTAATCATCTTGCTAAAGGTAAAAAGTTAAGATAAAATGCACACTATTACTTAGTGAAAAGCTAACAATCTTATGTTAATGAAAATGCATATAATGTATTGATATGGCTATTTAGTGGTTCATCACATATGGTTTTAGGGTTTTTTTTGGGCCTCTAAAATCCTTTTTACAAAAAGCAAGCCATTTTTTTGGTAAAATTTTGGTGATAATTAACCAAAAATAAGATGACTAGATGGAGCTTGGCTTCCCAATAAAATGAAGGGTTTTAAAATATTTACTAGTTTTAACTTGAGATGTTTCAAATGGCATTAAACTTGGTGACATGAATTTTTTTAGAATACTATTTATTTATTTATTCACTACATAGAAATATTTTTATAATGTGTAATTTCTTTAAATAATAATTATTTAAATTTGGCTCCATGTTGTTACACACTCCCAATGATAATGAAATGACTTTATGGAATTTTAATTCCATTTGAACAACATTACATGTACCTTGAATTGAATTCAAATTCAATTCAAAAGAAAAAAGATGCAAATCATTGCAAAAGGTATTGAAAATATGTTTATCATTTCCATCATCCATGACCTCTAGTGTTTTAAAAAAAGAATTATAAAAAAACAAAAAGTTGAGAAAAAACCTTTCCACTTCATTTAAAGTAGATCCAAATTGAAATATATTTTGATAGGACAAGATTACCAATGAATTCTAAACCAATTTACCCTATACCAACTCCAATGTACCATCATTAGTAGAATTTAGACTTCAAGTCAAATAATATTGATGATAATTTAATGATATTGACCATAACAATTCATTGAAAAAAGTTTGTATAAGAAACTTTGGTTCACAATGATTTTGTGATGAAAGTTTGTAATGAAATCTTATTTTTAGAGTATCAATATTTGAACCTTTTTCCTTGGTGCATGCACACATTGTTATAAAAATACCCATTTTACAAACACAAGGGACAAATAACAACATCATGTGGATGAAGATCATGATATTACACACATGACATCCTTAGAAATAACAAAATGATAAAAATATAAAAACCTTTGCAAAAAAAAACCATGTATTATTAATCCCCTCCCATGTTAGAATAACATTTCAAAACACAAATGAACCTTCCACTTTTGTAAAATTCTTAGAATTTGAAAAGTTCTTTTACTTAAGGTCAAGAACATCTTTGTGAACCAGCCTCAATTTTGTTGCCGGTCCTAGTTATTGCCTTTGGTGAACCTTCAAATTTAAAAAACTCTTGAAAAATGTTCCATATGGCCTTATGGGTAAATGCATGATATGGTGGTTCATTTTTTGGATTATAACAGCCATTTTTGCATAATGATGTTTTTTTAACACTTATAACAAGAAATAAAATTGTCAGATTGTCAATTGACAATTATTTACAAATTAGCAATTTGATTTTGAAGAAATTTATGTAATTTTTAAAACTGAAAATACACCCACCTTTAATAGTGGATTTTTAAAGTTTAAAAAGTAGATTTGCTCAATAATTAATGGTAGAAAATTGAAATGTTCGTATTGAATTTTGTTTCAAATTGTTTATAATTTCTCAATATGTGGTGTAAAATGTAATTATAAAGGTTTATATGAAAGTTTTCCCTAAAAAATCGTAGTAAAATTTTAGTTAAAGATATTTTATTAGTTAAAATTAAATCATATTTATGAATCCTTAACATTGTTATGTTTTCACAATTTTCAAAATGTTTTTTCAAAGATACATATTTTTAGAATCTTTCTTTGTGTTCCTATTAATATGGAGTTATCACTATGAAAAAATGAAGTGATTTACAATTGGCCTTGCAATTAGGTTATTGAATAACAATGATTATTTGCAATTCATTGCAACTCAATGCATTTCTACGAGCATGAGCGCTATCAAGTAAATTGAATGAATTGCAATAGATGCAACTCTTTGCATATGGAACCATATACATATGCAACTCATGTAACTTAGTTACAATTATGTATGAAGCATTATTGTGCAATTCTAATGCAACTAGTTTGGAATTTCAATGATAATGTCATGTTGACTTTATTTTTCATTCATCCATCAAAATCTAAAAGATGGCACTATGTGGGTTTTGGGTGAAAAACATGTTTTATTTTAAATATTAAACTCCACCATCCATTATGATTGCTCATTTTATATGGGTTTAAATTATGACATGTGTTGTAATCAAAAGTTGCCATGTGGCATACTAATTGAGTTTTGAAAAAATAAAATAAAATCTATTTAAATAGCTAAATAGGTTAATACATAGGCATAGGTAAGTAGGCAATATTAGGTAGGTAATACATACTTACATACTTACCTACACTACATACTTACTTGCTTACCTAGGTAGGTAAATAGGTAGGAAGGTAAAAGGGTAAGTCAATTAAATAATAATCATGTAAATATTTTTATTTTATGTTTTGTCTTTAGGGTTAAACTTTTTTCAATTCACCCCAAATTGACACATGTATTTTAATGTGAACACATAAACAATGACACCTTCTTTATATAGTTTGTGACATGAGATTCAAGGACAAAACATATGGGTTAAATGTTTTAGTTACACATTGGTTACAAATTGGGTTGCAACTAATTTTTCCCCCCCACATTCTTTGTGTTCATTTTTTATTTTATAAATTCAACAACTTGATACATAATTATTTGATAATTATATATGTTAATTAATTATTTGAAATAAACATTTGAATTTTTTTTTGAATTAATCAGTCTAATTCAAATAATTAAGAACTTCATTATCAGATAAATATTCATTAATTAACAAATTATTCAAATTTGGATAATTAATCATTCATTATCTAAATTTGAAATTCTTAATTACTTATTTAAATTAACTAATGAACTAATTATCCAAATTCAACCAATTAACTTAGAGCAATAGTTTATTATTCAGCCTAAGTAATCAATTCATAATAATTAAGTAATTAATAATATTTAATATTTAATAATGAATAATTTTTTGAAAAATATTCATTACTCAAAATTCAAAAGTAAATATGAATTTGGTTAGAAGATATAATTATCATATAATTAATTATTTGATTCAATTAACAAATTTTTCTAAAATTTGACTAATTAAGTTGTATTAATTGTGCAATTTTTAGTCCAATTAATTAGTTCATAGTAATTACATACATTAAATATTAAATAATATGTAATAAATAATAAGTTATTTGAAAAAAATATTATTAATATTAAAGATTTTTTTCAATTATTAATTTATTAACTATTGAATAATAGTCACAAAATCATGGAAAATATATATTTTATAATAGCAACATAATGGCACAACTAGTGGTATCAATGGAAATCATAGTTGAGAACTAGTTGCAAATGTTATGTTTAATGGGTGATGAAAATGTTTACATATGCCACAATCATATGTGTCCACTAGTTTTCACTAGATACAACTAATTATACATTAGTTACAACATACACAAGAAGAAATTTTGTTTTTTCCCACCTACACATATTACAATTACTATCTAATTTGACTACAATTTAATTACCTTTAATCATCTTAAGTTTGTAAGTGGCTTGTTGCACTAATTAATGGTCAATATTGTTCATAGTTGTTATAGTCATTAGTTGTTCACTTATGAATATAATTTGGAACTTTCTTATTTTTTTGAATAATTTCAAATTGTTAACATGAAAATTGTGATAGCCTTTAATTGTATTTACACAATGCATTATAATATGTTAATGATTTTTTTGACATTTCTTCAATTATCAACATGATAATGAAGTCTAATTGAATTCATGAAAAGTTAATGTGACCCAACCGGTGTCTACAAGTGTAACCAATAGTGGAAAAGTGGATGTTGCAGTCCAACAAAACTTGGTAGGTATGCTTGTCAAATATGAAATGCCAAGCCTTGTTGATGAAGTTGGGATAGGCCTTACCAAATTAGGTGATGTCAAACATGTTTCTCTTTCTACACTTGAACCTTACAACGAGGAAGCCGAAGTGGAGTATTCTTTAGAGCATGAGAATTCCATGGAAATACAAATGGTGGAACTTGTTCATGCATTAACCAAAAAGGCGAGGGATGTGAAGTGTTTTTATGGAAGAAGAATTTGACAATTTCCTTAAAATTGGAATGTTTGCAAGGTGTAATCCTATGTGAGCAAAAGTGTGTTAGACAATGTATTAATCCCTTTGAATTAGAATCCCATAAGAAAAAATGGAAGAGGAATAATGTAGGTGTTATTATTGGTCAAAGGCAATTGGATCAAAATCTTCATGAAATTCAATAAAAGTTGGAGAAGACCCAAGTGGAGGAGAAGCAAGTAAGGGATGTTTTGATGATTCTACAACATATTTTTATTATCGTAAAAGGCATGTTCACTTGAATGGTGAAAGAAATGAAGATTGTAGCAGTTCAACATGGAGTGGTGATCACAGTAGTAGCTAAACACAAACATGTCATGAAATGTTTAAAGGCAACAAAACATAAGTTCTTCAAAATGCAAATTAAGGAGGAGATTTAGCATGCCAAGTTTATAAATCTTGAATCCAAGGTGCAATTATTTAAAGAACAAAAAAAGAGTAACATGTGAGCCAACGAAACATGTGAAAAGATTTTTCTGGAAAAAATATAGGGTTTGGAAAACCAAATCCAACTTGCAACTATCAAAGAGAAGGAAGTAGTTGAACAAAAGGAAGCAAAAACTAGAGCATTCAACTAAAGCAATCCTTTATGATCAATTGCTTGAGAATTAAAATGAAAAAACTTCAACGGTTCTTAATGAAGCCTAATTATTAATGGTGCAGTTGTATTACTAGAAGGAGTAAGACATGGTAATGGAGCTTAATGCATTGCACATGCACGTCTTCGAGAGCAAGAGGAATATGAGGAACAAAAATTTAAAAAGAGGAGCAAAATCAAGATGTAGTATAAGAAATATTAGTTACGAAACTTACAGAGCAAACTAGAAAGAAGGAACAAGTGGAGGGTGGCAAAAGTGAAGAAAATAGTCACAACGGTGGTGGGAGTGTGAAAAGGATAGGAATTCAGAGTAGCCGCTTGATGATTTCCACCACAACAACATTCCCCCACAACATAGCATTATTAAGGTTGAGTATGCTTCCCCATATGTAACGAACATACAAAAACTATTTCTCCAACATTAAATGCAAAAATTGTTGGGTTGAAACCTTGTAGTCTAAGCAATGTACTGCATATCTTGAAGGAATTAGAGTATATTTTACTAATTATTCCTCACCTAAAGGTGTATTATTTCATTTATCACCTATAAACATGCATTTTAGTAGGATTTGCTCCACCAATGCTCAATGCTCGAATCCTGATTGAAGATTTTGAACAAAATGTGGAAGATATAGGATAGGGAGTTTTGGGAGGAGTTGGCATATAATTTTTTTGTGGCTATATCATTTTCAACGATGGGTGTGGCTATGGAATATTGGAGCATCTCATAGGTTGTTTGGGTGTATATGTGTTGTAGTATTGATACAAATTGAAAGTGGCATATATAACAAATATTATCTTAAGCATTCGACGATAGTTAATCACAAGCCCACTTTTGTCATGGCTAGAAGAGATCCTATACTAGAAGAAAATAAAGGAGGACACCATGGAAACACAGTAGTGGGTGTAGAAACAAAAAGAATTATAGGAAAGCTGTGCATTCAAGAACTTATTAAAGGAGGCAATGACATTGACCAATTGATATTGTTCAACAAAGGGACCAAATCTGCATGTTGCTCAAGCCCATCTCAAAAGGAACCCGATGATATTATGAGTCACTATCTATAGAGCAAATCATTTAATGAGGCAACTTCGGAGGAAACCAAGAAGTTAGACGCCTTATGAGTTCCAACAATGCTTCCCATATCCACCGTTTCTTGGGAAGGATAAGGTGTATCAAAAACTCCTTCCAGAGACAATACGAGGCAATAGTTATACATTAGAAGTTGACTCTGATGATGACATTGATGATTTTTTAACTCCAATTGACATCTCCTGATCTTGGTTAGTGGTTTTACGCAAGAGATAGACCAAACTTAGAAAAATGAAAACCTTCTAAGAACACGAAGGTTCTAAAAAAGGGATAATGTTAGGAATATGTAGAAGTCATTCTTATTAAAATAAAAAGTATCAAACATTTGTAGTAGTCTTGAATAAAGTTTTATGGGAATCAAGTAGTCACCTTATCGAACTTAGGTAGACACCTTACTAAACAAGGTTAATATTTGGCAAGTTTAATATTTGGTAGGGTCTTGTCGAAGTCAATTGTTACTAGGTTTGGCCTATTGATTAATTAGTGCTACTTATTTGTCATAGGTTCTAGTTATTTGAAGGTTTGAAGAGGTAAGGAGAAGAATTGAGATACAAGGGACAAAGAATGTTCTTTTGGTGGTGGCCCAAAACAGACATGTTCTTTGTACTCAAGTTTATCAATACATCCCATATTGTTATCTGTCGTTATTAAGTGTGCATGATTCGATTCTTACTTCGATTGTTGGTCTAAGAATGCAATTTCATAAAATATGCCCTTACCACTCAGATACATGGTACTACATGTAATGTGATACACAAGAACCCAACAATGATGTAGAGCTCAATTCTCCACAAAAAAACATCACTAACATATCTACCTACCTACTATTCACCACCAAGTGCTTACCTACTTACCTACCTACATAGTAAGCACTTATGTTCACTACCTACATACTTACGATATTTTAGTACTTACTTACATAGGTTAGTTACCTAACCTGGGTAGTGTGACGTGAAACTAGGAGGGTCTACAGGTTGGGTTACCGAGGTAGAGCGTGGAACCTTGGTTAGAGCATCTCCACCTATGCTCAATATGTGACCCTGCACTGGAAATCTTGGATGAGGTTCATCAGTCCAATCCAGTAGATCCACTGGAAGACTACTGGAACCCTGCAAGAAATTACCCAACCTCTAACTCAGCTTGTCACACAGCATTCCAGTAGGAACACATGTTGTAGAAATATAGCACTATCTTAAGTAATATATTTTTCTAGTAAATTTTTTTAAAAAAATCTCTCATAAATTTTTTGTAAGTTTGTTTTAGTTTAAGTTTTTGTAAGTTGTTGAACACACATTAATATTTTGTTCCTCCCTCCACCACCCAAAAATGGATCCCTCTTGTTGAACATTTTGGCTTCACGCATTGTGAAATCCACTAACCTCTTGCTCCTCACATTTTGTGAAATGCTTAAGTAATATTTGCCAATCTTTAACCATGGGGGATACTAATGAAATGCTAAAAGAAAAATCGTGATCTTTCTTATTACATGTTCATATAGGAGTTTAGTGCAAAAATTGGGGGGGTGGGGAGCCAAGCATGTTATATGCTACAGGCCAAATAGGATGAATTATTATGCTATTAAGGGACCCATAATAGGTGAGGCAATTGTTGTGAGCTTGGCTCCTTGTTGTGTGTGTGTGTTTTTTTTAAATTTAAAAATTTAAAAATTAATTTATGTTTCTACATAAATGATTTTTTTGAGATTAAAAAATAATAATTTATTTAAATAAAATTTGAAAGTGAAAAAGAGGACAATCACAGATTTAGATACAGTTGGTGCCATGTGGTTGCGGGGTACCACTACATGATTCATCCACAGCTGAGTCATGACAGGTTTCCAAGGGATGGTGCATTGGTGGGTGCCGAGTCAGATAATTGAGAGTGAAAATAATGTTTTTTTGGGTGTGGGCATCCCATAAGTGCGGGCGGGAGCTTGGGAATCTAGTTGCTAAAGAACGTTAATATTAGGATCTTTTAGAGACCCAAACAATAGCATTGTTACTATTGGTCTCGTATTAGAAACAAACTCATTACATGGATATGTTATTTGTACAATTGATTTAAAATCAAAATCATTGAATGATAGTAACAAGCATATCAAGCAACTTTTTTTTCGGGTGCAATTTTTTTCCAAATTGCGAAAAATTAAAATGAATAAATAATATTCTGTAACAATATTCCTTTTTTTCTGAAAAAATCATCAAAATTTGAGGAAAAAAATTGGAATTTCTTGCATCATATTTGGACTCTACAAAGTAAGGAAATTTTTATTAAATCTGGGTATGAAATGCTGAAACTCAACATTTAACGCACAAGATTCGAAATTAATTTTAGGAGCTGTACATGTAAGAGCAGTGAAAATATATGTAGCAGCAGTGGAGGCGCCCAGGAAAAAGAAAAGAGGGGGTGAAGACAGGATGAATTCAATTTCACCCTCATCGAGTGCTAATGTATCATATATTCTCTTAAAAAGAAAAATTGCAAGACATTGGTTCATACTTCCAATCAATGATCAGCTGGTATCAACTTTTGAATGTATTATTAAGTTTTCCAAATAATCAACTTTTCTACCTTAAGTCTTAACCTTCTTTTCATGAATATTTTTTCACAACTCTAGTTTAATTCCACATCTAACGAAAGATTAGTTTCACAGTTTGATTCTTGTGTTGGTTTCAACAAAATGGTGTCACCTGGAGTCCAAGTCACAAAAACATGAAATTAAACCCTTGATTGAAATGAGAATTGAAATTAAACCCGTGATTGAACATAAGAATTGAAATGAAAACCCACCCCCAAACCATTCTTATACAAGTTTGGATTCATCCATGATCATGCACTCAAAGTGTGAAAACCATGCACGTGAAAATACTTTTTTTTCGTAAAAAGTAGAAAAAGTTGGAAGTAGCTCTACTTACTTCTTAATAAGGTGGCTACTATTGATACTTCCTACTTGTACGATGCTCGCACTTAGCAAAATCTTCAACCTTGGGCTATGTATAACTACATACATGCAGAAACAAATTATGTTTTGGAACTAGACAAGTTTGTGTTTCCTGAAGAGTCCATAACTTGAAAGTTTAGAAATGTGAGGTGCCATCAAACTTTAAGAATTAGTTTGAGTAGAAAACCAAAGGTGTCCTATCAAATTTTTAAAAGTAGCTAGAACTTAGAGTTGGAGGATCTCACCAAAACCCATAATTGTACAAGACGGGTATGAAATATGAAAACAAGGGGTGTGTCACTCTGTGGCTCTTGCCATTTATATTAAAAAGTATCTTAAGGCAAAAGAAGAATTATGGATAATCAAAAATATAATCTTCAGAAAATCCTCTAAAAGAAACCAAAATCCTTCAAGATATTATAACCATATAACTAATCTCAAGTTTCAACACAAGCCAAAATATCATCTTTCAAAAATCCCCATATAAAAATAGACCTATTATTACTTAGGGGCCAAAATCCCTTAAGCTACTATACTCTATGATGAATCTAAACACAATATCCTTGCCTTGGCAGGCACCACCAACAAACACTAAACATGAGCAACTAAGTAAATTGTTGGGAACTTCCTCTCATCTCCTGGCAAGAGAAATTTTCTGCTCACCAAGTGGTTTTGGGCATGACATCACCGACTACCAAGATAGGGTAGAACTGCCCATTATTGATCACTAATCCTATGACCGAACACTTCTCTAGATCTTTGTCATGTGTGCTTCATTTTGAGTGATTAAAAATGTTATGAGAGCGCTACCTCAAGATCTAGAAATCATCTTTGAAGTGCAAAAGCAAAAGAGTAATGGAAAACAAGAAAAAAGAAAAATAAGCTTTTCAACTTACAAAATGCAGTTTTTTTTTCTTTTTTCTTCTCTTTGGACCCCTCCTAATTTCAAAGCTTCTAACTTTCTCATTTATTGTTCATTTTAAAAGATTTAAACTGCTATAGGAGCGCCACCTTCAGTTCTACAAATCATCTTTGAACTCTAATTGCAATAGAGCAACTTACAAAGAATGTTTGGGGTGTTCGGGAACCAGCTTTGTAGTGTATAATTTTGTTCTTGTGAGGTGCAATAATACCCACCGGGTATCACAGAGAATAAACAAGGGGTGTGTCACACACTGTCACCTTGCCATTTTACATTAAAAAGTATCTTAAGGCAAAAGATGATTTATGGAAATTCAGATATTTCACCACGCAAAAATTATAATCTTCTTAAAAAATCCTCTAAAAGATATCATAACTCTATAACAAATCTCAAGTTTCAACACAAGCCAAAATATCATCTTTCAAAAATCATCATATAAAAATAGACCTAATATTATATTACCTACGGGCCAAAATCCCTTAAGCTACCTTATTCTATTATGAATCTAAATACAATTTCCTTGCCTGGTAGGCAAGGTCAATAAATAAATAATTTTGTGCTAGTGCTTTATGTCAGGTAATGCCACCTGAGGAGTGTGGTGTTCCGAAAATATGTGCCCACCCAAGGTGGATTAGCAAGAGGAAAGTGCCCCCCCCCCCTTTGGCTTCACCTTGGGTGGGTGCTTATTTGGAAAATGCCCCACTCCTTGGGCCCTTACCCTAGGTCACACCAACCATTAGGGTATGGGTGGTCTGGTGTGTGACCTTATTATGGGTATTCTCTCATACAAGACACACCTTAGGACAAGAGAAAAGATGTGGGACACACCAAAAGGAATTTTGGTGTCCTCTAGTACACACAACAACATTCTTTACAAAATGGGAGTACCTGAGTTGGGATTTTAAAGTGTCTTGAGTAATGTGCACTTTGGGAAGCACCAAATAGTTTCAATCACATCCTAAAGCCCAAGAAGTAGTAGTACTAAAGAGCTTTTGGAAAAGCTTCGGGTACTTATTAACTTCTTTGCTTCCCAGCTTTGGATGGCTGTTGTACAATGAAAAAAGAATATCTAGATTTCTCTCCATTTTGCAATGGATTTCTTTTGTCCATTTGTGTCATTACATATAGTAAAGGACGTCGGGATGAGAAATGAAGCCTCCCCTGAATCCGTGCGTCAAGCTGCCATAACAAGTGCTTTCTTCCCTTCAAGTACACACTCTCTTCTTCTTCTTCTGACAAATGCATGTGCAAGAACTTTTGGTGGGATCAACTTCAAGTTTCAACCAGCCAAGTGGCACCAAGACCCTCATGGTGGCACCGTGGGAGAAGGTATATTGGACAATTGGACACCCATTAGGTCTGACCCCCCATTTTGATGAAAGTACCCATTAGGTCACACCACCCATTTGATGAAAGTACCCATTAGGTCACACCACCCATTTGATGAAAGTACCCATTAGGTCACACCACCCATTTGATGAAAGT
>Ga0116227_10007050_pt1 | contig 22262 bp, 23 predicted proteins | sample S1TSphgellanicum_FD_89693 | JGI IMG/M metagenome (GOLD analysis project Ga0116227, IMG submission 89693) | Host-associated microbial communities from peat moss isolated from Minnesota, USA - S1T2_Fb - Sphagnum magellanicum MG | ecosystem: Host-associated > Plants > Peat moss > Unclassified...
CCCTGGAACTTGGCGATCAGGGCCGAGGAGTTCTCGAACACCACATTGTCGTCCGACAGGCCGTGGATCAGCAGCAGCGGGTCGCTGATGTTGCTGGCCTTGCCCAACACGCCCGCCGCCTCATAGGCCGCCGCATCCTTGCGCGGATCGCCCATATAGCGCTCGGTGTAATAGGTGTCGTAGAGCTTCCAGTCGGTGACCGGCGCCCCGGCAATGCCCGCCGCATAGAGCCCCTGATCGGCCGACAGCATTTTCAGCGTCATATAGCCGCCGTAAGACCAGCCATAGGTGGCGATCTTCTTGCCATCGACATAGGGCAGCGTCTTGAGGAACTGCGCGCCATCGCGCTGATCCGAAACCTCGATGCTGCCCATGGCGTGCCAGATCGCGCTTTCGAAATCGACGCCGCGATTGGGTGAGCCGCGATTGTCCAGCTCGAAATAGATGTAGCCCTTGGCCACGATCGCCTCGGCCAGCGGGCTGGTCCAGCCCTTGCTGACCACCTGCGAATGCGGGCCGCCGTAATGCTCGAAGAACACGGGATAGACCTTGCCCGGCTGCATCACCGGGGTGATCATCTTGTAATGCAGCTCCGTCCCGTCGGCGGCCTTGATGGTGCCGAAGGTGGGCGTGCGATGCGCGGCCAGATAGGGCGCGTAGGGATGGTCGCCCGCCACGCGGTTTTCCTCAACCCAGGTCAGGCGCTTGCCGGTGGCATCGGCCAGATAGACCTGCGGCGGCTGGCTGGGGCCGCTGCGGCTGACCAGCAGCATCTGCGCGCTGCGATCCACCGTGGCGCTGTTGGCATAGCCCAGCTCGGTCAGACGCTGCGGCTGAGCACCGGCGTGGTTGTAATCCAGCGCATAGACCTGCGGGGCCAGCACATCATCCCTGGTGCCGGTGAAGGTCAGCTTGCCGCCCTTCTCATCCACGCCATCGAGCGAGGTCACCACCCACTGGCCCTTGGTGAGCTGGGTCCAGCTGCCAGCCTTGGGCTCGAAGCGATAGAGATGACCGAAACCATCGCGCTCCGACCGCCAGATCAGCGTGCCATCCTTGAGGAAGCGGTAATCGTCGGTGACGTTCAGCCACATCTTCGGACGCGCCGTTTCGGTAAACAGCACGGTGGTCTGGCCGGTGGCGGGGTCAGCCTTCAGCACATCCAGCTTGGTCTGGTCGCGGTTCTGGCGCTGCACATAGAGCGCCTTGCCATCGGGCGCCCAATCGACGCGGGTGACATAAATGTCCTTCTCGGCCCCCAGATCGACCTGCACCTTGCCGCTGCCATCGGCCTTGACGATCCAGATGCTGACCTCGGCATTGGGCGTGCCCGCCGCCGGATAGCGCTGGTCGAAGGTCTTGGTGCCGGTGGCGCCGATCGAGGTGCGCGTCACCACGCCGACATGGGCCTCATCGAAGCGCTCGATGGCGACGAGCTTGTCGCCCGGCGACCACCACGCACCCTTGAAGCGCGCCATTTCTTCCTGAGCGACAAACTCCGCCTCGCCCCAATGGACGGTTTCGGAGGCCTCCTGCGGCGTGATCGCCAGCGGCGTGCCGCCCGACACGGGCACCACCCAGAAGCGGCGGTCGCGCACGAAGGAGACATACTTGCCCGTGGTGCTGAGCGCCGGGTTCAGCGGATCGGCGCCGGTCTCCAGCTTCTGCACATGGCCATCGAGGCTGGCGAGATAAAGCGCGCCATCCAGCGGGACGAGAACAGCCTTGCTGTCCGCCGCCCAGCTGTAGCTGATGATGCCCTTGAGATCGCCGACGCGCAGACGCTCACGCTGCATCTTCTCCGCTTCGGACAAGACCGCGCCAGAGGACAGCGTCTTGCTGTCGATCAGCATGGTCCACTTGCCCGCCTTGCGGTCGAAGCCCCAGAGGTCAAAACGCTCACGCTCATCGGCGCGCGGGCGCAGCATGGTCAGCCAATGGCCGTCGGGCGACAACTTCACGCCGCGCGGCGCCGGGCCCGACAGGCTGGGGCTGGCGAACACGCGGTCCAGCGTCAGCGTGCTGCTCACCTGCGCCTGCCCCGCGCTCACGCCAGCCTCTCGCGCAGCAGCGGGAAGCGAGGCAACAAGGCAGGTCGCGGCCAGCAAGGCAGCGGAAAAGCGGGCAAGATGCATGGCAAGGAGGCGTCCTCGGCAGAAAGTGCGGGGAAGAAAAGCAAAAAGGCGCCCTGGCTGTCTTGGCCAGGGCGCCTTTGCTGAAACGGTTATCCCGTTATCGCGGGCGGTAAGGCGATTAGCCTTCCTGGCGGTTGTCGCGACGCTCAGCAATACGGGCGCGTTTGCCGGTGCGGCCACGCAGATAGTACAGCTTCGCACGACGCACCACGCCACGACGGACAACGGTGATCGAATCCAGGTTGGGCGAGTAGAGCGGGAACACACGCTCCACGCCTTCACCGAACGACATCTTGCGCACGGTGAAGTTCGAGTTGATGCCACGGTTCGAGCGCGCGATCACAACGCCTTCATAGGCCTGGACGCGGGTACGCTCGCCTTCGACCACGCGCACGCCGACGCGCACGGTGTCACCGGGACGGAATTCGGGGATCGTCTTGCCGGCCTTGGCGATTTCCTCGGCCTCAATCTGCTGAATCAGGTTCATTGACCTGTGTCCTTCTTTTCGCGCCGCGCGCCAGAGGCAGACTGACCCGGAACGCCACCATGGCGCTCCCATAGATCGGGCCTGCGTGACCGAGTATCATCCTCCGCCTGACGTTTCCGCCAGGCAGCGATTTTTCCATGATCCCCCGATCGCAGCACTTCAGGGATCAATCGCCCTTCCCACTCAGGGGGTCGGGTGTAGTGGGGGTATTCAAGAAGGCCGCTTTCAAACGATTCTTCTTCCCCACTCAAGGCCGCGCCCATTACGCCGGGAAGCAGCCGAATGCAAGCGTCAAGCAGCATAAGCGCCGCCGGTTCGCCGCCCGAGAGGATGATGTCGCCGACGGAGACCTCTTCCACCGCGCGTCCGGCGAAAATTCTTTCGTCAAAACCCTCGAAACGGCCGCACAGCACGATGACGCCGGGGCCCTGCGCCAGTTCGCGCACGCGGGCCTGAGTCAGCGGCTTGCCGCGCGGCGTCATGGCGATGACGGGGCGATTCGCGGGGCCATTTTCGCGCGCGTGATCGACAGCGCGGGCCAGCACATCCACCTTGAGCACCATGCCCGCCCCGCCGCCCGCAGGCGTGTCATCGACGGTGCGGTGCTTGTCCTGTGCGAAATCGCGGATCTGCACGGCGTCGATGTCCCACTTGCCCTCTTCACGCGCGCGGCCGGCCAGGCTGACGCCCAGCGGCCCGGGGAACATGTCGGGGTAAAGGGTGAGGACAGTGGCGGAAAAAGTCATGAGCGCTTCCGCAAGGTGCCGATAAAGGAAAGCAGGAACGCCGACACCAGCAGCATGCCGATCATGCGCAGCGCAAAGGCCACCGCAATCGCCACCGCCGGGCAAGGCGTGGTGTTGGCGCCGGGGCAGGAGGACGGCTCGATCCACATCCAGCCCGCCATCAGCGCCACAGCGACCGGCAGGGTGAAGGAGGCCACCAGACGCTGCTTCAAGGGCGACCAGCGTTTGTAGAACAGGCGCACGCCCAGCAGCATGCCGCCTTGCAGCAGCAGGGACCACAGGAAGGTCATCACCAGAGCGGGCATGGCTTACAGCTCCGCGTAAGCGGCGGTGACGATCAGCCGTTCATCGTCCCACTCGGGGATCGCTTCCACGCGCATCGGCACCATGAAGCGGACAGCCTTGGCGCCATCCTCGCCCTTGGGCTTCTCGATTTCCAGCACGTCACCCGCGCCGTAATTCTCGATGGCAATGACGACGCCCAAAGGCTCGCCCTCGCTGGAGACGGCAGGCAGGCCGAGCAGGTCGGCGTGGTAATATTCGCCCTCGCCCAAAGGCGGCAGGGCATCGCGGGGCACGGTCAGCGCCGTTCCGCGCAGGCGTTCGGCGGCGGTGCGGTCCGCGATCTCGGCGAAGCGGGCGATTGCCCCACCCTTGCCGTCATCGCGCAGCGCCTTCACCGTGAAGGCCCCTTCGTTGAAGGCGCGGTAGCGCTTGAGCCCCGCCACGCCTTCCCCGAACAGCTTGAGACGCACCTCGCCCGTGATGCCATGGGCGGCGGTTATGGCCGCCATGGTCACGGGCTTGGCGCGCATTCCGATTACTCGGAAGCGGCTTCGGCGTCAGCCGGAGCTTCGGCAGGAGCCGGAGCAGCAGCGGCCTCGGCGGCAGCAGCAGCAGCGGCAGCAGCCTTCTCAGCCTTGTCCTCGGCGCGCTCGGTGGCCTTCTTGCCGGGGACGGCCTTGTTGGGGTTGTTGGTGGCGGCGCGTTCCTTGACACCGGCCTTGTCCAGGATGCGGGCAACGCGGTCGGTCGGCTGGGCGCCAACGCCGAGCCAGTAACGCACGCGGTCCTCGATCAGGCGCACGCGGTTCTCGTCATCCTTGGCGAGGATCGGGTTGTAGGTGCCGACCTGCTCGAGGAACTTGCCGTCGCGGGGCGAACGGCTGTTGGAGACGACGATCTTGTAATAGGGGCGCTTCTTGGAACCGCCGCGCGACAGACGCATGGAAACCGACATTGCTGTTACCTTTCGATTTTAAACTGTTGAATAGACTGAATGAACGAAACTTATTTCTTGAAGAGCTTGGACAGGTCCGGCGCGCCGCTGCCAAGACCGGGCAGACCGCCGGCGCCGCCGAGACCACCAAGGCCCCCTGCTCCGCCCAGACCGCCCATGCCGCCCGCACCACCGGCTCCGCCGCCGCCCATACCGCCAAGGCCACCCTTGCCGAACAGCGCGGCGAGCCCGGACAGGCCGCCCATCTTCTTGATCTGCTTCATCGCGCGCTCCATTTCCTGGTGCATCTTGATGAGCTTGTTGACGTCCTGAACCTGCACGCCGCTGCCCTTGGCAATGCGGATCTTGCGCTTGGCGTTGAGCAGATCGGGCTTGGCGCGCTCCTTGGGCGTCATCGAACCGATGACGGCATCCATGCGCAGCAGCACCTTGTCGTCCATGCCGCTCTGCTGCATCGCCGCCTTGGCCTTCTTCATGCCCGGCAGCATGCCCGCGAGCATGCCGAGGCCGCCCATCTTCTGCATCTGGCGCAGCTGGCTGCGCAGGTCGTTCATGTCGAACTGACCCTTGGCCATGCGCTGGGCCAGCTTCTCGGCATCCTCGGCATCGACCGCCTGAGCGGCCTTCTCAACGAGGCTGACAACGTCGCCCATGCCCAGAATGCGACCGGCGACACGGCCCGGCTGGAACACCTCGATGGCATCCAGCTTTTCGCCGGTGCCCGCAAACTTGATCGGCTTGCCGGTGACCGCGCGCATCGAGAGCGCCGCACCACCGCGCGCATCGCCATCCATACGGGTGAGGATCACACCCGTCAGATCGACCTGGCCCGAGAAGGCCTGCGCCACGTTCACCGCATCCTGACCGGTCAGCGAATCGACGACCAGCAGGGTTTCCTTGGGGGTCGAGATGGCGGCAACCGCCTTCATCTCGTCCATCAGTTGATCATCGACATGCAGGCGGCCCGCGGTGTCGAGCATCAGCACGTCGATCGCCTGCAGCTTGGCGCTATGCAGCGCGCGCTCGGCAATCGCGGTCGGGGTCTGGCCCGCGATGATCGGCAGGGTGGCGACGCCCACCTGCTCGCCTAGCACCTTCAACTGTTCCTGCGCGGCGGGGCGGTTGACGTCGAGCGACGCCATCAGCACCTTCTTGCCCTGCTTTTCCTTCAGCAGCTTGGCCAGCTTGGCCGTGCTGGTGGTCTTGCCCGAGCCCTGCAGACCGACCATCATGATGACGACCGGCGGCGCCGCGTTCAGATCGAGACCGGGGACATCCTGTCCGCCCAGCATCTCGACCAGCGCGTCGTTGACAATCTTGATGACCTGCTGGCCCGGCGTCACCGAGCGCAGCACGTTGGAGCCGATGGCGGCTTCGGTCACGCCATCGATAAAGCGGCGCACCACCGGCAGGGCAACGTCGGCCTCCAGCAGGGCGATGCGCACTTCGCGCATGGCCTCGCGCACGTCAGCCTCGCTGAGCGCACCGCGCCCACGCAGCTTGTCGAACACACCGCCAAGGCGATCGGACAGATTGTCGAACATGTCCTTGCCACTCCTGCCGGGCCGCTCCGGCGGGAAGCCGGATCACAAAGCCCATAACACGCCAAAAACGCCGGTGGGCGAAACCTCGCCGACCAGCGTTCGCCGCATCATACGGAAAAACGCCGGCGGACGAAACCTCGTCGGCCAGCGTAACGCCCGGATGCAAGCGATACTCACTTCGTTGTCGCGATGGTGGAGCCTAGCGGGATCGAACCGCTGACCTCCTGCATGCCATGCAGGCGCTCTCCCAGCTGAGCTAAGGCCCCATATCCATCGGGATCAATGTGTTATTCAAATGGTGGAGCCTAGCGGGATCGAACCGCTGACCTCCTGCATGCCATGCAGGCGCTCTCCCAGCTGAGCTAAGGCCCCGTAACCATTTGAACCGAAACGCCCCTGGGTGGGTTGTTTCGTCCCTGCCTTCCGGCCGGGCCGCCCCACTAGGAGGCGGGCCCAACCTTGGCAAGAAGTTTTTTCGGCGTTCTGTCAGAAAAATGCAAAACGCCGAAAATCCTTAGACCTCGTCCGGCTCGTCGTCGTGGCTGGCCACGCCCAGATCGTCGTCGCCGCCCAGATCGACGTCATTGTCCGGCGAATCGCCGTCATCGTCGATGTCCAGATCGTCCTCATCCGCCAGATCGCCATCGGGCGTCACGGATTCCTTCTTCTGGATTTCCTCATAGGGGATGGGCTGCTTGCTCTTGAGTACCGGCTCGGGCGTCCAGGCATAGCCGCATTCGATGCAGGTAACCGGGTCGCTGTTGCCCAGGTCATAAAAGCGGGTGCCGCATTTCGGGCAACCGTGCTTGGCGCCCCATTCTGGCTTGACCATGCTGTTCCTCACTGATGCCGCCGGATGTGGCGGGCCCGCGCCTTGCGGCACGGAAAATAGCGTCATGATGCATTACGAAGAAGGCGCAAAGCCCCCCGAAGCGCGACGCGCCTTGCCATAGCTGGTTCGCGCTGTCAAAAGCCGCGCGATTGGCGGTCTTGCAGCAGATATCTGGTGACGGGGCCGCGCCCTGTCAACGCCCCGCAAGAAAGATCGCCCGTGAGCCATTCCAGCCAGCCCCGCCCCCACACCTTCACCCCCGGCGGGGCACTGAACGGCACGATCCGTGTGCCCGGCGACAAATCGATCAGCCACCGCTCGATCATGCTGGGCGCGCTGGCCATCGGCGAGACCCGCGTGACGGGCCTGCTGGAGGGCGAGGATGTGATGTCCACCGCCGCCGCGATGCGCGCCATGGGCGCGACCATCGAGAAGCAGCCGGACGGCGAATGGGTCATCAACGGCGTGGGCGTGGGCGGCTTGCTCCAGCCCGAAACCGCGCTGGATATGGGCAATTCGGGCACCTCGACCCGCCTGCTGATGGGTCTGGTCTCCAGCCACGCCATCACCGCCACCTTTGTCGGCGATGCCAGCCTGTCGAAGCGCCCGATGGGCCGCGTGATCGATCCGCTCTCCACCATGGGCGCGCAGTTCACCCCGGCACCGGGTGGCCGCCTGCCGCTGACCATGGAAGGCGCTCAGCCCGCCGTGCCGATCACCTACCGCCTGCCGGTGGCCAGCGCTCAGGTGAAGAGCGCGATCCTGCTGGCGGGCCTCAACACGCCGGGCGTCACCACGGTGATCGAACCCGTCCCCACCCGCGACCATTCCGAACGGATGCTGAAAGGCTTCGGCGCCGATCTGTGGGTTGAGGAAGACAATGGCGAGCGCGTGATTCGCCTGCGCGGCGAGGCCAATCTGACCGGCCAGACCATCGAAGTCCCCGGCGATCCTTCCTCTGCCGCCTTCTTCATCGTGGCCGCGCTGATCGTGCCGGGCAGCGATGTATTGATCGAGAACGTGGGCCTCAACCCCACCCGCGCGGGGATCGTCACCGTGCTGCGCCAGATGGGCGGCAGCATCGAGGAGGTGAACCCCCGCATCGTCGGCGGCGAGCCCGTGGCCGATCTGCGCGTGCGCCATTCGCAGCTGAAAGGCATCGAAGTCGATCCCGCCGTGGTGCCCAGCATGGTCGATGAATTCCCGGTGCTCTTCGTGGCCGCCGCTCTGGCGGAAGGCCGCACGGTCTGCACCGGGCTGGAGGAGCTGCGCGTCAAGGAATCGGACCGCATCACCGTGATGCGCGAGGCGCTCGAACTGGCCGGCGCCACGCTGCATGAAACCGAGGACGGCATGGTGATCGACGGCACGGGCGGCGCCCCCCTGCCCGGCGGCAATGCCAGCCCGGTCGTCACCCATCTCGACCACCGCATCGCCATGAGCATGGCCATCGCGGGCGTCGCCAGCGCCAAGGGCGTCGCCATCGACGATGTCAGCCCCATCGCCACCAGCTTCCCCAATTTCATGCCGCTGCTCGCCGGGCTGGTTGCGGCCTGAGAAGGACGAAGAGATGATCATCGCTGTCGACGGCCCCACCGCTTCGGGCAAGGGCACCATCGCCAAGGCTCTGGCCGCGCATTTCAATCTGCCGCATCTCGACACCGGCCTGCTCTATCGCGCGGTGGGGCGGCAGGTGGCGCTGACGGGCGGCAATCCCGACGATGCGGGCGATGCTCTGGCCGCCTGCGCTTTTCCCGATTCGCTGCTCTTCGACCCCGAGTTGCGCAATGAGGCGACCGGCGGCCTCGCCAGCCGCGTTTCGGTGCATCCGGCGGTGCGTCAGGCCTTGTATGAGCGCCAGCGCAACTTCGCCACGCAGGTGGGCGGCGCAGTGCTCGACGGGCGCGACATCGGCACGGTGATCGCCCCCGAGGCTCCGGCCAAGCTGTTCATCATCGCCAGCGTCGCAGCGCGCGCGCAGCGCCGCTTTCTGGAGATGCAGGCGCAGGGCCGCACCATCACGCTGGAAGAGATCGCCGCCGATCTGGAAGCGCGCGACCGCCGCGATCGCGAACGCACCGAGGCGCCTTTGCGTGCCGCCGACGATGCCGTCACGCTCGACACCTCCAATCTGGGCAAGGATGCCGCCATTGCCGCAGCCATCGCTCTGGTGGAGGAAAAGGCCGGCAAGGGCTTTGCCACGCCGCTGGCTTGAAAGCTCTTTGGCCTGAAATGAAAATGGCGGGGTTTTTACACCCCGCCATTCCGCGTCGATCAATCTTGTCAGCCCGGCTTACTGGTGGAAGCGGGCCTGGCCCTCGCTGGTCTGCACCGGGGGCTTCTTGGGGTGATGCTTGTGGTGCGCCTTCTTGGGGTGCTTGCGGCGCCACTCGGCCGCTTCCAGACGGTGCAGGCGCGTGCTGAGCGCGGTGATCTGCTCGCCATTGGCCTGAGCGGCATTCGCCGTGGCCTGGGCCTGCTGAGCGGCAGCGCCCGCACCCTGAGCCGCGCTGCCCGCGGCATCGGCGGTGCCCTGCGCGTGCTGAGCGGCGGTGCCGGCAGCTTCCGCCGTACCCTGAGCCCGCGCTGCATCGGCCTGGCCCTTCTGGCCTTCGACGAAAGCCTGATCGGCGCGTGCCTGCGCCCGCTTCACCGAACCCGTGGTGGCGCAACCACCCAGAGCCAGCGAACCGGCCACCACAATCAACGCGAACTTGCCAAAATGTGCCTTCATAAGGTCGTATCCTCTTGTGACAGAATGTCGCGAACCGTCGTAAGAGAGGCACCTGCCAGCCTAGCCCGGAGATGAACGAGCAACAAAACGCGGGATCAGATGCCCCGTTACAAAGATGAACCGAGATTTCCGGGGGCGAATCATCGAGAATCGCTCAATCGACTGCCCAAAACCCGCCTATTTCCTTGCATTTCACACCGCATTGGCCTAGTGCGCGGCCCGTTCCGACCGGCGCATGCCTGTCGGAATACCCATGACGGCATACGGCCCCATGGGTGGTTCGGCCCTTTTTGGCCCGTGTGTCGCATGGTGTGGCAGGCGGAGGAAAGACCGGCGGAGACAACCGCCTGGCCGGAAACATCGACACCAAGGACTCTTTTATGAGCACCCCCTCGCGCGACGATTTTGCCGCGCTTCTTGATGAAACCCTGGGCGGCGCCGCCGCCGGTGGCTTTGAAGGCCGCGTGGTCAAGGGCACCATCACCGCCATCGAAAACGACAAGGCCGTCATCGACGTGGGCCTGAAGAGCGAGGGCCGCGTTGCCCTGCGCGAATTCGCCGCCCCCGGTCAGCCGCATGGCCTGAAGGTCGGTGACGAAGTCGAAGTCTACGTCGACCGCGTCGAGAACGCCGAAGGCGAAGCCATGCTGTCGCGCGATCGTGCGCGCCGCGAAGCCGCCTGGGACAAGCTCGAGAACGAGTTCGGCGAAGGCAAGCGCGTTGAAGGCGTGATCTTCGGCCGCGTGAAGGGTGGCTTCACCGTCGATCTCGACGGCGCCGTGGCCTTCCTGCCCGGTTCGCAGGTCGACATCCGCCCCGTGCGCGACGTCACCCCGCTGATGGACGTGCCGCAGCCCTTCCAGATCCTGAAGATGGACCGTCGCCGCGGCAACATCGTCGTGTCGCGTCGCGCCGTGCTGGAAGAGACCCGCGCCGAGCAGCGTTCGGGCCTGATCCAGAACCTGGCCGAAGGCCAGATCATCGATGGCGTCGTCAAGAACATCACCGATTACGGTGCGTTCGTGGACCTGGGCGGTATCGACGGCCTGCTGCATGTCACCGACATGAGCTACAAGCGCGTCAACCACCCGAGCGAAGTGATCGCCATCGGCGACACCGTCCGCGTGCAGATCGTCCGCATCAACCACGACACCCAGCGCATCAGCCTCGGCATGAAGCAGCTTGAGTCGGATCCGTGGGATGGCGTGGCCGCCAAGTACCCCGTCGGCGCCAAGCTGCGCGGCACCGTCACCAACATCACCGAATACGGCGCCTTCGTGGAGCTGGAGCCCGGCATCGAAGGCCTGGTTCACGTTTCGGAAATGTCCTGGACCAAGAAGAACGTCCACCCCGGCAAGATCGTCTCGACCTCGCAGGAAGTCGACGTGCTGGTGCTGGAAGTCGATTCGGACAAGCGCCGCATCTCGCTCGGCCTCAAGCAGGCTCAGCAGAACCCCTGGGAAGCGTTCGCCGAGCGTCACCCCGTTGGTTCGAACGTCGAGGGCGAAGTCAAGAACGCCACCGAATTCGGCCTGTTCATCGGCCTGGATGGCGACGTGGACGGCATGGTTCACATGTCGGACATCGCCTGGGGCATCTCGGGTGAAGACGCGCTGGCCCTGCACCGCAAGGGTGAGCAGGTTTCGGCCGTGGTTCTCGACGTCGATGTCGAGAAGGAGCGCATCTCGCTCGGCATGAAGCAGCTCGAGAAGGGCGCTCCGGCTGCTGGCGGCGTGGCCGCTTCGGGCTCGAACCTGAAGCGCAACGAAGTCGTCACCGTGACGGTTCTGGAAGTGCGCGACGGCGGTCTGGAAGTCCAGGCTGGCGAAGATGGTGCCACCGGCTTCATCAAGCGTTCGGACCTGGGTCGCGACCGCGACGAGCAGCGCCCCGACCGTTTCCAGGCCGGTCAGAAGATCGACGCCATGGTCACCGGTTTCGACCGTTCGAAGAAGCCCAGCTTCTCGATCAAGGCGCGTCAGCTGCACGAAGAGAAGGAAGCTGTGGAACAGTACGGTTCCTCGGATGCCGGCGCTTCGCTGGGCGACATCCTGGGTGCCGCTCTGAAGGGCGCCAAGTAAGCTTCATAGCTTACCGGCACCTTCAGGCCGCAGCCTGAAACAGAAGACCCGCCCGGAGCGATCCGGGCGGGTTTTTCTTTGGCCAGCGCGTGCCTATATTGAGCCCCATGCAAGCCAGCTGCCAATGCGGTGCTCTCACCGCCACCCTCCCCGCCCCCAGCGACCAGATCGTTGCCTGCCATTGCCGCGCCTGCCAGAAGCGCAGCGGATCGCCCTTCGGCGTGGTAGCCTACTATCCGGCGGACCAGATCGAGCTGAGCGGCACGCCCTCCTCCTACACGCGAATCGCCGAGAGCGGCGGCAGCTTTGCCACCTTCTTCTGCCCCACCTGCGGCACGACCCTGTGGTGCACCATCGACCTCAAGCCTGGTATGATCGGCATTCCCGTCGGCACGATTGAGGATAAAACCGGCTTTGCCCCCGTCCGCTCGGTCTGGGAGCAGAGCATGCACGCATGGGTCGCCCTGCCCGCCGACATCCCCCACTATCCCAAAGGACGCGCGTCATGACCCACACCCTGACAGTCCACCAGTTCCCTTGCCTCTCCGACAATTACGGCTTCCTGCTGCACGAAGAGGCCAGCGGAGAAACCGTCGCCATCGACACCCCCGATGGCGAGGAATACCTGCGCCAGGCCGAGTTGAAGGGCTGGCGCATCACCCAGATCTGGAACACCCACTGGCACAAGGACCACGCAGGCGGGAACCTGACCATCAAGCAGGCCACAGGCGCCACCATCACCGCCCCCGCCGGAGACGCGCCGAAGATCGAGGGCGTGGACCGCACCGTTGATCAGGGCAATACGGTTTCGCTGGGGGCCTATCAGGCGCAGGTTATCAATGTCGGTGGCCATACGCTGGGCCATATCGCCTACCATCTGCCCGAGGCCGGGATCGCCTTCGTGGGCGATTCGCTGTTCGCTCTGGGCTGCGGGCGGATGTTCGAGGGGACGCCCCGGCAGTTCTGGGACAGCCTCTCGCGCCTGAAGGCATTGCCTGCCAAGACGCAGCTTTATTGCGCACATGAGTACACGCAGTCGAACGCGCGTTTCGCGGTGCATGCCGATCCGGAGAACGGCGCTCTGGCAGAGTATGCTGCGGCGGTGAATGCGGCGCGAGCGGAAGGGCGCGCCACGGTGCCCTTCGTGCTGGAGCGCGAGCTGGAGGCCAATCCGTTCCTTAGAGCCGACGACAGCGTTCTGGCGGAGCGTTGGGGTGGCGGTGATGCCGTGTCGGTGTTCGCTGCGCTCAGGGAGGCTAAGAACTCGTTTTAAGGGGAGTTAGGAAGGAAGATGCGAGGGGGTTACCCCCTCGCGCTCCCGGAACGTCTTCCGACGCGCGGGCAGTGGCGCCCGATCCTTGTGCCAAGGCTCTCCACCCGCGCGACCTATGGCGCCGCAGGCATTCAACCCTATAGCGCCACGCCATCGTTTCCTGCCTGCGGCGCGGCGACCTTCCTCAAGGCCGAACCCGATGCGCAACGCAGACATTAATGGGAGCGCGAGGGTGTAACACCCTCGCATTTCCCCTTCTGACTTCCTGAACCCCAAAACGAAAAAACCCCCGCCAAACGGCGAGGGCTTTTCACGTTCGTGAACCGAGCGACAGATCAGATCGAAGCGATCGCGCTATCAACCTGAGCCTTGTCGTTGGCAGCGGTATAACCACCAGCGATCAGACCGCGTGCGGCGCTGGTCGCGGCCTCGGCGGCCTTGACGCGCAGCTGGGCGACGGCACCGCGCTCGGCGGCCTCGATCTTGTCGGAGGCCATCTTTTCGCGGCGGGCGATCACGTCGGTCGTGTCGCTTTCCGCCTTGGCGACGATGGCTTCCGCCTCGGCCTTGGCGTGGGCGAGCATGGCCGCCGCGTCCTTCTCGGCATTGGCGATGCGCGCGGCGTATTCGGCCTTCAGCGCCTCGGCGTCGGCGCGCAGCGCCTTGGCTTCGTCGAGCTGCTTGCGGATCTCGGCAATCGAGTTGTCGAGGCCCTTGGTCAGCACGCCCGGCACCTTGAGCACCAGCATGACGACGATCAGCACGGCCATGGAGAGCGCCACCCACATCGGCGGGGTCAGGCCCAGCGCGGTGGGTTCAGCGGCTTCGCTGGCGGCTTCGGCCAGAACGATCAGGCTCAGGTCAGCCATGGAGAGCTTCCTTCACAGCGGCGCGGGCGGTGTCTTCGCCCACGGTGATACCGGCCAGACGCTGGGCGATGTCGCCAGCGGCCTGAGCGGCCACGGTTTCGATTTCGGCCATGGCGCTGGTCACGGCGGCACCGATGCGCGCTTCGGCATCGGCGACGCGGGCGTCGATGACGCTGGCGGCGGCGTGCAGGCGGGCTTCGGAGGCCTGAGCGGCATCGTGCTTGGCGGCGGCGATCAGGGCGTGCGCCTGGGCGCGCTGCTGATTGGCAGTGGCCTGCCAGCCGGCGTCGGCACCTTCGGCGGCGCGGCGCGCAGCCTCGGCGTGAGCGAGATCGGCGGCGATCTGGCTGTCACGGGCGGCCATAGTTTCCATCACCTTGGGCACCATGCCCTTGCCGATGACGAAAAACACGAGGCCGAAGAAAATCAGCACCCAGAAGATCTGGCTGGCATAGGTTTCGGCGAGCTGGGATATCTGGGGCATCGTCAGTGTCCGGTGTCGTAGGCGCCTGCTCCCGTTCAGGAACTGCGGCGCAGGCGTAAGCCGGGGAAAGCTGGATAGAAAGGAGCCGGAGCGTGCGGGCGTTAGCCCTGCGCGCCCCGGCCCTTTTCGAACCTGCTTAGGCGACGAAGATCAGGATCATCGCGACGACGAACGACAGCAGACCCAGAAGTTCGGCGGCGGCGAAGCCGATGAACAGGCGGCCCTGCTGGCCATCAGCGGCGCCGGGGTTACGCAGCGCGCTTTCCAGGAACGAACCGAAGACGTTGCCCACGCCGATGGCGGCGATACCGGCACCGATGGCGGCCAGACCGGCACCGATGAGCTTGGCGGCAGTTGCGTCCATTTCAGTAACTCCTTGTTTCGTAAATTCTTGCAGGTTGAAGACGGTAACTTAGTGAAGATTCTCGGCGTCGTTGAGATACAGCGAGGTCAACAGCGCGAAAACATAGGCCTGAATGCCGGCGACCAGGATTTCCAAGGCGCAGATGGCAATCATCAGAAGGAAGCTGGGCAGACCCACCACGCCGCCCCACAGCAGGCCCGAATTGGCCGAGCTGATGACGAAGCTGGAGAGCACCTCAAGCAGAACGTGGCCGGCCATCATCGCGACGAAAAGACGCAGCGCGAGAGAGAAAGGACGCACGAGGAACGAGATCAGCTCGATGATCGGGATCAGCCACAGCAGCCACACAGGCGTGCCATGCGGCACGAAGAGGCTGAAGAAATGCAGCTTGTGCTTGGCGAAGCCGACGATCAGCACGATCGAGAAAGACAGGATCGCCAGCACGCCCGTGACCGAGAAGTGGCTGGTGAAGGTGAAGGGATGAACGCCAAGCAGGCTCAGCGGCAGCAGGCCCAGAATGTTGGCGAACAGGATGAACATGAACAGCGAGAAGATGTAAGGCACATACTTCTTGCCGTTGGGGCCGATGTTGGCCGACAGCAGGCCATCGATGAAGCCGGTCATGGTCTCGACCGCCATCTGCCAGCGGCCGGGGACCAGCGCGCGCTTCATGCCGCCTGCCACGAAAATCCACAGCGCCACGGTGGTGATCGCCATCCACAGCGCGGAATTGGTGAAGGCAATGTTGTGACCGGCGATGGCCCAATGATCGGTGCCGAAAAGCGGCTCGATCTTGAACTGCGCCATGGGATCGACACGACCGTGTTCCGCCACGTTTTACGCCCTCATACCTATGTGGGCCCTGCCCGAGGGTGGCCGGGAATGCCGCTTGCGAGGCATTGTCCTGCCGCCGATCGCCCGCTCCTTTGCGAGAGATCAGCCCTGGGAAGAGCCGGAAATCCGGAAGATGTTTCTGAAAGCGACAAAAGCGCCAAGCGCCATCACCACCAGCAGACCCCAGTGCGACTTCCTCCCAATGGCCTGGTCGATGACCCAGCCAATGAAAGCTCCGCCGCCGATCCCCCCGATCAGCTCGGCCAGAACACGGCTTCCCATGCGGTAATTCGCATCGGCCTCCGCGCCCGCCGTTGGCTTGGTCCGCGCTTCCTCGCGCTCGCGCACGGCTTTGATCCGTTCGTCGAGCGCTGTCATGCGCTGGTCTTCGCCAACAGGGTTCCGTGCGTTTGTATCGTCTTCCATGTCTTTCGTCCCGGCCACTAAGGCCCTGAGGGGTCTAACACATGGGCAACGCTCGCCCGCCCGGGGCGCTGTGGCCCTTAAGCGGGGGGTGCATCCAAGTCAACCGCCCGTGGCGGTCGGTGATGGGTCGAAAGTGGGAAGCGATGCCGGCGTTGCAAGGGGCCGAGCCGGAGCCGAGGCAAAAAATTCCCTTGAAAGCGACTGATTTCCGGCCCTTCGCGCCGCTTTGTCGTGGGAAAGCCGGGAGAAAGGCTTTGTAAACGCTTTGCACAGCTCATGACAATTTCACGGCAAAGCTGTCACATGGGCCGGCGCGAAAACACCCGATGCAAGCCTCGGACATCTAGGGCAGCTTTGCCCGCAGCCCCATACGCGAATCGCCCGATTGCCCTTGATGGGGGCAACCGGGCGACTGAATATCGGCGCCGGCCCGCTCCCCCGCCCGGCCATCCTAACGGCAAGTATCCTGTGGGTGGCCGGGCGGGGGAGCGGGCCGGTGCCGCACAATCCGGCTCTTTCGCCGGATTGTCAAAAACTCAGCCGGGGCAGCGCGCATCCCGCAGGGGCTTCTCGCCGCCGCGCGTGTGCCACTGGCCGTCGGTGCCCATGTACTTCTCGCCGGGGCTGGTCTTCTCGATCAGATTGCAGCCGGTGGTGAAGGCATAGGCCTCGATCGTCACGCCCTGCTCCTTGGCGTGCTGGGCATAGACCGACTTGCGCTTGATGTTGAGGTCCTCGACCATGCGGGCCACCGGCGCGGGCGCCGAACCCACCGCCCCCAGATAGCCGGTGGGCAGCTCACCCACCTGCCCGGCCGAGCGCGCGGCGGCATAGGCCGGGTCGCGGTCCTGCGCATAGGCCGGACCGGACAGGGCAACAGCCACCAGAGCGGCAGCGATAATGAAACCCTTGGCCATCAGAAGATATCCTTGTTCTTGTCCACCGTCTGCTGGACATCGGGTGCCAGCTTGTAGACGACATCCTGTTCGATCTTGATGTTCAGTTCGATGACGATCGCCTTGTCCGGGGCATTGAGCGTAATGCACCCGCCGGTCAGCACCGAGCCTGCCACCACAGCCGCCAGCGCGCAAGCGCGTCGCCCGAGAGCGGGGTTCCTGAATGCCCGACGGGTCGCGTCGCGCGTGGCGAAGCTGATGCTCTTCATGGACGATGCTCGCTGACTGGAGGCTGAATGCCGGTGGATGGAGTGACTTGTGCCGGATTTGCGGCAGGCTGAGAAGGTGGCGATACAGGGGCAGTGACGGGCTTGCCGTCCTTGTCCACCAGCCCCACGCTGCGCGGATCGGCCACGGCCTTGGCGTCATACAGGCTGCGCACCGAGCCGATCAGGCTGTAGAAGGGCGCGCGCAGATTGACGTTGAACTGGATCGGCAGCTTGGCGATCTGTCGCGTCAGGATATTGCGCGAGGCCTTCTTGCCCTGCGTCAGCCCGCGCAGCTCGACCCGGCTGACCAGCTCGCCCGCCAGATCGCCGTTCATGTCGATGCGCATATGCTCATATTTGAGATCGCGCAAAGTGCGGAAGGCGAAATTCGCGCTGGGCGACAGGTTCTTGTAGGTCAGCGCGCCGATATAGGCCACCGTGCCGCCCGGATCGCGCGCGGTGAGATAGCCGCCCACCACATGGCCGCCCTTGTCGTCGAAGACCAGCGGCAGATGGCCGTCGAACAGCCCCGTCGCGTTCAGATTCGACATGTCCATATGGGCGAGGAATTCCGCCGCATCGATCCCCTCGACATCGAGCGCGAACTTGCGCGCCTCCACCTCGCCGAAGCGCAGCACGAAGGGCTCCATCCACATGCGCCCGTTGAGGAAGGGCCATTCGGCGCGGCTGACGCGCAGCTGGCGGTTGGGCTCCAGCGCGAAGATCACATCGCCATTGTCGGCCTCGATACCGGGGTTGATCGAACCCACGGTGAGATGCTGGCTCGGCGCGGTAACGGTGTTGAGCAGATCGGTGAAGGTGACCGTGCCCTTCACCCCGCGCACCGGGCCTGCCGCGCTGGCGAAATCGAAGCCCTCGCTGGACACATGGCCGGTGGAGGTGATGCGCCCGTTACGCCATGCAATATGCGCGTCGGCGCCCAGCACGCCCGAAGCGTCGGCGATCACGCCCTTGCTCAGCTTGCTGACATCCTCGGGCTGGAAGCCCTTGCCGAAGGTCAGCGCGGACGCCTTGGCATCCAGCGTGCCGCGCGTCGCGGACAGATCATGCATCAGGCTGACCTGCGCCAGCGGGCGATCATTGCCTGCCAGGCGCACCTCGCCCTGAGCGGTCAGCACGCCATTGACCAGCCGCCCGGTCACGCCCCGCGCCACCAGGGGCTCGAAGCGCGCATCAGGCGCAGTGCCGCCAGCCGGGGCGGCTGGGGTGCGGTCGCTGATGGCCAGCGAGGCGCCGTCCATCACCAGCGCGCCCTCGTTCCAGCGCCACGGGCTGTTGAAAGCGGTGAGATTCATGGGCAACGCGGCCAGCGCCAGCGATCCGCCCTCCACCGTGCCGTGGATGCCTTGCGGGTCGCGCAGTTCGGCGTTCAGACTGTCGATATGCGCGCGGGTGGCGTCCGATCCGGCGCCCAGCACCAGCGCGATGTCCTGCGCCTGCGCATGGCGCTCGCCCAGCGCAAGCGGCCCGCTGGCGACATGCAGCGCCTCGCCCGAGAGCGTGCCCGACAGCGACAGGCCGGGTACATGGGCGCCCCAATGCAGCGCGCTGCTGCCCACCGCCAGCACGGCATGCGGCACGCCCGGCACCGCATCGCCCGGACACAGATCCAGCGCGCCGGCGGTCAGATCGAGCGAACCAAAGGTGGCCCCGGCGAAATGCACCGGCGCACAGGCGCGGCCCAGCACCAGCCCCTCGCGCGCCGTCCAGTCACCCGCGACCGGCAGATCGAGCCCGCGCACCGTGCCGCCCGGCACCGCGCCCGAGACCAGCACCTGCCCCGCCATCGCCACACGCCCGCCGCGCTGTTCGATATGCAGCGCGGGCACGGTGATCGCCGCGCCATCGGCGGCCCATGGCGCGATCGCCAGCTGAGCGCTCTGCCCGCCGCCGCGCACCGGGGCGACGCGCACATTCATCGTCGGCAGATCGCCGCCACTCAGCGCCAGATTGCCCGTCAGGCCGCCGCCCGTCACCATCAGGCGCGAGCCTTCGAGATGCGCGCGCGGCCCCGACCAGCGCGCGCTGGGGATCACCAGGCTGAAGCCGCGATCGCCCCGGCGCATCGTCCAGGTGCCCTTGAGTTTGCTGCCGAGGCCCTCGCGCTCCAGCCCTGCCGACAGGCGCGCCAGCAGCGGCGCCACCAGCGTGCCCTGCGCCGACTGGCGCCAGCCGGCCAGCGTGGCCATGACATGCGAATCGGGCGCGACACCCTCGCCGGAGAATGTGCCCTCGGCAGCGGCATGGCTCAGATTCGCGCCGCCGCTGATCCGGCCATCGACGCCGATGCGCCGCGCCGCAATGCCCGGCAGATTCACGCCCTGACCGGAAATATCCCAGCCCGCCGCCATGCGCCCGTTGCGCAACGTCAGTTGCGCATGGCCTGCCAGCGCCCTGGCCCCACCCATGCTGGTGGCCAGATGCACCGGCTTCAGATCCAGCACGACCTCGCCGCCCGACAGATCGGCATCACCCTTGGCATCGATGGCGACGCGTGCCGGGTCCAGATGCAGGCCCTTGAGATTGCAATGCAGCCCGGTCAGGTCGAGCGGCCCGGTCAGCCTCGGCTTGCCCTGCGCCACGGAGAGCCGCCCGTCGAGGCTGGCTCCGCCCTCACAGCCCTGCCCTTCCAGATGCGGCGCACGCAGCGCCAGCGTTCCGGCAAAACCGTCGCGCAGATGGCCCGCGCCCGCAGCGCTCAGTGAGGCGACACCGGCAGGCGTTTCAAAACGGGCCTGGGCATCGCGCAGCACCAGCTCGACATTGGGCAGGCCCGAGGGGCCCTCGGAGGAGGACATCAGCCGGTCCAGTTCACCCAGAGTCAGCTTGCCGTTCTGCCAGCGCCCGGCCAGCCGCACATGCTCCAGCGTGACGCGGCCCAGACCCTTGATCGCGCTGCCGGTCGACACCTCGACCGTCAGGCGTCCGGCGGTGAAATCGGGATGGGCCGGATTGCCGACGCTGACATCGGCCAGCACCAGATGAGTCGCGCCCACCTCGGCCACGCGATAGCGCGCGGGCAGCTTCCAGGCCTCAAGCTGGTGATCGATCAGCTTTTTCGCGATGGCATCGCGCCAGATCCAGCCCGCGCCCAGCGCCAGCACCAGAACCGCGCTGACCCCGCCAGCGCTCACCAGAGCGCGGCGCTTCCAGCGTGAGCGCGCACGAAGGGGCACGGCGGGCTCCACCATGCTATCCTGCTCATCAGTCTGGGTATTGCCCCCGAGATCGATCATTCCCGCCCTCTTGCGCGAGAGGCCGCCGAAAGGCAATGCTTGTCCTTCCGGCATAGCTATGGGGCGGGCGGCAGCGGCGATGGATGAAGCGGATAGATTGCGCGATGCTCGGCCCGACCTCGACTTGTTCGAGGACGCCTTCGCGGCGATAGGAACGCCGGCGCCCGATGTGCCTGTCGGCAAAGCGGAAAAGCCCAAAGAAGCCTCGACAACCGAAGGCCATCGCGGCCGCCTGCGCAAGCGCCTGCTGGAGGGCGGGGCGGAGGCTCTGGCCGATTACGAGATCCTCGAATATCTCCTCGCCACCGCCATCCCGCGCCGGGATACCAAGCCGCTGGCCAAGGCGCTGATTGCGCGTTTTGGATCGCTGGCAGGGGTGTTCAATGCCGACCCCGGAGCGCTGATCGGCCACCCCGGCATGGGCGAGACCAGCGCGGCGGCGGTGCGGATTGTTTCATTGGCAACGCGAAGGCTGGCCCGCACACAGGCCGCCGAGAAGCCCCTGCTCGATACATGGAGCAAGCTGATCGAGTATCTGACCATCGATATGGCGCATCTCTCGGTGGAGCGGGTGCGGGTGCTGTATCTCGATCTGAAAAACCGCCTGATCCGCGACGAGCATGTCGCCGACGGCAGCATCGACGAAGCCGCCATCCACCCGCGCGAGGTGATCCGCCGGGCGCTGGATCTGGGGGCTTCGGCGCTGATTCTGGTCCACAACCACCCCTCCGGCAACCCCGAGCCCAGCCGCGCCGATATCCAGATGACCAACCGTATTGCGGAGGCAGGGCGGTTGCTGTCGATCACGGTGCATGACCATATCATCATCGGACGCGAGGGGCATGTTTCGTTGCGGGAGAAGGGGTTGATTTGAGGGTTTAGGAAGGAAGAGATGATGCGAGGGCCATCGCCCTCGCGCTCCCTTTATTTTGCGGCGTGGCGCCCTGCATCAACCGAGGTGCGCGCATTCTGGGCCTCGCAGGCACGAGCATCGTGAGGGCGGTCCATCGGGCACAATGATTGTCTGCGGCGCCTTGTGATGAACCGCCATCCTCGCGCTAGCCCGGAATGCGGTCATTCCGGCTGCGGCAATATTGTGGGCTTCCCTACCGTCCAGGCCTTCTAAGCATCAACCATAGGAGCGATGCAAATATCGCTGAAGTTAGCGTGACCTGTATCCAAAAGGCATGGGGCTCATAGGCCCGAACAGTCGTGTGACCTCGAAAATGAAATTCTCCAGTGCGAATGGCGAAGGCATCACCCAGAAGGCCAATGGTGGCAATGCTGCCGACCATGATACGCCCCCATAGCGGCTTACGCTCGACATTTTGATGCGGTTCTATTGCCATGCAGAATTACTACCATCAATTGTCGTTGCCACCAAAGATGTTCCCCTTAAGCCGTCCGCGTAAACCTCGCCAGAGGCATCGGCCAACATGAACCAATTCGTTCTCCTCCCGCGAAGCGGTATAAAATAGCTGCCACACTGCATCATTCCCCCCACGCCAAACCCAAAGCGCAAACGCCGACAATAAAGGGATCGCAAAGGGCGATGGCCCTTTGCCCGCCGGAGGCAAACCCCAAAAACCCGACTCCAACCTTGCCTTTCGCGGCATCTCCCCCTAGCGCCCGGCGCAATTCCTTGCCCATTCGGAGAGCGCCCATGGTCCCTCGTTATGCCCGGCCCCAGATGACCGCCATCTGGGAAGCAGAAGCCCGCTACAAGATCTGGTTCGAGATCGAGGCCCACGCCACGCAGAAGCTGGGCGAGCTGGGCGTCGTGCCCGCCAG
>Ga0116227_10007051_pt1 | contig 22262 bp, 15 predicted proteins | sample S1TSphgellanicum_FD_89693 | JGI IMG/M metagenome (GOLD analysis project Ga0116227, IMG submission 89693) | Host-associated microbial communities from peat moss isolated from Minnesota, USA - S1T2_Fb - Sphagnum magellanicum MG | ecosystem: Host-associated > Plants > Peat moss > Unclassified...
AAATGCCATTTTTAGCTAGCATTTAACAAGTAACAAACCACCAAAAAGTCAATCAACTATGCTTCTTTGCATACTTGGGATCCATAGACCAAAAAAGCTACAAATCTGATTTGTGCTGCAAAAATGTAATTACAAATGCTAGAGAAATCACGACATCAGATGGGATGTGATAATCACTAGTCCAAAACCCTTCAGAATTTGCTAAATGTATATTATGCTTGACAATGTACAAGCATACAACTGCATTTGTTGAAGAGAGAAAGATGCAACCATGAACAACTTGGTGCAACTATCACCTTTTGTAGAGCAATTCACCAAAGTAAACTACGTGGGGAAGGATTTCAATTTCATAAAATACCTTCTTTGAAGCTTTCATCCCCTTCTCTCCACTTGAATCCGACAACTCTTGTCCATCTTTAACATTGTCTTCATTGAATTCCTTCTCCTCTTTCTTCATCTTTTCTGCCTTTTCTGCCTTTAGGTCAAGTTTGCAATATCATGTATAATTTGACATTATCAAATTCTTTCTTTCGCTTCTAAAGTTCAAAATGCAGGAACATTGTGAGTGACATTTCTTTGTACTCTCATACCTCAGAGTTTGTTATCAACAAAACAACTAAAACTTTTGTTTTCTTGCATTTATGAAGTTGAATTATAAACTCCTCACAAATGTACCATGTTGAGCTCTTGCAGGCTAGGACCTAGGTTATTTAGTAAGATGACTAAATATTATAGACTTTAGTCATAATTGCAAAGTCAACATATTGACATGGCAAATATTATAATTATACTAGTGTATAATTTAAATAATACTCTACTAAATAAATAGCCTTTTCAATACTTAGCAATTTATTCAATAAGTTGTCAATTAGTATAGGAGTTGAGTTATTACATTGCCTTACTACTAGGTAGCATATACCTAATCTAAGCTAGTGCACCTATTGCTAATTATAGGCCACACTAGCTAACATACAATATTATACACTATAATACTAAAACTAACACCAATATTACATTTGTACATATTAAAAGATAATATAATTAATAATATTACTATGTAGTTGATGGATTATTAATACAGTAACCATCTTCTATCAATTATTTTGCACATATTTATTACAACACATTCCAAATTAAACCTTATTGTACTTATTTTTTTTTAATTATTTAGTATCTTGAATTGGGCCTATATTGAATATTTTTGTATTGGGTTACTGTATGTATGTATGCAAAATTTTCTTTGGGATTTCATCTTGATCAATGAATTGTTGGGTTCAACTGTTGGAGCCCTAAACATCTATACAGCATTTAAAAACTCATGACAAACATAACCTTACACTTATTCTGGCAAGTCATAAACTAATTAAACATATTATGTTGGAATGTCAACTTGGGGAAGGCAAATGGCAATTGGGCAAATGCAAGGGGATATTGATGCCCATAAGCTATAATTTGAAGTTGAAGACCTTGAGGCCAATCAATAGAGCTCAAAAAGTTACAAATGCCCGTGTATGTGCTACAATGGTGCAAGAACACATATTTGTAGCACAATTAACAGACATTTGAGATAACACGGACAAGATCCATATTTTCAATCACCAATGGTGGTATAGAATTCTTGAAATTTTCATTAATAAATGGAACTTAGTTGTCATGCCATAACCACTTTGCTGAAATTGGATTATTTTATATCTAGAACAAATCTAAGTCATACAAGGTTTGTTTTGTTCCCAGAGTTCATATCTTCTTGTGATAGAAGGTTTATTTTGTACCTTAGAGTTCATATTTAAGTTATAGAGAGGGTTTCCTTTGTATCTTATGGCGTATTTAAGTTATAAACAAAATCTACTCCAAATTTCAAATTTGTAGGCTTCCAAAATTAACCTTGTGATTGGAATAAAGTGAATGTTGAAAGTATTAGCCATGCCATAATTAATTACTATGTTGAAATTCTTTTCTTTTGTCCTTTAAACATATCTAAGTGACAAATAGTTCTAATCCAAATTTGAAGTGGCCTTGTGGTTGGAACACTTTGTAAAAAAATTGTAACTATGACTACATAAGTGATTGGTGTTGTTGTCCTAAACCACATGTAGAATTGGCCATGACTACATGATACTAGTCCATACAGTCACATTCTATTTACCACTAATCACAAAGATGACATAGTTGTAAATGTCATTTGCAACTATGTCCTCCATGACTATAGTCATATTTATCATAGTCATGTAAAACATCTCCAACAATCAAGATTTAATTTTTAAATATAGTTATATATTTTTTATTAATGTCTTACTACCACATGATAGCCTAGGATGAATTCAAGATTTTATTAACCATTTATGAATTGACATGTGGCAATCTAAAATAAGGAAATGATTTTTCCCCTATTCAAGTGAATGATGCCACATGGCAAACACCTTTTAGTCAAATAAGGTAGCTACTTGGGACTTAGCCTACGTGGTTAAGTGACTTAATCTACACACCAAGCCTAGGGGGCTTTGGTTAGGGGACATAGCCTAGGCTAAAAAGGACCTATGGGCTAAGCTAACCATTTATTCCTAGGAGGCTAAGTAGTATATAAGATGAAAATAAGAGGACTTGAATTTGTCACCTTCACTTTGAGGGTTCAAATACTTAACCATTGCACCATCACATTTTATTTGTAACAAACATAGTTTTCACAAAGATATAAAAAAAGTTTATTTCTTTTAGGTTAACCTAGGTTGACCTAGGCTAACCTAGGACATCCAACAATCTAGCTTAGGCCTCCATAGGCAATTTTAATTGAACCTAAGTCCTTTAAGCTAAATCTAAGTAACCTAGTTTAATTTAAAGATACTCAGGTTAATTTTGACCTAAGGTTATTATGCAAATCTAGGTTAAATTTGGTTATATTGGATTAAACTTGGTTAAATTTGGCTAAAGTAAGTTATTTTGGCCAAAATTGGTTAAACTTGGCTAATTTTGAGTAAAGTAGGTTATTTAGGTTCAAATTGGTTAACCTAGGTTAAATTTGGCTAAATTTGACTTAAGTATGTTATGTAGATTAAGCATAACAAAATTTTGATAAACTTGAATAAATTTGGTTAAAGTAAGTTATTTGGGTTAAACTATGTTAAAATTGGCCAAATTTGATTAAAGTATGTTATTTAGGTGAAACTTGGCTAAACTTGACTAAACTTAATTATTTAGGTTAAACTTGGTTAAAATTTGATTAAATTTCACTAAAGTAGGTTATTAGGATAAAGTTGGTTAAATTAAGCTAAAATAGGAACCTTATTTTGTTTAAACTTGGTTAAAATTTGATTAAATTTCACTAAAGTAGGTTATTAGGATAAAGTTGGTTAAATTAAGCTAAAATAGGAACCTTATTTTGTTTAAACTTGGTTAAAATTGGCTAAGCTTGGCAAAAGTAGGCTATTTTGTTTAAAATATATTATATTTGGCTAAAATTGGCTAAATTAATAGGTTACTTAAGTCAAATTAGGCTTAATTTGTCTAAACTTAACAAAATCTAACAAAATTAAGCTACTTAATCCAAAGTACACAATAGTAGGTTATAATTGGTTAAATTAGGCTAAGCTAAATTATTTAAGCTTAAATGGTTTAAATTTCACAAAATTTTTCAAATCTTGACTCCTTCATCTAAATTAAGTTACTTAACTTAAACTTGGTTAAATTTAAAATATTTGAGTTAAACTAGGCTAATTTAATGTACTTAGGTTAAAGTTGGTTGGATTAAGTTATTTAGACAAAATTATAAACTAAAGTAAATTTAGTGAAACTATTTTATTTAGTTTAAATTCAAGTAAATTAGGTTTAACCTAGGCTACATGTAGGCTAAACCTATAAGTTTAAAATGGGCTTATCTTAAAGACTAAATCTAAGTTAAACCTTAAGGTTAAATATCTAAAGCTAAAATTAAGTTAAACCTTAATGCTAAATGGAGAAGTTGAACCTAGAGGTTAATGTAAAATTTATTACTATAGATTAAATTAGGTTTAGTTATTGCTAATTAAATTTGGATTTATTTTTGTTAATTAATTTACATTTAATTTTTAAAAATCCATTATTAAAAATATTTATCAAATTAAACATACATAAAGAAAAAATCGATAGAAGGCATGAATGTTGGAGAATTGAACAATTGCACGATTTTTGTGATCTAAGATTGGAAGTCCAAAAAATAAACTAGTCGTATGATTCAAACAATCTCAAACATGAAGAATTAAAAAATAAAAAAATTGCATGATTTTGGCAACCTCAAGCTTTAAGTTAGAAAAATTAAACAATTGTTTGATTTTGATGACCTCAAACTTGAAGTTAGAAAATCGAATAGCCATCCAATTTTAGTGACCTTGAACCTAACGTTGGATAATTGGGTGATTGCTAAATTTTGGACATTGAACATGAGGCTAAAAAGCATGAAGCTAAAAAATTGGGTGGTTGTTTAATCTTGGGTACTTTGAACCTAAAGCCAAAGAATCAAATGACCACCCAATTTTGGCAACCTCAAGCTTAAAATTGGAAAATCAAGTGATCAACTAATTTTCATTATTTCACACATTTTAAAAAATTCTTTAGAATACCCACATCAAAAATTAACATTACTTAATAATGGAAATTGTGGAAAATTTGTTCATTCATAATTTGTACATTTCATATTTGATATCGTGCATTGAAAACACATTTGACACATGAATGTTTAAAAAGATGTAAAATTTGTTTGGCATTTGTTCATTCATAAGTTCATACATTATCCATTAATAGATTTATATGTGTGTCAAACTTGTTTTCAATGCATGATATTCATGTGTAAAATATACGAATCTATGAATAAATGAACTCCACATAATTTTCATTATTAATTCATTACATGTTAAATTTGGGATTGACAAGTTATTAAGCATGAAATAATTAATTCATAATCTTACGGGGCGAATTCCCAAAAAATATGTAATTCTTTGATTATAACACCATACTAGGTGTGAAATTTCAAAAATCATGTGGTCGTTCAATTTTCACATATTAGGTTAATAATTGTGAAAGTCAAAAGTTTCACTAGAAAGAATTTTGTTTTTTATAACCAAGAAATCAATGACTAGATGTCTTAAATGTCTACATAATTGACTATAGTCATAGGATGTTACTTCAAATCCTATGTGAAAAACTTGTAATCATATATTAATGATGCATTTGATTAATAAATAATGATGTGGTAACAGGAAAGATGACATCATTTTTTTATTGCAAGTTTTCATTCATATGGCATCTATGATTGATGACAAAGTGATGTGGATGTCCAAAATGTCATTTGAAATTGTGACTAAGATAAAGTCATTTAAAATATGATTAAAGAATAATAATGCAAATTTCATGGATAGAATGACGTGTCATTACATAAACAATGTGATCATACAATTATTTTACAATGATTACAAAATGACTATTAATAATTTAATATGAGTATAAGTGGACATAATGATTTACAACATGTAAGGAACTGATTTTGATTAAAATCATACATATAGGTAATATAAAAACCTTTATCAAAGTTTTCTTAAATATACTTGATATATAATCCATTTTAAATATTCAGTGTGAATAAAATAAATATTATACACTAAAATAAAAATTAATGGTAAAAATATGTTATATTATAATTTTTTAAATATTTTAATTGAAAAATAAAATAGAAATGTAAGAAATGGAAAATGTATAATTTACGTATATATTAAAACTTTATCATAAATTTAAATAAAAATTTATGTAATACATATATATAAATAAATAAATATTTTACATGTATAAAAAAAATTATTACACAATTATAAGATTATATGTGTAAAAATGAATAAAGTTTATAATTTCAGAAAATTAGTTCATATTTTAATATTGATTACTATTATTATTATTAATTTAATTAATATATGATTAATATATAATTAATTAATATATATATAGATATAATTGATTTATGACCCATTTATAAATATTTTATGTGGAGTCATACGTCTAAATTAAAAATTATTAATAAAATTATGATATATTGGAAGCAAAATTGTATAACATAAATTCTAAATCAAATGAAGATTTAATATATGAAAGATATGTTTTATTTATTCATGTATTAGACAGAAAGTTTTTAAATTTACAAATCATGTTGGAATTAAAATTTTCTGAAGAATGGACATTATAATGTTATTCAATAAAAAAATTCAAATAGTTTTTTTTGAACTTGATTAAAATTTCTTAAAAAAAAATTATGTAATTGTGTACATTATTGAAAGAAATTTATGAATAAATTTTCAATTTTTTCATCTACACAAATTACCAATGAGACATGAATTATCAAATTTGAGGTTTTGTGTAATGTTTAAATGAAGTATGGGGTAAATAGAATAAAAATTAAATCCTTAACACAACAAATGAAGTGGCTTTATGGTAAAGGAGTTGAACTCCATCGTTGGGGTCCAAAGATCAAACTTCACAAATGATGTTAGTTGAGTTCAACATTGAAATATTGAAATATGTTCTCTACCTACTTAAATAATCTAGGTTAGTTGGTTACATTAAGTAGATAAGGTGGTCTAGTTAACCACTTAAATTAGTTTTTTAGCCTAGCTTAGGTGATGACACATGTCAACAATTTTTAGAATGAAAAATAATGAGATTAAAAATAATAAAAATAAAAATATATCTTAGCTTCTTAATTGCTGAGCTATCTGCTGCCAAGAGCATCCTCCTATCATATTTGTTTCCCAGCTCAATCACCCACAAAACCTCCATTCCTCCAAATGTGTTGCCTCCAACTGTCTTTTACTCTTTTAATTTAAGAAAAACAGATATGGGCATCAGTAAAGATCAACAAGCATTTGAAGGGCCCATATTACACAGCAACTTCCAACCATTCCAGATGCACCTCCCATTCTCCATTCTGATGTGTTACAGGCATTTTTGTAGTAGTTGAAATCTAATCTCAGTTGTTGGCCTCTGATTGTAGAAGCCAAAACATCAACCCTTAAAATGCTTGTTACACCAAACTTGGCCATTTTGAAATTTCAAGTGGGTACATATGTGCAGCAGTAATTTATATGTTTTTTGATTAAGTAATATTGGTTTTGTGAGGCTTTTCCAAAAGCTTTTATGCTACTCTGCTGATGGTTGTAGAAGTAAGACATCCAACCTTGGTTGGGATTTTAATCCCTAAAAGCTTGATAAGCCTAATATGGAATTTTTAGAATATTAAATGGGTGTGGGCAATGGAAAACTGTGTATAGATAATTTTTTTGATGATGCTAATCAGGCATTGCCAAATGGATTTGGATGAGGTTTGATAAGTTTGGGTCAAATAAATGCATGTATTGGGCTTCCAACCAGTCAAGCCTGCATTCAAGATTGCACACCATTAGGGTGGTGGGTATTGAAGGTTGGGTGATGTTTGAAAACGGATTTATGAGTTGATATAGAACACACACCTTGATTGCCATGGCTGCTCAAGATTAGCCTACTTTGGGACTCCCCCCAGTTCTTGGTGTTTTGCAGAGTCCAGGTAGCGCTATAAAATACTTTTGTGACTGGCGATGTTGACAGTTTGGGACTGGGCAGCTCAGAGTGATTTCCTTAACTGGTGGAGAACACAAACCATGGAAAATTTGGACTCCTAAATCGACTCATGGTTAGACTCCTTATTTGAACAAGATGAGAAGGCCTTGGGCAAACGAGCACCCAAACTGGTGCCATGGTGAAAACCCCAAAATTCATCTAAAATGCTTTGAAATTTTATAAATATTCCATGCTTAGACTAAATTAGGGTCTCTGAGTCCAAAACTGCTTAACATTTCTTGGGTTCATTTGGCCACTAGAGGCCTCACTCCAAGAAGAAGGTGGAGGTACCAGTGTGCGTGCTGGTTCACCCTGGCCAGATGAGAAAGGGATGTTAGAGCATCTCCAGCGGTGGTCAGTATGTGATCCTGCACAATAAAATGGATGAAGAATATCCAATATATGCCGGTTTTGACTCAGCAAAATGGTTTTGGCTCAGCAAAATTGCTCAGGTTGCCGTGGCTGGTAAAAGGCTCAGCAGCGCTGTGCACCTGCAAAAAAGAGTATAGTAAATATGATCTAACTGCTACTCAGTGTTTCTGATTGGCCCATCATAATGATTGGTCCAGGTGGTGTGTTATTAGTAGTCCCCCAGCTATTTGCTGTCCCCATTTCAGTTTTATTCGTGGGGTTGCAAAAGAGTACATAACTAAACCTTGGATTTGAAAAATATTTTCGCAGGGTCATTTACTGAGCACCGCTGGAGGTGCTCTAAATGCAATCCAAAAAACCTGGACAAATTTGAAGTTTTGGGCAAAGCCCCTGGGTGGGGGGCAATTCCCAAAATAAGGGGGCCATGACATAATGGGCCAATAGGTATGTGAGTCTGGTGACTGGTCCAGCTGACAGGGCAGTACTGGGAAATAATAGTGGATAGATTGTAACGCCCAGATTTTGATGTCCTTCCAAAGTGCTTATTGATTGTGCCAAGTGGCTTGGTATGCTAGTTCTTAGCCTCTTGTATAACTCAAAATATGCTTTAGAACGATGGAACCCTGGTAAACTCCATTAAACAAAACACCACCGAGGCAAGGGAGGGAAGGAAGAACAAAGAGAAAGGACCCAAGTCTGAGCCAGAAGAGGAAAACCCAAAGTGGGTCACAAACTTTAAAAAAGTGATTGAAAGTTAGGAGATTCTTCATGCCCACTTTTCCAAGGTGTATACAATTCCTTGTATAGCTCAATTGAAAGAACCAAACATAAGGACTAGAACCAAAGGTATTAAGGGTACTTCGTGCCCACTTGCAATGTGTGAACAAGTCCTTTGAAAGCAGTAAGATGGACAATGTGTGAACAAGTCCTTTGAAAGCAGTAAGACAGACAACATGTGAACAAGTCCTTTGAAAGCAGTAAGACTAACAATGTGTGAACAAGTCCTTTGAAAGCTGTAAGACTAACAATGTGTGAACAAGTGCTTTGAAAGTTGTAAGACTGACAAATTCTGAACAAGTCCTTTGAAAGCAGTGAGACTGACAATTCGAGAACCTCTCAATATCAAATTTTTAGTGGCAAGGATGTGCATTTCTCAATACTCTTTAGTGGTGCTTTTTGAGGGGCATTGCCAACCTTTTGTACTATGGGTCTTATCGTCTTCTCCAGTTCTCCCAGTTTGATAGGGTGGCAAACAAAAAACCAACTTCTATTTTGGCAGATTCATAAAATTCTTCTTTCGTCTTAGGCTCCACTCCCTATAGTTCATTCTCATAAATTTTTCTTAGTTTTTCTCCTCGTTCTCTAGAATTTCATAAGATTTAATATTTAGATTATTTCTCAAAAAAATCATAAACGACATTCATTTATTCCAATAATATAAGTATATAATTAATATAAAATTGAAATAATAATAATTACAAAATTATGTTCATTAAGAAGTTTAAATACAACTAGGAGGTTATTCCAAATGGTCATAACACATTCATAATATGATTTTGAGGTCCTACATCTTCTGAGTTCTCAGTACACTCTTAATGGAGTTTGCTAGGGTTTCATCATCTAAGTTCTTACACACACAAAATTGCAAGCATTGTGAAAGGCAATCATGTTGTTACCTCTTCACATAACCAAATTGATGAGTAAGCTCAGATCTCAATGGGCAAAAGCTATTTTGAAATCATTCGGATGTAAGTAGTTTTGCCTTTTTCCCCCTTTTTCCAATCCCCTTGTCCTCTTTCCCTCAATTGCTTATGTTTTGTCTCATTTCAATAATGTGGTCATCATCAACAACTGAACCATGACAAATCAATAGACACCTTCACCTTTCATCAGGTATTCATATGCTTTGGTAATGAGAGGCGAACGTTCCTAACCTTTCGTAGACTTTAACTGAACCCTCACCTTGAATTGATACTAGTTGCATAATATCATATGACATCATATTATGACTATTGAAGGTAATCTATCACATCCCCATGTTAGGAAGTCACATTTTGTATTATTCTTTGAACTCTCCTACCCAATGAATCCAAGTATCGACCTCTTTGATACTTCATATCCAATATTAAATCAATCTGATCCTTAATTAATGCCTTTGAGGATGTTATATATCAACCAACAAATCATATACTTGCCCAACATTGATTTGTACTTTGTATGTTAGTAGGAGTGTGGATGCTAATTGACTTAGGGAACATGCAAATAAAAAGCGTAGTTTTTTCCTTTCAGAGGAAAGGGGAATGGGGCAAAATTTTTGTTGGATTTTGGTGTTTGGAATGTCATCTAAATTGGTTTCCAACATACCAAAGTTCCACTCTTTGTAACCATAGGTAAGTCAAAAGTGAGACATTACAATCATTCTATTATGGGAGTGTCCAAAATGTGAACATATTTTGGGAGACCGGCTATTAGAAAAGAGTGACTAATCACAAAATGATTGTTTTTTGAACTTGGGGTGTCCAAAAAGCTAATCTAGATCTATTAAGGAAGGTTTTATTTTGCAACTTTAATTTTTAGAAAACTTTCAACTTCTGAAAATTAGGGCAAACTTTTCTGCTTGCCCACCCTTTTCCAGCCATAAAAAAAAACTTGCCCTACTTTTCAGAGGGTGTGAGAATTCAAAAGATATCTTAGAAGATATAGTGCCTAATACTGGTTGTTTAAGAGCATCTCTAGTGATGCTCGGTATGTGACCCTGCGAAAATATTTTTCACATCCAAGTTTAGTTATGTACTGTTTTACAACCCCACCAATAAAATTGGGGACAACAAATAGGTGAAGGACTACTAATAGCAAACCACATGGACCAACGATTATGATGGGCCAATCAAAAACACCGAGCAGCAGTTACATCATATTTATTACATTCTTTTCTGTAGGTGCATAGTGGTGCTGCACGTCGTACTAGCTGCACAATTATGCTGAACCAAAACCATTTCCTGAGTCAAACTGGTACATGTTGGATTTTTTTCATCCATTTTTACTGTGCATGATCACATACTGAATCATTCAAAGATTCTTTTACCAATTGAAAGGCTCCAAACGAAAAGCAAAATGGTTGTTAGGATTGATCAATTATTGATTACCTTGACTGGAATGATTGCTCACGAATACGGGAATGAAATGTTGTTCAAAACTCCAATGAATTTTAGCCAAATGACTCTAATTTCAGCATTGGATTTATTTAAGATTGACTAGAACTTTAAAGAAAAAACTAGTTCATAAGTCATAAAAGTTATTTCATCATGACCTACAAAATGAATTCTTTGAGTAATTAATGTGGAGTTCTCAATGTGTGAAGGCATTGAAGGTGCATGAGCAATTTGTTAGTGCAAAACCATTACTTAAAAAGTAGTTCCAAATGGATACATATGTCAAAAAATAATAAAAATCAACACTTGCTTGTTTTTGTGTCATTACTGACAACCAAAGAGGTGTTTGTAGAGTTGTGGTTGGGTTTCCTTGTTGTTGATCATATGCATGAAAACATTGATGGAAGTTTTAACTAAATTTTGTTAAAACAATTGGAAGAACAAAATGACCATGTGTTGGTAGATTTGATGAAAGCTTTTATGGTTTTGTTATTCATCCCCCAACTCATACAAGAAATTCTTGATTTCAAATCTTGGGTTCTAGGCTATTTGAAAATTGATTTGGATGACCTTAAGGTATTAATTGGACATATAGATATGCATTAGTTTTTTATGCAATTTTTTTGGGTGGTGATGCAATACAAGGTGTTGGCAATTAATTTGATGTGGAGTTCCAAAGACATTGGCCTTGCAATTCAATTATGGAAATCTAATAATCAAGGTTTAATCAAGCTACCAAGTGGAGTTCCAATAACCAATAACCAAGTTGGGTTCTAACATGGCAAATTAGACCGCTCATGTTCTTTGCAACATAAATGAAAAATAACCATCAAGTAGGCTTTGATATATTGAATTTAAACATATTGTTTAGTTCAATGATTATTATGAACAATTTTTTCAACTTTGTTAAAATTTTAAATGAAAACTACATGTTTAAAATAGGTTTAAATATATATTCATTGAAATTCAAGCAAAATTCACAATGTATTCTAAATAGGTTGTAAATAGATGAAATATTACATTTTTAAATTTTTGATTCAATGGGGTCCTAAAATATACTTGTGGCTTTTCATTTTTTTTAACATTCTAATCAAAATGTATCTAGCTTGTAATGTAAAAAAAAGTTTGAAAAAAATATTTGTTAATCAATTTCAAACATACGTCTTATTTACTTTTATTATACATAAGTTCTAAGGAAATTATACTCAACTTACCATAAACCCAATGGAGGCATAGATGTTTTCAAAATGAAACATAAAAAGTCTTCCAACCTATTTTCTTGTGTTTATGTAAAAAACTATCATATTTTTAAATGGGATTTTAGGTGGATGTATTTTTTGGTCTAATTTGCCATAATGGGACCCAATTACCAAATGGAATTCCAAAGCCTATTCCATTTTGTCCTATTTGGGGTAATGACACCTCAAAATCAATAGGTTTTTTTTTTTTCATTAACAATAATATTTCAAAGTATTTGGAGTTTTGGAAGCTAAACATTATGAGAAATGAGATGTATACAAAGGCCATAGGTCTTCATATTAAACATAAGGAGGGTATTTTAGAATCATACTTGTCAAAACCACTTCCAAAGCAAAGTCCCATCTTGTTGGAAGGTTTTGAACCATTTAGCAATTGGAAGGTTAATCATGTGCAATTTTTTTTCAACTCCACCTATCCTTGAGGATCAAGAAGATCCAATTATCCCTTCATAATGTGGGCCTAAGAGCATGAAACCGTCTTTGAATATGTAGTAGCTTACACTCCCTTTAGATATTTACATGAAAAAGACTTTATTCTTGTTTGCCCATCAAATTTTGAAACATACCCAATATGGATGGGAAAAGTGCATAGTGATGTTGTCAAGGATGGGAATGACAAGCATTATAGAATGGTGCATGTTCGATGGTAGGTGCCTTTCAAAAAAGGAGCACACAGTGATGTAGACTTCTACCAAAATTGTTGGCAAGGAAGGTGGAAATGTAACTTAGTAGATCTAATGCAATGGATGGACATTGATTCAATTGCATTTTTCATTTCTTGTTAGGAAAAATACAACCACGAACAACACCATAACAATTAATGATGTGCATGGTAGTCAAGCTAAAACTAACATTGATGTGGTTAATGTAGTAACCACATATAAGTTTGATCATCATGACAATTACAATGATTTGATACTTGATTAGTTTCTTAATCTTGAGGTAACTAATGATTAGACTTTCAATTTCAAGTTGTCTTGATGAATGTTGTTGGTGATGTCAATAGATTTTGGTGGCCATTAAGTAGTAAATTTATTATAAATTCACCACAACATTGATTTCAATTATCAAATTTTTAATATATGTAAAGTGTCAAAGCTTTTGAATTAAAGTTTTTTAATAATGTAATTTGAGTAACATTCAACAGTGCAATTGTGTTTTGGACTTTAAAATTTGAAAATATATTACTAAGTAGTCTATTATTGAAATATATATATTAATGATGATTGTTTGAAAATTTGAAAATGAGAACTTGTTGGCCACCTTGTATAATTGTATTTTTCTCATTTCTTACTTTGTATGTTTCAATTTACTAAATGTAAATTATCTATGTTATTATGGGTCCATTCATGGTTGGGGTACCAAAAAAAGAAAAAAAACATTTAAGGATTTTTTAAGATTAGTTTTTACAAATATCATTTACATGAAACAAACTTAAGTGAGAAAAATTGAATAGTCCAATATAAAACAATTCATGTGTTCATGGTGATTTTTCACAATCATACATAATTGTGTATGAATATTTTAATTTAATGCTAGAAATGTAGGAAATCCCAAAATGAGTTTCAAGGGACAACTAAACATGTGTTTTGGCATGTTTATTTCCTTCACATGTGACTTGCATCTAAAGCTAAACATTTTGAATCCATTGAACATAATATTTCTATCAAATGGTTTAAAAAATGAATCATTATTTGACAATAATTGAACTTACTAACAATGAATACTTTAAATTTTTAATGCACATGCTATATTTTTATTTTTTTAAAAAAATATTAGAGATTTATGCATAATTTATATTAATTATATATATATTTCAAAATATACATAACCCTATTTTTTAATTAATTAATTTATAATTTTTGTTCAACAACCAATATATTGCACCTTATTTCTTACTTACATATTTTCTATTTTTTTTGAGAAGTGTCCCCCCAAGGCTAGGTAATAAGTAAGACATATATTAAATAGTATCTAGGTGGGTTAAGTAGTAAATATTTTATTGTGTTGATATGTGATAATGTTTTTGTGCACAAAACAAAAGATATGATAGTGTTATAGTGTTTTACTTTCATTATAATTTATGTCATATCTTTTGTTTACAATTTGGATTTTGTGAAGCATATAATTAGGTGAAAGAAAGGACTACTCATGGTATGTAGTCGCACCAAGGTTAAAGTCCTTTTCAAGGATTGCATTTTCCACATGGCAATATTCTATCGATTTATATTGCATTTTTCACATAGTTTTTTAAACCAAATATCAAATTTGAGGCCAAATATAACATACAACATGATAAAAACTCAATTTTTTTTGCAACAAGCCTTACATTATAGTCAAATCTATAACTTTACTTTGAACCATGATTACAAATTCAAAACTATAATAATGTTAAAAGACATTTAAGTATTAGAATCTAAAAAGGCATATGTATTTCAATTTTTTGAATGTTTTGAACACATGGATCCCTTCTTGTGGAATATGTTAAAGTTCATAAAAAAATTGAAATGATTTGATGAACATTTGAGAAGGGAAAAAAACTTTTGATACAAAAAACCCACATGTCCACATGCATTTCTTAAGTGATTTAAACATATAAAAGGACTCTTGAAACATGGTGAACTTTCATAAGATTTTTGTAACTACAAATTTGAAAGTATAAGAATTTATTTCAAAAATAATTTTTTTTGTTGATATATATTGTTCCCATGGTGATTTTTCAAATTTTCAAAAAACAATTTTTAAGGACTATCCACACATTGCTTAGCTCCTTTTTTCCTACTTTCATCTCATTAGGGATGAATCACTCAAAAAGGCTTGTGACCATGAACAATTATTTTAAACGATTGTACCTACCTACTTAGTTACCTAAGTTTATAATTTATACGCATTTATCTATTTTAAGCCTAACCTAGTTTAGTCTAGGATTGTTGGGTGGATTAGATTGCCACATGGATATATTTTAGTCGATTATGAAACACTTCGTGTGATTACATTTTTTAATTGTAAACCTAATCACAAATGACCATGCCATATCATCATATGCAACCACATTTCTTAGTTGTAAAACCGATCACAAATGACCATGCCACATAGGTTGAATCTTAGTTGGATGAAAAATTGATATTAATTGCACCTCGATGCAACTGTCATTTTGATTGAGTGCCACATAATTTTTTTTGCAATTAAATTTTTTATGTGGCTTGTCCAAGGCAACTAGACACTATATTAGTTGCATGTGGCATTTGCAATTAAAAATTAATTGTAAAACTAGTTGTTAATATGAGAATTTCTTGTAATGATTAAAAAAAAAACATAATCATAATTTTTATGATATGACCCTAGATGTATCTTACATTGCAAAGTCCACCTTCGATTGAATATTGAGGTTTTTAGTGTCAATTTTTCAAATCTGAATAAATTAAAATATAAGTTTCAATTTTTCATCTCAATTTTACTAAATTTTTCAAATGCATTTGAGTTGTATACAACAAGACCTAACTAAGTGATAAAAAAAAATGATTGTAACTTCCATAAAAATCCATTATTACTAACACTTTTCATATGAGATTGTGAGTAGATGTTCAATCAAGCCATGGTTGAGGTTTGTACTTAAAATGTGAAGCTGTGTTTTGTGCACCTATTTTCCATGACATGTTGCTAGATAACATTGTGTCAACATAGGCTTGCTGCCAACTTTTCTACAGGTCACCAGTATCCATAGGCAGCATGCATTAGAGATGGAGCTTTAGTAGCCAGCTTGTATATATAGAATAAAATGTTATACATATTGCCAGGATGAATTTTGTATTGTTTTCCTCAATTGCCCAAGGCCACACTGAACATAATGGCAATAACCAGAGAATTTTTGAAACAGTGTTCAGTACTCATCAAATGTGTTCCTTTCATTCAAATGTATTGCCACCTACACCACAACCCAAAAAAGCGAAAAAAAACTTGGTTGATGTGCATGAAGAACAAATAGAGATTAAAGGGGCAAGCCCTGGGGTGGGGCATTCCCAAAATAAGGAGCCATTGTATCCAAGTCAATCCCCACATTTCAGGAATGTTCCCCACCCTTGGGTTTACTTGAGAGGGAGGTCATCTTGAACCTAAACCAAAGTAGATCACATGGCATATTCCCTAAAAGTGGGCAGGACCTTTCACCTATAAAGAGGTGTAAGATTCCTCCCTACTTGGAGTAGGTGCAATATTCCTCCTATTTTCTTCAGGGGGTATCAATGCATGCAAGGTGCCCATCCCTTCAAAATTCAAATGCATTAGGAAATTTTTGGAAGTGCTTTATGTGTATGGTAAAATCCTTGGAGCAGGACATTTAGGCCTTGGACCCCAAAAGATGGGATATATCAGATGTGGGGTGCCAAATTTCATCTTTTTGAAAGGAAATGCACTGGAAGTACTATGAGTGGCACCGCAAATTCCAATGCCAACACCATCAGCGTAGAAAATCACTTCTAATTTAACTGATGACTTTGCAGTAAGCAAATGTTAATTGTGTGTTCACATGTTAATTGCATGAGGACATCTATGTCATCTTTCCAGCAAGAACTAATGGTGCCTGGACCATTTTGCCAGTGCTCCAAGGGGGACCATCCTCAAAGTTTTAAGGATATACCTTTTCAGAAAATCTCTTCAAGGCTTGATTGTGAGATGTGACTTTTAAAAAAAATCAATTGCCAAACAAACTAATTGATGATTCAATTGTGAACTTAAGACTCATTGGGTCCATTCACAATTAAAGTATAAAAAAGAATCTTTAATTTTAAAAGATTTTTTGATTTTTTGGTTTTTTTTTTGGCATCATTATAATCATAATGAATTAATGATGTCATATTAAATTAATAAAAATATATTAAAAATAGACTATATATATATATATATATATGAGTTTTTGAACTAAATTATATTAAATGTTCAAATTACACCTCTTCACAAAAAAAAATTCAAAAAATTTACTAAATAAGGCAATTGATGTTAAAAAAAAATTATGAATAAATAATGTTTATATCTATGGTTTACTATGTTCATTGAATTTGATTACATAATAAACCAAGAGCCTCACAATTTGAGCAGGTTAAGGTGTGCTCACAAAACAAAACAAACACCAGAATATTCAGACTGATCTGGTCTTCAATACCATTATTTATACCATGTTAAATATCTGTCCACAAATAATATACATGCGCAAAGGAGGTTTTACCCACCTCGAGGATAATGAGGTTGCATTTTATCGGAACCAATGACAGCTACGTAAGTTTGGATAAGTGTAGCGACAAGTAAAATGAAGGCTGAGATGACACTTATCGCTAACCACGGTTTGGAACAATATGTACTGTAAAATTCAATTGCCATCAACTTCAGTGCGCATGCCCTATGCCTATTGATGGGCTTCACTATGTTCTCTTTATACTCGTCTGAATATGGAGGGTAAGTTACGGGCAACCTTTCCCATATTTGAAAAATGCGCTGTTGGGTGCCGAGGTAGGGTCGAATCACGTCGCAATCGACGAGATACGACACGTCTTCAGGGGTCCTGATCAGCTGTGACATGAGTAGTAGATAATCCATAAATGGATATGGAGGCCAAGTATACCAAGCTTCGTACGCCGCCATATTGCAAATATAGGATTCTATACTTCCGCTATGTGACATGATTGGGAGAAATAAGCAGCCATTTTTAAAAGCCACTTGCTGCACCATTCCAGGGATTCCTTGGATTTTAAGGCCGGCTTTCTTCAAAACGGTTGCAGACTGTAGTGATTCACGTTCGGAACCCTCTTCAGCTGCAGTCTCTCTGCTGATTCCAAAAGTCGTGGCAATAACGCTGGCAGGTTGCTTCGAACTGGTTGCAACGGCACACAAAAACAATTCTTTTGCACGTCCGAACATTGTAGTGACGGCGATGGGTGGCGTCCCAACGGCTGCAAGCGCCTCCACGTCGGTTTCAGGCTGCTGGTTCACATCGGGTGCAAAAACCTCAGTGTCGGTTGCAGGCGACTTCTTATCAGCTGTAGTCGACTTCAGACAACTAGTCATTACTTTGTGAATACAGGCAAAGATGTGTGGACAATTTTCTAACTTGCCTACTTCATAATTGACATCAATTAAGTTGAGAAGAAATTCTTTTTTGTCAGGGCAAGGCTCTGCAAAGAATCTGCTGCACGTGACAAATGCTACAATCTTCAAAATCGTATCCAACAACTTTTTGGTCACATTGGAGTCCGGATCTTCCAGTTCTCGTAGATCATGATCATTAGACTTCCTTTCTTCCGGCAGTAATCCATAACATTTGCTAATGGCCTTCTTCATCAAAGCCATTGGAATTTGATTTTCGCACAAGAAAAGGTCGTCCCAAATCGTAGAGTACGCCACTCCACTTTTCACCAAGGCCTCAATGTTGAAACCTCCAGCAACCAGCGACCTTATGAATGAATTAGGTAATTGCTGGGCCTGATCAGGCTCAGACTCAGACTCAGGCGCTCTCACTAATGAACTTAGTACTAAAACTAATGTCAGAGCATCCAAGGTTAATAGATACTGCACATCCTTTGGGCTGAGCTCAGTTACACCAGAGTATAGACCGTATGATTTCAGCATCATATCTGCAGGATTATCCACAACATCAGCACAAAATTTGCCCCATTCATCTGGGTTCAGCTTGCATGCTGCAGCTAACCTTATTTTCAGAACTTCTGATTCACTGCTGGATGCCTGAGGGTCACGGTTGTGGAGGCCGAATTGCCATTCTTCTGGAGTGTAACGTTCCACAGGTTTACGCAGGCAGGCTGGCAATTTTTTTATAGGAGCATCACCCCGTGCATTTTGATCAGAGTGTGCCTGAAGTCCTGATTGGATTTTACGGATCCACTCAGATTCAGCCATGGTGTCTTCGAGGCTAACTGTATCAACAGTGTTCAAAGCCTCGACTCTGTAACAACATGACAGACAAAGAAGATTTCGATCATTTCGATTATTTTACAAAACCTGTTGCAGAAACCTACTTCCTGACCATGTTTCAAAGCAATCTCCATACTGAAAGCAAGACTTGATCACCGTTGTGAAGATTCGTGACAACTAACTGGATGTTCAGAAATTGATGGATAAATGGCATCACGGCTAACTTCTGGGATGGTTTGCAAGCAAGAAGTAATTACACAAAACAACTTAATTGAGATATGAATATTTCTCAAGTTCTGCGTAAAGTGTGAATAGGTTCTCTCATGAAAAGCGCATCTATACACGAATCGATAAATGAAACGTACCACTTCAAAATATAGAGATAGATCGGAGTAGAGCCGAGAGTGGCTGATCGCGCGGGGCGTTTGGTCTCTAGGCAGGAACGCAAAGTGCTGTAGGTATCACAGCAAACAAGTTGGAAAGATTACTCCTGCAACTACTGGTTGTGCAAGCGGCGTGGACACTCCAGGAAAGCGCATGCTGTAGGAATGAACGTGGCACCGCAGGCAAGTTGGAGAGAGTACTCCTGCGACTACTGGTGCTGAGAGCTGCAAGCGGCGTGGACACTCCAAGAAAGCGCAAGCGTCTAGTAAGTTGTGGAAGAGCTGTAAAACAGGTGAGGAGAGGTTCAGTCGTTGCAAATAGCCAACAAAAAAAACGGGTCGGTTTTGTATGAAATCCATTCCGGGAGCGGCTGTAAGCTAAACTCTAAGCAGGCACACTACAAGCTGCACACAGCAAACCTCGCGCAAAGTGAGGGAATATTGCAAACTAGAGGGAAGAATGGAGCTAAAACAGAGCACCAAGAGATTAACATTGTGAAGAGGGAGATGACAGAGCCAGGCCTCATATTGTGTCAAACGGTAATATAGAACATCTCATTACAACACACATGGTGACCTACAAAAGGAACTTTCACAAGCCTATCCCATGCTGATTTGCGCTCACATATTTCAACTATGAATTTTCCCACGTTAAAAGTTTCAGCCATGAGCAGGAACTTGGAAGCATCTACTCAGATTAAAATTGTAAACAATCCTTTGGTGAGGTGAACATCCACATACAGGGCAACAAAGGCGATGTGACCTTAAATGCAGTAAACAAGTTGCAGGCGCACCAACTTAGATGGAGCGATCCACTGTATACAGATTTTGTACTCTTTAGTTGAGACTGTCTTTACACGAAATATCTGCAATAATACATACGGACAATTAGTCGATGCTGTAAAAGAGAGAAACAATCACGCCATCAATTTCATACTGGAAAAGAAACAGCGAAGTCCAGAACCTAGAAATCTATTGAGACATTCAGTTATACGGAGCTGCATGCGAGTTACCGTCGACACTAGAGGGCTGTGGGTACAACAGAGTTCTGGCTGGTCATCGGCAGCGGTGGTAGGTATGAATATTAGATGGAGACCAAGGAGAAAGGCAATCCCACGGGATGCAATTGCGGAGCTCCAGTTGTGCGTAAAGGAAAGCCGGGTGGGGAGGGTGCCTAATGGGGAAAAGAACCAAAAGAAATTGCAAGAAATGGGGATGAAACAGAGATGTGTTTGAGAGAAAGGAAAGACAGGGAGAGACTTGTAGCGTGCTAGAAACGGAACCTGGGATGTAATGAGAGAGAAGAAAGAAAGCGAAACAGAGGAGCCTGTGAGGAGGCTGGCGACGAGCAGAGAAAACAGACGAGAGAGTTCAGGAAACGCAATTAACTTTGAGCGGTGAAGGTTCAGGAGAACGTCGGGCAATATAGGGATCTCGGAGCATGCGTATCGACTGTAGGGGACGTGATTGCGGAATACCATTGATAGGGACAGATTCTGCCAACTCGGCCAATCATGTCCTCTGGGCTGCATAGAAACTGACAATTCTGGCTGGAACCGTTGAATGAATGGACAGTCATTGATTTATTTTAGTCTTTCTAATATGGCCAGGTTCACTCCCCTTGCAAGTTGCAGGAGAACAATAGCCATGGCAGCTGCTGTCCCTCTCCCAGTAGCCAGGACACCCTTCCATAATACCCATGGGGCTTTTTTTTAAATTTTAATTTTCACCACAGAGCAGGTGAAGTGAAGGCCAGTGAAACCAAGGGCCCTAAACGGCAGTGGTTTTCACCACAATGGATGGTGTTTGGGGGGCTGGGAGGGGAATCAGGGAAAAAAAAAGGTCCCATGGGTGGGTGTTGCAGACGGGTGCCTTGGCTATTAGTGCAGGAACAGCAACTGCCATGGCTATTGTGTGGATTTTGATGCAACACTCTCTGGAAATCCACAAGTCTAAGTCTTTCCTTTTTCTGTCCATATTTCAGCTTTGCTGGAGCTTCCTAGGCTTTTGTGATGAGACATTCTAAAAAATCTCTTATTTGATGTTGATAATACCTTTTTTAATGTGAACCTACCACTTTATTACCTTTCTTCCTTAAGTGACTGCCAGTTCTATGGGCATTAAGAATAGTGCAAAAGTCAACAGACCAATGAGTTTCACAAGCAAAGTCCTCCACGTCATTTATTACAGCTGCCTTAGTGTGGTAGGGCCATTAGTGGAGATAGCCTCGAAATGCCAAAATGCAAGCTTGTCAATTTGAGCACCATGTGGCATGTATTTTGTTGTCAAAATACAAAATTGAATTGAATTTTTTATATATGTGACAGCTTACATATGTTGTATGACTTCCTGCATCTGAGACAATTTTTAACCATCCCTTAATCTACTGTTCCAAGTGGCATCAAAGAATGGGAGTATTATCAAGTCTATGACCCTTACAATGTCCATGCATTAACAATGGCTCATGTTACATGAGCTGGGGTGAGTAATAGTGGCATTCGGGCAAAAAATGCCACCCAGTGCCACTATCAGTGCTCGGCAGCGTGCCACTATTAAAAGGGTCCGTGGCG
>Ga0116227_10007052_pt1 | contig 22261 bp, 12 predicted proteins | sample S1TSphgellanicum_FD_89693 | JGI IMG/M metagenome (GOLD analysis project Ga0116227, IMG submission 89693) | Host-associated microbial communities from peat moss isolated from Minnesota, USA - S1T2_Fb - Sphagnum magellanicum MG | ecosystem: Host-associated > Plants > Peat moss > Unclassified...
ATGACGTTAAAAATGGTACGGCCGAGGCCATCTGTATTTTGGGTAAAGCAGCCGTAAAACCAATACCCATTTGTACAAAAAGTACTAGGAGGAGTAGCCAGGCAATTGGTGAATAAAATAACAGGCTGAGTTCCAGTCTGGCTATTTGTATGATCTTCTTCATATGTTATAATTATTTTTTTTCCGGCATGAGCACCAGCCTGGTATAGTTCTTATCCTGAATAAAAGTTGCTGCAGCTTCCTGAACTGATTTTGGCGTAATGGTATTCAGTACGCTGTTGTAATCGAAAAACCGGGTCAAAGATTCTTTATTCATCAATTGAGAAGTCAGATAATCCAGCCAAAAGTCATTATTTGTTGATCCGGTTTGCAGACCAACCTGGCGTGCCGCTTTAAATTTCTGCAAATTCTCAGCAGAGGGACCTTCTGTTCGTATATGATCCAGTTCATCTTGCGCTGATGCAATCAGTTTTTCGACATTTTGTGGCGCACATTCAAAAGTAAAGACCAAACTAAACCTCGCGTTAGGATATTTGGAAAGTGTTAGCTGTGCATTTGGAACATAGGTTCCCCCTTCCTGGTCACGAAGCCGCTCAGTAAGCCGAATTTTCAATACATCAGCAATCGCATTCATTTTAATGCTGTTTTCAAAACTATAATCGAAAGCGCCAGAATAAACCAGGATTACACTCGATTTCTGTTCTTTACCCAGATAAATGGTTTTAGAAATACGTCCTGCAGGTACACGTATACCGAGATCACGGATAGTTTCCTTTAAACCTTTAGTAGGTAATGAACCCAGGTATTTTTCCAGTAAAGGTTTCGTCTTTTCCAGATCCAGATTTCCCACAAATAGGAATGTGAATGCGGAGGCATCTGCAAAACGATCCTGATAAATCTGAAACGCCTTATCGAGTTTAATCGCATTTAACCGATCCAGACTCTGCGGCCTTTTGCGCAAATGGGAATTACCCAAAATGAAATTTGCAGTATCCAAAAATATAGTAGCCCGCGTATGACCTGCATTGGCCAGCTGCTCTTTCGCTCTTTCAACAAGCGTGATAAAAGATTCTTCGTGCTTACGAGGCTCCGTAAAATAGGCATGTACCAATTCAAGCGCCAAGGGTAAGTCTTCCGGCGTCGTACTGCCACTAAAGCCCTGATAACTGTCCAGAAGAAATGGACTCACCTGTACTTTTTTACCACCTAACAATTTACCCAACTGTAAAGCATCATAATTGCCTGCTCCTGCTGCTGCAATAATGCTCGCTGCATTGATCGCACTTTCATAATCTGCATCCGAAGACAAAGATGCGCCACCTTCTGCCAGACCTTTAAACACAATTTGATCGTTCTGGAAATCCGTTTTTTTCAACAGCACAGTCATTCCGTTGCTAAGGGTGATTTTTTGAATCCCGGCTTTACTGACATCTTCCACATTGATGATCTTTCCAGGAGTTGGTTCTTTTTTCAGCAGCGGCAAATCCTGTATATCATCTATATAGGCAGTCATGGGTTGAGTATAGACATTTTCAATCCAGCGCTGTACCGTCGCTTCATCCGGCAAAAATGTTTTATTGTGTGCACAAGACTTCACAATGATATCCCGGTTATTGCTTTTCAGGTATTTATCCATCAAGGCATTGACCTCATCCAGGCTAATACCCTTGAGCAATTCAGTGCTCAGCTTGTATTCTTCCCTGACACCAGGAGCTGCACTACCCATTAAAAAATGTTGCAAATAAGGTTTGATTAAAGTTTCTGAAGCCGTTTTATCTTTTTCTTTCAGGGCATCTTCCATTTTTTGCTGTTGTGTCTTTTTCACCCGGTCTAGTTCAGCCTGGCTGAAGCCCTGTTCCTGCATCCGGCGCAATTCCAGCCAGATGCTTTTCAACCCCTGTTCAGTCTCTGCCGGCTTGGTTGTTAAGTTCACCGAAAAGGCATTCAGCCCACCTGTTAATGCGGTAAAGCCCGCAAGTGGCAGCCCCCTAAACCTGGCGCTGACCATTTCTCCGAATAACTGTTTCAACAGCTTCCGGCGGTAATCTATGCTGGTCTTTACCGTATCAGCCGGTTCTTTCATGAGTATCTCCATGGCTATCCCACCTAGCTCCGGATCAATAAACTGCATATACTGATTTTTGCCGGTCAGGGTACTGTGATAATAAGTTCTTTCTTTTTCCTGCCCTGGGTTTTTCAGGTCTGAAAACTTCGCTTTGATGTCTTTTTCCATTTGGTCGACATCAATATCACCCACAACCAGGATCGCCTCTAAATTCGGGCGGTACCAGTCTTTGTAAAAGCTTCTGATCTCCTCAGGTGTTACCTTATTCAAAACCTCATCTGTTCCTATTGGCAAACGGGTACCGAAGCGGGATTTATTCGTATAAAAAGGAATAGCTTGTTCCTGATAACGTTGCGACAGCCCCTGATGGTAACGTTTCTCTTCCAGGATGACATGACGCTCTTTCTCTACATCTACTGCTTCAATATTGGCATCCTGTGCCCAGTCGCGCAAAATCTGTAAACCATTGGCCAGCAATTCTGGTTGATCTGATGGCAAAGGCAATTGATAAACGGTTTCATCCAGCCCAGTATTGGCATTGAGATCGGCACCAAAGCGAACCCCGGCTTTCTCCAGGTAATTGGAGAGTTCCTTTTTAGGAAAATGTCTGGTTCCGTTAAAGCTCATGTGTTCCACAAAATGGGCAACTCCCCTTTGCTGGTCGGTTTCCAGGATAGAACCGGCTTTGATGGCCAGGTACATGGTTACCCTTTTTTGAGGGGTTTTGTTTTTACGGATGTAATAAGTAAAACCATTGGGTAACTTTCCTGTCCGCAATTCCGGATCCAACAATAGCGGTTGTGTATCCATTTGCGTTTTACAAGCCTGCAGCAGGCAAATCGCTGTGATGGACAACAGTCCCAGAAATTTATATTTAATTGACATATTGATCTGCTTTAATGATGTCTACAATCTTTTCATTTTCGATGATGATCATGCCTTGCCTATCGGTGGTGATACCACTTGCAAGTGTATATGGATAAGTCGGCACCCCATCTTTCATCACCGTTGGCAGGAAAGAGAATTGTACATTATCCGATATTTTACCCAGCGCTTCCCCTACTTCAATGATGTGGGTAGAAACCACAAAGAAACTGTTCTTGTTTTCAGAAAAAGCTTTGGTTACCGCTAAGGTAGCATCATATGCATCTTTCACATTCGTGCCCTTAAACAACTCATCAAACAGCACGTACAAGTCCTGTGAGGCATTCACCGCCTGCGCCACCGTTTTGGTACGCAATACTTCAGCATAAAAATGACTGTAGCCCATGTCCAGGTTATCCGATACGTTGATTGAGGAGAACAAGCCATCTTTTACCGAAAACTCCATACGTTTTGCTGCTACCGGGAAACCCATGTGCGCCAGGTAAACCGCAATCCCCATGGATTTCATAAAGGTTGATTTACCTGCCATGTTTGCCCCCGTCAAAAACAGCATGTTACGTTCTTTATTAAGCTGCAGACTATTGCTCACTCCTTTCCTCAATCCCGGATGACGGAATCCTTCCAGGTCCAACACCATCTGTTCGGCAGGCAAAGCTTTCGCATAAACAAAGTCCTGCTCCGCAGCAACAGCTGCTACCCCCACAAACACATCCAGCTCATAGATCAGTTTCAACAAACTTTCCATCTGGCCGATCATCGCATGACGGATCACATAATCGTTTTTGATCAGCTGCATCAATGAAAGTTGCCCTTCAGGTGCCTCTAGCAAGCTTTGAACCCTCGAATCCTGCAATACGTTTAAAGCCGCATCCAAATCTTTCTGGTATACAGCAATACCTGGCTTGTTTTTAAGTTCTTTGAAGAAATCCCGGAAAGCCTGCAATACCTCAATGGTGACAGACTGACCGGCCTGCAATTGCAACAGTTCGGCATTGTGAAAAAGCACCTGTTTGAATTTTTTGGCAAAAATCCCCCAGGCTACCCTTGGCAAAGCAGCGCCTGCGCCACCGGACAGGTAATCTTCCATCGATTCTACCTGTGAGCGGATCACTGGGAAAATCACCCGGTGCTGCTGGAAAAATGCAAATGTAGCACTACGCTGGTTGATCTCAGCAGGTGTTTTCAAGGGCTGGGCAAACATGCCTTCCAGCATCTTTTCCCCACCCCGGGTTTGCAAATGGTTAAACAAACTGTAAATGGATTGCTGTTTGAACTTACCCTGCAAATTCAGATCTTCTATGGTCTGTTTATCTGCCAGGAAATCAGCATGTAGCTGTTTGGCTTGTTTTTTATCTTTGATCAGTTCAATGACCCCTTCGTTATTGATGATGATCATCCCATGCCTATCATCCGTAATGCCTTCAGTCAGGGTATAGGTATAAATAGGTTTATCGTTTTCCATGCGTGTAGGCAGGTAACGAAAAATCATATTCTTACATTTCTTTTGCAACACTGCTCCCGCTTCCATAATATGCGTAGAGATCACAAAAAGTGAATGCGTTTTGCTGGCAAAGGCTTCCATAATGGCAATGGTGCCTTCGTAAGCATCCTTTACATTCGTACCTCTGAACAGCTCATCAAACACCACAAACAGGTTTTTGCCGGCACCCAGTTCAACGGCCACTTTTTTCACCCGCAACACCTCGGCATAGAAATGACTGGCACCCATGGCCAGGTTATCCGGTAAATTGATGGTGGTATACATGCCATCGCAAACCGAGAACTCCATGCTGTGTGCCGCTATCGGGAAACCCAAATGCGCCAGGTACATCGCAATGCTCAGCGACTTCATGAAAGTCGATTTACCACCCATATTGGCACCCGTCAGGAAGACAATATTGCTGTCCGGGGTCATGGTTAAAGAGTTGGCAACTGGTTTATTCAGCAAAGGGTGGTAAACACCCTGAAGCTCCAAACGGTTGGCATCACGTTTTAAAGCAGTGGCAAAACTATAACCCCGCTCCCGGGCTACCCCGGCGATAGAAATGTACACATCCAACTGATAGATGTGCTGTAAGATTTTTTCCAGCAGTCCCCGCTGCTGGAACCGTAAAATATTGTCGTACTCGACAATCTTCCCGGAAGAGATCTTGCCCTTACCATGATCGGTAAACAGCAGTTCCAGTTCTTTCGCATTCAACAAAGCCAGTGCCTTATCTACCTCGATACCATAAGGATTCCCAGAAACTTTAGTCTGGATCTCCTGCATGAACTTTTTTAGTCCCTGCAAAATCTCCATCAGTGCAGTTACACTTTGTGCAGCAGCATTGAAATCGGCCATGCTAAAGCCCTGGTTGGATAACCTACTGCGTGGGTCTGTGTTACTTAAATAGCGTTCCGCTTCTTCAAAGCGGTTGCCTTGCAAAGGGAAAGCGGTTTTGCTTTCCAAAAAATACCGCAGCATGGCCACCCGGTCATTGATGACCTGGTGGTCTGCCAGCGGACTACGGAACATCTCCTCCAACAGGACCGCACCGCCCTGCGTGAAGGTTTTGTTAAAAATATGGTAGATCGAATCGCTTCCCGATTTAGAGAAGATATTCAAATCATCGATCGTTTGTTTATCGGTTATAAAGCTCATCTTATTTACGTTTTCTACGCGTTAGCAATACAATTCCAAGCAGTAGGATGAAACCAGGGATTATCCCGTAAAACAGGATTTCTAAAGTATTTAACCCGGTATCGCTCAGTTTCAGTTTATTATCTATGGTTTCAGGCCTCGTCGTATCAATGGGAAATTCACTATAGGCAAACCATTTAAAAATGCTAAGGACAAAGCTGCCATTAACCGTTTTGAGATTTCCCCGGGCAAGTTCTTTGTTACTAAAGAAGTCTGCATCACCGGATACAATGATCCGTTGTTCCCGCTTATTCACATTCCGGGTTAACATCATTGCTGTTGGAAAAACACCTTGCTGGTCGCCATTTTTGGCCTCGAATACCAATGCTGTGGAATCCAGTACAAAAGATCCTTTTTTGATCCAACTGGTCCTGGCATTGGTCAACAATAAAGGCTGGGTTTTAAACGGCCCGTCATTTTCAGCACGTAAAGCCGCTACATCAGGCATGGATACCACTCCTTTTTCCTTATAAAATAGCTGAAGTTCAGGATTCATCACTACGGAGGCAGCAGTAAGCCCAGGTGTAACCAGATTATAGGAATAATCGTTGCTGCGCTGTACAAGTGTCCCATCGAGCATTTTAACACCTAGTAAATCTAGTAAAGGATTAACTACACTTTGTTTACCTGGTTCACCAGCGATCAACAAGTTTCCACCCTCAGCAATATATTTCTTGATTTTGGCCAATGCAAGCGGACTAAAAGCCACTTTTGGATCACCAATAACCAGCGTAGCAATACCATTTGGAATTTGTTCCTTTTCGATAGAGACACTATCGATATCAAATCCCTGATTAATCAATGATTTTTGGCTTATTTTCACATTAAAAAACAGCTGATAGTCACGGTCGCCTATTTTATCAATCCTACGTTGATAACCATCCGTAGCAAAAACTATTTTAGGTGGAGTTACAATCAGGCGTTTCATAGCTGCAGCAATTTCATCTTCACCAGGCCAAAAATCCCCTTGAATAAAAGTCCGCAGAAAAGTAGTTTTACCCTTGTATTTGAGCTGGATCACCACGCGCCCGTTCTCTCCACTCAGATCTACCTGTTTACGTATGGCTTCAGGTGTTAAAAAATCAGCCGTATCTACTTCTAAACTCTTCGCCCTTTTTTTAAAAGCTTGAAAGTCAAAACTGCCATTATAGTATACCCAATTTAAATTGATATTGTGTTTAAAACGTAGATAAGGTTCCCATACCTGGATTGCCGAAATCCGCTTATCAGGTGCAGCATACTCATAAGAATCGTCCATCAAATTGATGTAAGCAGTCATTTCCACCGGATCATCACCCATCTTCTGCAATATATCTTGCGTAGCTTTAACAATGGTATTCACCTTGGTATTTGTAGCATCATAATAAAGAATCATGGACTGCCTAGAACTGATGTAAGCAATGCTTAGACCAACAACTAAAATCAAAACATAACGTGATGCTTGTTGCAACACCGATTTAGATGTTCTGGCCAATTCCAGTCTTGTAACGGTAAAGCCAAGAAAAATACCAGCGATAACCAGGTAATAAATCACATCCCTGCTGGTCAATAAGCCCCTCACCATGCGTTCGGCCCTGCTTGGCATAGAAAGGCTATAGGTAATGTCACGTACGAAATTAATTCCTTGTCCAAAACCACCTATATAATTCATAAAAGCCAGGATGGCAAAAGTTCCGATAGCGGCAATCACCTGGTAAGTGGTTAGGCTCGACACAAAAATTCCGATAGCCGAATAGGCCGTTATCAGTAAAAAAGAAGCTAAAAGCGCAACCAGGACATGCGGATAGTCAAAATTCTGAACAAATAAAGCACCGACAACCACAAACAAACCCATTAACCCGATAATAACCAGGTTGTAAATCATCATGGAAAGAAACTTGCCATAAACCAGCTCAGTGATCTTGACTGGTGAGGAATACAATAGTTTGATGGTGCCACTGCTAATCTCCCTGCTGATGATCCCCATGGTAATTAAGGGCGTATACAAATACAGACTGGAAAGCATGGTAAAAAAGATGCCTGCCGGCATCATCTCAGAGTCTATGATGGTGGTAAACAAGCGATCTGACATGCCGGTAATTGCGGGAAAGAACTCCTGAAAATGCTGTATTGAACCGATGCTTAAAATGAAAGCCAGTGCCATCTGCATAAATAAAATCAGGATCAGTAGCCAGGCAATAGGAGAATAAAATAGCAGACTGAGTTCCAGCCTGGCTATCTGTATAATTTTTTTCATATGCTAGTTAGAAATTTTGGACAATTGGGCAAAAGTTTCATCTAAGGAGTTTTTCTCCACAATCAGCTCCCTTAAGCGCCAGCCTTGCTTTGCACTCTCCAATACCAGTTTTTCAGCAATACTGCGATCGCCATTGAAGTAAATCCGTAACTGTTTTTCAGTCAAGAACTCCACCCTTACAATACCCTCAATCACATTTAAAGTCTCTGCCGGTGGTAAATTTTCCATGGTCACCAACATGCTGTGCGGTGCGATGTAATTGTCAAAAGCTTCCATCGTGTCGGCAAATACAATTCTCCCGCTTTCAATCATTACAATGTCTCTGCACAAATACTGAACTTCCGTTAAGATGTGTGTAGAAAGGATTACCGCCCGCTCCGTGGCAATATCTTTAATCAATGCACGTACTTCAAGAATCTGGTTTGGATCGAGCCCATTGGTTGGTTCATCAAACACCACCAATTTTGGCCGATGGATAATGGCCTGGGCAATGCCTACCCGCTGTTTATAACCCCCAGATAAGTTTTTGATCAGTCTTCTGCTGATGTGGGTCAACCCGCAACGTTCTTTAACCTCGTCTATGGCCAATTTTAATTGCCTTTTTTCTATCGACCGTAAGATCGCTGCATGTCGCAGGTACTCATCTACCGTTAAATCCATATACAAAGGCGGGGTTTGGGGCAAAAAGCCGATTTCCTGTTTGGCTTTTTCCGGTTCCTTACTTAAGTCAATCCCATTGATGATCACCGATCCTGCCGTAGGTGTAAGCACGCCACAAAGGATATTCATGGTAGTTGATTTCCCGGCACCGTTAGAGCCGAGTAAACCCAAAATTCCACTTCTTGGGATTTCGATATTGATGTCACGTATAGCCCAGCTGGTACTATAACGGTGCGACAAGCCGCTAATACGAACGATTGGTTCCATAGTTTTTTGAATTGTATAAGTTAATTTGCGTTGATAAATCCCATGTGCAACCATCATCTTTGAACAATGGGCATCCTGCTCCATAATTTGATTACAGATTGATCAAGCCCTTGTTAGTTGGGATGATGGTTGCGTTTCAATAATTAGTAGTCCGAAATGAGGAATGTGCTTTGTTTTTGTACAGCATCAGTTGAGCCCGGTAATCCCTTCAATGCCAGGGTAAAATTCTTAGCACGCCACAAATTGTTTTCAGTCGCCAGAAGCCCTGTCAACACATAGGTCGCCAGTAAACGCTGGGTTTGCTGATCTCTAAATCGAAATGTTAAATTGTCTCCATTTGCAGATGCATCGTACTTTTTATAGTCAGAAACGTCCTTGTAGGCCAGACCATCTAATACTTTTTCTTCGCCATTATCCAGCACAGATACACTTACCGGTTTACTTTGGTAAGATAAATTGGCAAAGCGCAGTCCGAATGTATTTCCCAGTCCATCATGTCCTGGAGGAGTTGCTGTTACGAGCTTATAATCCGGCTGGCTAACTGTTCCGAGAAGAAACAAGGAATTTATGCTTCCTTTAGGAAGTTGGAGTTTAAGATCAAACAAGGGTTTATTGGTTGGCAACGTATCCGGAAACAGGTAAACTGCCAGGGGAAGCACCTCTTTTTCAGTGCTTATTTTTGCATCCTGCCCAGCATCCTCATATTTAAATATTGCGCCAGAAGAAAAAAAGAGGCCAGTATTAGAACCGTTTCTCAAGTCGGCTAACAGGTAAGCAGCATCCGGAACTGCGTTAATAATTTTTAATGATGAAATAATTCTGACGACTTGCCCCTCTTTTTTACACGAAGTAAATGCGATGACAAGCAGACAAATTAACAGTATAGCATTGATATTAAATTTTCTCATGTTCAGGTACTTTAATAATTAATAGCCAGCATTTTGAATCAATTTAGTATTTGTTGTGATTTCTGAAATCGGGATCGGGTAAAGTAACTGATAATCACCCAACCACGGCTGCTTCATAGGTACTGCAGACAATACATCATGCGCTCTTCCGGTTCTCTTCAGGTCAAACCAGCGATGGCCCCATTCTGCGAAAAATTCTACCTGCTTTTCATGTTCAATTTTACTGAGCATTTGCGGTCCGGTAAGTGTCTCAGGTAAATCATCAAGCCCCGCACGGTGACGAATGACATTCAGATCTTTAATGGCCAGCTGCAATTGCGCATTTCCACGTACACGTGCCTCAGCGCGAATCAAATACTGTTCTGCTAACCTCAAGACCATGTACGCCTCTGTAGGTGTATCTCCAAAAGTCCGATTGGGGAACCCCACTTTGTACTTATATGGGAAGTAAGTTAGTTTGCCATCAGCTGCTATCCCAGACCATGACCAATCTGTCTTTCTCTTGTCCATTGGTTCAAAAGCATTTACCAGTTCGTCCGATAACCTAAGCGGATTGCTGGCATCCTGCGCTCCCAAACTCAGGCTTTGTATCAATGTTAGGCCTTCGGGAGTTGCAGTACCTTGCGTTCCATTGCTATTTTGTTGTAATTGCCAGATGGCCTCTTTACTGTTGGCCAAAAATACGTCATTCAGTTCTTCGTTCAGCCCAAATAATTCTGAGTGGCTAATGACTTCTCCGGCCTGGATTGCTGCATTGGTATAATCTCCGGCATACAGGTAAACCCTCGCTAATAAAGCAGTTACGGCCCATTTATTTGGTCGGCTTCTTTGTTGGCTCTGATCCGAAAAATCTTCAGAAAGCGCTTCCTTTGCTTCAATTAAATCCTTAATCATCTGATTATAGACTTCAGCTTGAGGTGTCCGGGTCATGTTGATCGTTTTGTTAAAGTCTGTCGTCATCACCAAGGGAACATCGCCGAAAAAATTGACCAGGTAGAAGTAACTGAAGGCCCGGACAAATTTTGCTTCGGCTGTCAGCTTTTTTCGAACCTTATCGTGAAGCGATTCAGATTTTGAAGCTTCAATTCCTTCTATTACTGCATTTGCATTGTATACTGTAGTGTAAGCTGAAGACCAAAGGTCAAGGGATGAGTTTTGATCTCTCGTTAACCTATTGAGGTTGTATGCATAGTAACCTGGTCCTACACTGGTAAATACCAGGTCATTTGCCGACATGGAGACCAAAATCGTGGTTAATCCGGTGCAAAATCCTGTATAACCAGAACTTCCTCCAGCTTTACTATGTATCATTACACTATATACTCCCGCCATCGCTGAGTTTGCCTGATTGTCGCTGGCAAATACCTTCGCCGTGGTTATAGAACCCGTTGGCTGTGGAATCTCTACCATTTTTTTACAAGAGCTGCAAATTATTACCAATAAACCGGTAAGAAAAATATATGTATTTAAATTCCTTTTAATAATCATGTTTAGCTGAATTAAAAATTTAACGAAATACCCCATGAAAAAATCTTTGCCGGTGGAAGAGCGCCAAGTTCCTGCAGTGTAGGATCCATCCCGCCGTTCTTGCTGATTACAAAAACATTCTGTGCATTCATGTTTACACTAAAAGCCTTCGCACCTATTTTTTTTGCGAGTTTCTCATCGAATGAATAAGAAAGCGAAAGGTTAGCAAGGCGAATAAATGAAGCATCTTTGTACTGGCCATCAGAGATTCTGAAAAGGCTATTGTCAGGATCAGACAATGTTGTTGGCCTTGGATATAAGGTGTGGTCTCCAGGGTTTTTCCAATAGTTACCAATAATGGCTGCCGACTGATTGCTCAGGGAACCTAAAGGATTAGATGTATTGTAATCTGGATTTATTCCCATCTGTTTTCTAAAGTCGAAAAAAGCGCCAAGACTAATGTTTTTATAGCTAAAATTACTACCAAATCCTCCAAAGAACTTAGGGTCAAGATTAAGTGCTACATAACGATCATCACCTGATGTGCCAGGAAGTGCGGAATCAATTAATGAAACGGTACCGTTCCCACTATAATCTTCAAAAGCATATTTACCAGTTTGTGGATTTATGCCGATATAATGCAATAAGTAAAGATTATTGACAGGTTCACCAATTTTAAGTTTCGCTGCATAAGGAGATAATTTAATGTTTGGATACGCTTTTAATACATTAGAATTTCGGCTTCCATTAAAAGACATTGTCCAGTTTACCTGATCCGTACTGATGAGCTTTGCATTTACAGAAAACTCCCAACCAGTATTTACAATAACCGCGGGCCAATTTGCGGTAACCGTAGGAAAACCAGAATAAAGCGGAGTCGGGTAATCAGTAAGCTGATTGCCACAATGGTCACGGTATCTTGCAACTTCCAAGTTAAACCTGTCTCCTAAAAAACCAATGCTAAATGCCGCTTCTGTTTTCTTGTTTACCTGCCACCTGTAATCTGGATTTACAGCCAATAGGCTGACCAAAGAATTTGTACCGGCATAAGGCAACAATGGGGTATCATTCACTTGATTAGACCATTGTGTAAGGTACCTGTAATCTCCAACGGCATCACTACCTGTTAGTCCGTAACTACCCCTCAATTTCAAAAAACTGATTGCCTTAGGTAAAAATGCTTTAATCCAGGGCTCTTGAGATAGTATCCATGCCGCCCCTACTGATCCGAAATTACCAAACTGTTTTCCTGGTCCGAATCGAGAAGAACCATCCCGCCGTCCATTGACGTTAACAATATATTTGCCTTCCCAGTCATACCTTACTGAACCAAATACAGCAGCATATTTATAAAAACCAATGTTTTCATTAGGCATTTTAATTGGTGCCAGGTTGATGGATTCGATAAGATCATCACTCACATATCCAAATCCCAACGTACTTGATGTTTTTGTCACGTTCTTTTGCAAGCTTCCGCCCAGCAGTACGTTTAACTGTCCGCCAAATAGCTTTACGCCGTAATCCAACTGTGGTTCAATAATCCAGTTGGAATTGGTCGTCATTCCTGTAAAATTTAGCCCCATCGGACTACCGTTAGGATCTTGTGCAGCAAGCGTATTGAGTGTTCTGCTGTTGTTTAAATAGAAATTGTAACCAAACTTTGTAGAGAAAGTTAGGTTATTGACAATCTCGTACCCCAGCTGCAAGTTGGAGCTGATGGAATGCGTATCAGAGTTGTATGGGTTTTTTAAAGCTGCAAAAGGAAATGCTGCGCTATTCATGTCTGCCCCATACCTCCATTCAGAAAAATTCAGGTTTCCATCAGCATCATAAATTTCCGGTGCATTTGGTGCTACAAGCACTGCGCTTGGCGTAGCAATGGTATTTACTGCAGTATAGCCATATAATGTATTAAAATTCACTTTAAATTTCCTATCCATCGTATTGTGTCCCAGATTAAGCGCCAGCGTTGCCCGTTGATTACTTCCGCTCTCTGTAAGTACCTCAGTTTGTTTACCATAATTTCCACTTAACCTAAACTGGGTTTGCGCATCTCCACCAGATAGGGTCATAATGGCTGATGTCTGTTTCCCAAGGTTCCCCCAAAGCTTCTTCTGCCAATCCGTATTCTTGTTTTGATCCCATTTAAATAGGTCGGGCGCATTTAGAATTGTAGGTGTAATGCCATCATTTTTAAATGCTTCTTTTCTAAGGGCCAGGTATTGCTCTGTATTGAGCAGGTCCCAATGCTTGGTAATTGCAGTGATTGCACCTGATACATTTGCTGTAAATGAAGTGGCACCAGGTTTTCCCTTTTTAGTAGTGATCAGGATAACACCGTTTGCGGCCCTCGAACCATAAATTGCCGTTGCATCTCCATCTTTTAACACTTCTATACTCTCTATGTCACTTGGGCTCAAACTAAAAAGTGGACTTTGGCCACCTGTTGGGGACATTCCACTTTGTACCACACCCATCGAGCCTCTGTTATAATCTGAGGCTGAGTTGAGTTCTAAAGTGGTGACCGGAACACCATCTAAAATATACAAGGGTTCAGAAACAAATTTTGAATCTATCGTTTTTCTGCCCCTGATCTCTATTTTCACCGGGCTACTGGCATAACCGTTGGTTGGCGTAACCACCATACCCGGTACACGTCCAACCAGTGTGAGTAAAGGATTCATTACGGGCTGCTTTTCTATTTCGGCAGCTGTTACTGTGGTGATGTTACCAGTAGACAAGCGTTTACTGGTTTTTCCATAAGCCATGACCTGTACCTCATCTAATTTAGAGGTACTCAGTACCAGCTTGATTCCATTCAAATCAGACTGCGCTCCAACCTCTTTGGTGGTATATCCCATATATGAAATTTGTAAAATCGCATCTTCAGGAATATCTTTTAACCTGAACTGCCCGAAGGCATCCGTGCTGGTGCTCTGTTTTCCTCCCTTTACCGATATCCGTGCACCGGGCAGAGGCATATTGTCAGAGCCAAGCACAAATCCGGCTACATTAATTCCACTAAAATTTGCAAGTACCTTATCCAGAAAGCTAGGTGCCTTTGCCTGCACCACAATTGATTTTTTCAATATAGAATAAGTCAAAGGAAGTCCTTTAAACACCTCTTTAAGTGCTTCTTCCAAAGAAGCGTTCTGTAATTTCACATCGACCTTAATTTTAGTCAGGTCTTCATTTTTCCAAAAGAAGCTATAACCTGTCTGTTTCTCGATGCTCGAGAACACATTGGTCAATGTCGCATCCTTTTGTTGAATATTGATATTTTGCGCGTATCCAATAGCTGATACCTGTACACAAGCGATGGTGATTATGAAAAAAATAAGTTTCATTACCAAAATGGTTTTACGCATCAATCGCCCCGTCATCCAGGGGATTTTAGCATATGAGTATAAATTCATACGTTTGTATTGTTTGGGTTTGGATTAGTTTTCAAGAATTATTTCATCAATCCGATTTATCGGATTTGGGTAACCCAGGCATCGGTCCGGAGAAAAGTGTCGAAGCCTTCTCTGGACTTTTTTTGCATAGCTACCGCCCTAGGTTAATCGCTTTGGAGTAAAGTTTTTTTCATTTCGATTGGTTTTGGTTTTAGGTTATCTACTATGTTGATTGTGCTATTTTTAGCTTAGGACGATACGACAATCTTCTTCCCATCCAGCTTTACATGTACTTTATTTAATTCCAGTAGTTTCAATACTTCAGAGAGGGTGTAGCTTCTTTCAATTTTCCCAAAAAACTGTTCCTCTTTTATGTCACCATCATAAACTACTTCTACATCATACCAACGCGCAATTTGTCGCATTAAGGTTTTAATGTCGGTATGGTCAAATCTGAACAAGCCATCTTTCCAAGCCACGATTGCATTGGCATCAACATCAACCACGGTAATCCGGCTGTGATCTGTTAAAATAGCCTGCTGGTTTGGTTTGATGAGCTGACCATTGACATCGACACTTCCCTCAAGCAAAGTCGTTTTAACATTAGGTTCATCTGCATAAGCATTGATGTTAAAATGCGTCCCCAATACTTCTACGGTTTGCCCTTTACTGATTACCCGAAATGGTTTGGTTTTATGATGTGCTACTTCAAAATATCCTTCGCCGACTAACTCCACGGTTCTGTCTTTACCATTGAAAGCTGTAGGGTACTTCAAAGAAGAGGCTGCATTTAATACCACTTTCGTACCCTCAGCCAAGGTTAAAGTGTATTGCCCACCTCTAGGGGTGGTTATCGTATTGTATGCCGTTGGCGCTTCCGTTGCTGTTCCCTGATAAACCAATTCACCTTCGGCTGTCTTTTTAATTATGGCGCTATTCTCTGTAGCCAAATCCCCATTTTGTGCATTTGTTAAAACAATGGTTTGTCCGTTGCCCAGCGTCAATACCGCTTTATTAGAACCCGGCGCAATATCCTGCGATTTAGAAAAACCCAAATCTTTACTTAAGCTATTGGATTGGCTGGCATAATAAAAAAACCCAACCCCAGCAATTAAAATTACCGAAGCCGCAGCGGCTATACGAGGCCAGAGTTTTATACGCAGGCGCTTATATTCCTGCTCTGCCAGACCGGCGTGGCTCAGCACCCGGTTTTTCAGCTCCGATTCAATTTGATCAAAATTGATTTCATGCTCCAACAAGACCAATTGATCAGATTTTTGAGCATACCAGCTTTCCAGTTGAGCTTTTTCTTCAACTGTTGCCAATCCCTGGTTATACTTGCTGATCAATGCTTTCGCCTCTTGCCTATCCATCTATTTTGGAGTTCATTTACAGGTAAACGGGCGAAAGTCAATCTGGGGGTAGAAAAAATTTAAAAATAATTTAAGATCATCGGAGCAAGAGCAAAAATGCAATGCTCACACCCAGATCATTCAATTTGGGTTTGATGACTTTCAAAGCATTTTGAACCTGCTTTTTAACGGTTTGTTCGGATATGCCTAGCTGAGCAGCAATCTCTTTGTGCGATAGATTCTCTCTCCGACTCAATTCAAAAATTTCTCGCATTTTAGGTGGGAGCTTTTGGATCTCCCGGTCTAGAATTTCTAAAATCCGCTTTTCATCAATGGCATCCACCTGGCTATTGATAGGATCAGATAAGAATTTTGCAATTTCTCCAATGTAATCGGTACGCACTTTATTCCGTTCAATCAGGTCAAAAACTTTGTTTCTTGCAGACACATACAGCAGTCCGCTAATATTGGCATCGCTCTTTATCGCAGCGGCTTTTAGCCATAAATTGCCAAAAACTTCTTGCACAACGTCTTTAGCTTCTTCTTCATCCCGCAGCATTTTATAAACATGAGCATAAATCAAACGCCAATGCCGATTATAAATCTCTGTAAATGCAGCCTGATTACCAACCTTTAATAAGGCGGTCAGCTCAGCATCCGGAAATTGGCTATAAACAGTCATACGATACTTATCCCTTGTTCGAAGTTCTATGAATTTAAAACAATGTTAGCAAATTACACTGAAAATAGCGGCAAGCCCCTGTAAATAAATCATGCAGACCAGTTTATTTAGAGATGCTGATCTGCATGATGATTAAGTAAACAGCCTAAACTTAATTTTTCAGCGTATTCAATATTGGCGTACGAATTCCCTTCAATAAATTCTTCCCGGGTTTGATCAACTCCAAAACTGAAATTTCATTTCTACCAACTTTCAGCCATTCCTTAGGTACATAGACCGTTTGCTGTGGCCCAATAGACCAGTATTTTCCCAAATTATGCCCATTTAGCCAAACTACGCCCTTTCCCCAATCGCTCATATCCAAATAAGTATCTGCCGGTTTCAGCACCTTGAAAACACCTTTTTGAATTACAGGACCTACACCATTTGTATCTAAAGAAGCCTGAGTTTTAAAAGCATCAATCTTGTCAAATGGCAAACTATACATGAGCCAATTCTTAACTTCTACCCCTGCAAACAAGACCTGTTCCGTAATACCCTTTTTATTATCCAGCAGATATTTACCAAAGTTAACCCTTCCCATATTCTCCACAAAAATGTCCACTTGCACTTCTCCGTCGGGCAATTGCAATTCCAGACTATCCAGGTTAAACCTGCGGTCTAAAATTCCAACCCTTTTCTGGTTCACAAAAATCAAAGCATAGTCTCTAAGTTGTTTGATTTTCAGCATACCTTTTTTTCCGCCATGCAGCTTGGTCCGGTATAACATATATCCGTAATCCTGATTCAGATCTTCGAAACTTAAAGGCTTTTCATTTTTGACAGGTTTTGTCAAATTATCAAACAGATGGATACTCTCATTTAACCTGAAGGGTTTGATTTCCATGACCGCCTTTTTTTCCGGTACCGAAGGCAATTGTTTTCCTTTTGGCAAGTGCTTTGCAATTACTGCTCTGAACTGCATAAACTTATCCGTTGGATTGCCTGCCTCATTTAGTGGCGCATCGTAATCATAGCTACTGGTTTGCGGCTCATAAGGTGAAATATCTTTATAATTCGCTCCATTCATAAAACCACGGGTCGTACCACCATGAAACATGTACATGTTGATTGACATTCCAGCGGCCAAAACGGCTTCTAACTTTGCGGTATACTTGGCAGCGGGAACAGTATGATGTGGCGTTCCCCACCAATCGAACCATGCCGGATACCATTCTGCAATAAAATAAGGACCTTTACCCTCGTGATATTGATCAATGAGGGTTTTCACTTTCGCTGGATCATCCTGCCCGTTAATGGCCGGCAATAAGCCTGGCAGGTAACCCGCCTTGAGGTCATTTTCCGGATCACAGGTATATAACAGCCCATCAAAACCAGCTTCAATAAACAGCTTTCTATTGATATCCAGGTAATCTTTGTCGGCAGCATAAGAACCATACTCATTTTCAACTTGCACCATCAGCACATTCCCGCCATGATTGATTTGCAGTGGAGCCAGTTGCTTTCCAACCTCATCGATATACTTTTTATATTCGTCCAGGTACTGTTTTTCCTTGCTTCTTACCACCAGGCCCTTTTCATTTTGAAGCCAGTAAGGATAACCACCAAACTCCCATTCTGCGCAAACATAAGGGCTTGGCCTTAAAATTACCCACAGTCCCTCCTCTTTTGCCACCCGGACAAAGGCCGCAATGTCATTATTTCCAGAGAAGTCGAATTTACCTTTCTGCGGTTCATGCAAATTCCAAAAAACATAGGTGCCAATGGTATTCAATCCCATTGCTTTGGCCATTTTCATCCGGTCGCGCCAGGCCGCCCGGGGTACACGTGGATAATGCATTTCGCCTGAAATAATCTGAAATGGTTTCCCATCCAGTAAAAAATCTTTTTTACCTAATGTGAAGGTATGTTGAGGCTGCTGACTAAAAACACACAGCGAAAAACACAGGGAGATGAACAGTAATAAATTTCTTTTCATATATCTATTTTATTGTTTTTTAGGCAAAAGGAGTCCTATGCTACGTATTTTCTACGCAACTCATTCTAACTTCTATGCTTTAAGATTTTACTTAAAAGTATTCAGATCCCAGCGATCTGTCCATTCAATCTTTAATTTGCCATTTTCGAACTTTATTGGCAGCCATAAATAACGACCATCAATTGGGTTTTTAGGTTCCCATTTATCGGCCATAAAAATGAAAGCTCCCTTTTTACCAGGCGCAGGAAGTACGTAAGTACTTTGTCCACCATAAGTCAATTCAGCTCCCTTGCCCTGGCAAGGATTACCCATGTATTCCCAAGGGCCAAAAACAGACCTGGCTCTAAACCACCTTGCAGGATTTGGATCCCAGCCAGTACAACCAGAACCAATCATGTAATACATCCCCTCTTTTTTAAATATAGCCGGTGCCTCCGTTTGCTGCCCGATGTAAATCCGGACAAATTTACCCGTATGATTCAGGTAATCCGGACTCAACTCTGCCAGATGTAGCGTAAAGTTCTCCTCTGAGGAGAATATATGATAGGCTTTTCCATCATCATCAACAAAGACCGTCATGTCTCTTGCCATTTGTCCTCCAGGTAAATCCCTACAGAAAAACATATCGCTCTTGCTTGTGGGATTTACACAATTTACTTGTTCAGCTTGCGGTGTTCCAGCTACATAAAAAGGCATTAAACCTGCATTTGGACGATAACTTTTGATAAAAGTAAAGGGCCCTGTTGGCTGATCAGCTACAGCCACGCCAGCACGTGCCGCCTCATAACCCTTACCCAAAAGCTCCAGGTGAAACCACATCACAAACTTTTTTGTTTGCGCATTGTAGACCACTTTCGGCCTTTCCAGAATACAACCTTTCGCGATATCACTTTTCAAATCCTCGGAAACCGATAGTGCAATCCCCTCATCTTTCCAGTTATAAAGGTCTTTCGAAGCATAACAGTGCACACCGACTTGTGCTGTATTTCCTCTTTTTCCTTGGATTTTATGTTCACCAAACCAATAGTATGTCCCTTGATATTCCAGTATGCCTCCACCATGTGCATTGATATGTATTCCGTTATTGTCTTTCCAAATCTTACCAGGAGTAAATTCCTGATAAGCCTGTGAAAAACCAGTGGCAGTGAACAAAAGGAAAACGGAAAAAATGAGGAGTCGCAAGCGCGTGTACATAAGTGAATCTGATTAAGGCTTAGATGATCAATCGGATTACCCTAAGGGTAACCCGATTAGATAAGAAGCATTTATTTTAGTTGTAACCTGGATTTTGGGTAATTACAGCATCTTTATTCAATTGTATTTCCCTCAGTGGAATTGGCATCAATAAATTTTTTACGGTTAAGCCAGTAATTGGTTTTGAAGCATCATTAGCATTCAAACGTAGCGCACGTTCTACTAAGGTACCTGTCCGCATCAGCGTCATCCTTCTGTTTTCTTCACCAATCAATTCTCTGACTCTTTCATCGAGGATGAAGTCTTTGGTCATTTGAGATGCCGATACCTGGTCTGCATTTGCCCGGGTTCTGAGCACATTGATAGTCGTTGCCGCATCGCCGGTTTTACCCTGCATCACTTGGGCTTCGGCGAGCAATAAATAAGTTTCGCCTAACCGCATCAAAATAAAATCCTTAATCATGGCATAACCAAAAGTATCATTCGGATCAAAAGCGCCCCATTTAGTTGTACTCGGACAGATGTTGATGAGTGTATCAGGTCCGGTAAATGGCACTTGTTTTCCGTAAAGGCTCGCATAGGTAGGGTTAGGATCATTGTAATAATATTTCCTGCGGATGTTATATTTTGAGTTTCGGATGTCGTTTCCTTTATACAGACCATACAAAACCCAATTGCTTAAGCGTAAACGACCAATTGATCTACCCCCCAAAGAATCTGCTATAGCCATCCCCGCAATATTATAATAAGCAGCACCCCAAACCCTGCGTTGCTGTGGATTATCGGTGATCCCACCAACTACACTCGATGGATTTTCCTGCTCCAATACCCAAATCGCTTCGGTATTGCCTTGTGCCCTTCGTTGGTTTCCGTATTGGAACATATCCGAATAATAATCGCCCGGCAAGCTTGTTTTAACGCCATAACGGTTTTTGATTAAACTGAATCGACCGCTACTGATGATGGCCTGTGCCTGTTGCTCTGCCAGATCAGGTTTATTGATGCGCAGATAAACTTCCGCCAGCAATTGCATGGCCATAAATTTATTGGCCCTACCGAACATTTTTCCTTTACTATTTCCTTTTACCGCTTCAATATCCGGAAGATTCGCAACAGCATATAACAAATCGGTTACGATCAAATTATTAACCTCTTCAAGCGGTGCCCTTACAAAATCTGTTTTCGGACCAGATATTGGATGCAAAATTATTGGAACAGCCCCAAAACAAGTGGCCAGCGTATTGTAGGCATAAGCCCTGAAAAACTTAGCCTCGGCACTGACTAATTTTTTACCATTGGCACTTAAACTGGTGACCGTAGGGCTCTCCACACCGTCAACAATGGTATTGGTCAAATTGATCAGGATGTAATCTCTGTTCCAAATTCTTGCCGCCCCACCGTCAGTAGAGGTTAAAGTTGCATAGTTATAGTAGGGAATTTCTATCCCTTGTTGATTATTTGTTGCATTGGCCACATCAGTACCCACCTGCCATACACTTGGCCAGCCCTGCTGGTCGGCCCAGGAGAATATCGTGCTCACATGGTTGTACAAACCGACAAGCGATGCTTCAAAGCCCAATGAATCGGCCACATTTGAAGGGGTATAAGATGAATAAGTTTTCTCATCCAGAAAGCTCTTTTTGCAAGATGAAAAGGCAAAGAGCAATACTGCTAAAAACGCTATGGTCGTGATATATTTTTTCATAATGATGATGATTTAACGTAATGAAACATTTAAACCCAATACAAAAGTGCGGGTTAGGGGGTAATTGTTTGTCCAGTCTTCCCCTGTGGTTGTATTGATGATTCCTCTGGAAGTTTGGAGGCTCTCCGGATCCCAGCCCACCCATTTGGTAAAGGTGTGGAGGTTGCGTCCACTCGCGTAAACGGTCAGGCTCCCCAAATGAAGCTTATCTAAAACAGACTGCTTAAAAACATAACTTAAGGTCACGTCTTTAATCCGGGTATAACTTGCATTAGAAGCATAACCATAGCCCAAGGTATTGTTGTAGGACAAGGCTGGCCTCGTCTGGCTCTGATTTTCAGGTGTCCAATACCCAATTTCGGCAGGTGTATTTCTTCTTCCCGTTTCATCTCCATAAGTCAAATCGACATTGTTTCTGGTAATTCCCTGAGCAGTTTGAATGAAAATGCTCAAATTGATGTTTTTGTAGTGAAAAGTATTCGTTAAACCACCCGTCCATTTCGGCGTTGTCTGTCCAAGGATTTCCCGATCTCCATCGCCAGTAATTTTACCATCTCCATTTAAATCTGCAAATTTCAAACTTCCTGGTTTGGCCGTTGGATCTTGTTTAGAAGCATCTTCTCCAGTTTGCCAAATTCCAGTCATTCGGTAGTCATACACCACACTAATTGGATGTCCTATAAACCAGCGATTACCGATATCATCCTTTCCGTCGCCATACAAATCAGTAATTTTATTGCGATTGGTAGCAAAAACAATCATGCTTTCCCATTTAAAATCCTCCTCA
>Ga0116227_10007053_pt1 | contig 22261 bp, 11 predicted proteins | sample S1TSphgellanicum_FD_89693 | JGI IMG/M metagenome (GOLD analysis project Ga0116227, IMG submission 89693) | Host-associated microbial communities from peat moss isolated from Minnesota, USA - S1T2_Fb - Sphagnum magellanicum MG | ecosystem: Host-associated > Plants > Peat moss > Unclassified...
ACAAAACAAAAAACAACAAAAAAAAAATATCAAAAAAAACAATCTCAAAACAAAAAAAAAAAAAAAAAAACAACAACGCGTAGAAGGAAAGGCACCACGACAATGAGTGCGATCAGAAACATACATGAGAGAGTCGCTCTCCAAAGCAGTATCAAACCATCCTCACCTTCATCACAACAAAGAGACATGCACTTCCATGAACTCCTGACGCTGTAGAAAAACACCAAATCACACACACACACACACACAACACAACACAACACAACACAACACGTTGCAGAAAATGCATCGTTATCTGATCAGAAACTGAGTTTCATCCTGTCTTTCCTTTTTCCTGAGCGCTCCACTGCTGCTACATATATTTTCCACTGCTCCACTCCTCCTAACTGTACAATTACTATACGTAGTCTCGAGCCTTGTGCATTAAATGCTGAGTTTCAGCATTTCATACTGAGATTTAATAAAATTGTCTTTTACTTTGCGGATACCACTGAAAGAGGGGATATGGGGTGAAAGGAGGCCCAAAGACAGGGTTACTTTACAGATAACTCTATAACTATGCAAGGAAAGTTTGTGTAAGTGCATTTAGGGGCCCTTGGCCACTATGTAGAAAGGGAAGGCATTAACAAAACTTTGTTCCCCTATACAACAACATTTGTATTATCATTTCTAAGTATAAAATTTTTTGCTACACCAGCACTTGATTAAAAAATCTGTGTTATGTTATTAAACCCATGTTTAGATCATCTTAAGGTCCGTTCACAATTTGTTCTTTATAAATTGCTAGTGTTTATGCATGTTTAGGGTGTCATGAAAAATCATCCATCCCTGTGCCTTATCATTAAAACCTACCCTAATTTTTTGTAGTGTATTTAAATGATCATTGTTGGCCATAAGAACTTGGCAATAATATTCTGCAATGGAAAAAATTTTCTTCCATGATGGAAGCTCACATTCTCTAAAAATTAGGGAAATTTTCTACTATGGAAAAAAAGAGGAAAAAGGTTGGGAACTCGATCTTTCCTTGTTTTTTGGTGCCCATCACTTGTGCTATTGCCCTGTGCCTAGGCACCTCAAAACAAGTAAGGGCCTCTATAGGTTTGGAGATATAGTATCATCCATAATATTTTCATTTGATATCATGTGTAATGTACAAGTAAATGAATTTGTTAACAAAATTTGATTTCATAATGCTTTGGTTATTGATCAAATGTCAAGGGCTAGGTTTCTATGGGTTAGTTTGAGACAAAGTGTGTTGCAAACCAAGGTCACCACAAATAGAGTATGATGTTTTTTCAAAATATTTTGAAATGGAAAATAAAAACTTGCTTCAAAATGGAGGTCCACAAATATGTCAACAGTAAAAATACATGTAATATATTAAAATTCATTAAAATATTTTTTGTTAAATATAAAAATCTAAAATATGTTTCTTCCTGTCAATCATTTTTGGCATTCAACCAATCTACAAATTCTTTTTAATGTTTAAGGTTGAATATTTTTTCCTTGAGTCATAAAGGGTTAAATTGCAAGTTCATTTCGAAGTCAGTCTATATCATCATTTGCTATGAAATCAAATGTACTCAAATTCCTTTCACATGCAAAAAGTCCAATGACTTGATTTAATGTTTTAATTGTAATTTTTTTGCAATTTAGGAGTTTCAAATCCAAAGAACTCCACCATGTATAATGTGCTACCATTTTTTTTGGCAACTAAAAAAAGAAATTAAGTCCATAAGAAAATATCCTTCTTATTTTTGTAAGAAGCCAACTATTTTTCAATATTAGTTTGCCCTTGAATATCACATTAAAAAAAATTGTTTCTCACTTTGCAAATACATGTCATTATTTCATCATCTTTCTTTTGCCCCTTATTTTGATATTTGTAAAACTCAAGAAAACGAAAGCATTTGTAGTAGGGTTGTGAGACAAGAGTGCCATTTGTAAATTAAAAAACTCAAAAATGGTTGACGTGGGGACTTAGATTGTATGAGCACGATGAATTGGGAAATGATTAAATAACTATCAATCTTACAATATGTCATGAATTTTATTTTTTCTCTCTTATTAAACCATATGGTTCATTCAAATTTCAATTTGTTGGTCCATATGTTCATAGGACTTTCCCATATTAGGCTTACCTAAATCAACAAGATAAATTAAAGAACATATTACCATAGTATTTTGGCGGCTTCGGCAATGACTTGCCAATTTATTTATTTATTTTGAGAATTTTAATTCAGTAGTTTAGTTTTGATTTTGAAGATTTCGACAAGTATTATCTAAATCTAATAAAACTATTATCTCTATCAAAAGTTTTTAGTTGTGTTCCTAGTTGGACTATTTTCACAAACTTGTATGATACTAGAAAAGGCTAGGGTTGAAATCTAACTATAGTTTTGAATAATTCCACATAATAAATTAGTTTTCTTGAAAATTTTGATAAAATTAAAAATAATTAAATTTATGTTGAAGCCATAAAAGTACTATGGTAGTTCAATGACATAAGGGTGGTTGCAAATATGCAACACTTGAAATATTGCACAAATTCCATTGTTAAGGGATTTACTATGTTTTAGGCAAATAGGTCCTAGTTACAATAAGCAAATTAGTGTAAGGTAACTTGGAGTTAGTTCTAGAGTCTAAACACATGGTTCATTTTAATCCAAATATAGATACACTAGAATTGGACTTTCAAAAGGCATCTTGATTTGTTGTTTTTGATCCACATTAGCTAGTTTTGACCTTTAATTATTAAGGTTATAATTTTCCCCATTTCTCCAACTAAAAATTAACATTCCATAAACTGTTTCTCTATAAACCATGCCCATTTTTTCCATTTTGAACTTACATTCATTTGTTGAAGGGGAGTTTTCAAATTAATTTTTTTTAATAATAAAATTTGTTCCAAATCTTATCTCATTAAATTTTAATAACTTTTAACTTTTTTTGAAAAAAAATTAAACAAAGCTTGATTTTTACGATGATTTGTAATAAATATTATGTTTCCTTTCACCTTTCTACGATCTTGTTTACCCAATCCAATTCTCCTATGTCTTCTTAAATAAGATCCAACACATGATGAATGCATCCACTATAAACAACATGAGGAATTTTTGCCTCTATAATTTGACATGCACACTTACAATAGGCATCATTGTTAGTCACAACTTGAACAACATTTTCTAGTCCAATTTCTTAAATTGCTTTATTTGATTGAAAAGTAATGTGTTATTTTTTCCTAACCACTTCTATGAATTACATGTCTATCAATATTTATAAAATGGCATATCAATATTTGTGACCAACAATATATGGAAAATTATAAGATTTATAATTCAAAAATTATTATAATTACATGAATTTTAACTAGTGTAAATTGCGAATCCTTGGAATTTTCAAAAGTGTGCCACTTAACCATGCTACACCTAAGTAATGTTCCTTTACTTTTGTTGCAAAAGAAGTTTTAAATTCTTTGGCACAAAATTTGGACTTTAATTTGCATGTTCTTTCATGTTTTTGTGGAGGTTAACACAATTTACTAAATTTCCATTTAAGGGCTTTATTAAGAGGCCAAACATGTGACAAGACATTTGAATATAATTAAAAAGACATTCCAAAATTCATTAACATGATTATGTGCATAAAATTTACAAAAACAAAAAATAGATTACATCATAATGTATAAACCAAAATTTGTGTTAATAGAAAAGAAAAAACAATTTCACATTAAAAAAATTCATAATTTACAATCCCTACCACTCAATGGAGACTCACAAATAAACTTGTGGTTTGCCACACCCAAGAAAAAATTTCCTTTCTAATTGCCACTTCACAATTGGTAAAAATTCAAATTAAAAATTTGGGGGAAAAATGCAAAGGGGTGGTGGACAAGAGAGAAAATGGGTATGATACTTTATAATGAAAAGGCAAATGGCCAATAAAACTTTGAAAACCCATAGAAGTGGGTAACAACTTATGATGGAAATGCAAATGAAAACAAAAGTTAAAACTAATTTAGAAAACCAAAAGAAAAATGGGCAACAATTTATAATGGAGAGGCAAATGGACAATTGAACTTTAAAAAATCAAAAGAAAGGGGACAATAGCTCATAATGGAAATGCAAATGGAAAATAAAAGCTAGAAGTTTAGAAAACCAAAAATAATAAGGAGCTTATAAGGAGCTTTTTTGGAAACTTATAAGATGTCAAATCCTACTACATAAATAGTATGAAGACAAAACTTTTGACTCAAAAAGGTTGTGACAAAACTATAATTTGCAAGTTTGTGAATTCATATTGTCAAGTATTGTAGCATGTGGACCCACATAAAGCTCCACCATCTTGGAAAGTTGGAGGTGAACAAAGAAAACACAAAAAGATGTAAGACAACAAGACAAGACAAAAATCCAAAGACCATATAATGATAATTTTTGCAAATATAGGTTCAAAAGTAAAGAGATATACACCATACCAAACTTGTTTGCATCTAAGTAATCACATGCTTAAACAAAAACTCTAAAATCACAAGGAAGTAACAATGCAATGTAATGTCCAAAAAGAAAAGTAACATAATGTGAGAAAAAACAAAATTGTGTATCATTTTAAACCTAGAAAAAATGCATCTTTCCTTTTAAAATCATCTCTTATAAGCTTTTTTCCTTCACAAGGAAATATATTCATCTGTCACATATGTTTGCCTCAACAATAACTTTTAATGCCAACATAGGGTTACATAGGGTGTACATAGGGCCTATGAGCCAACCCTAGGTAGTTTTTTAGGATGACCCTTATGTAATCCCTAGGTAGCCCCTTAGGTAATCCTCAAGTAGGCCCCTATGTGGACACTATGAGCCCCCTCTTACTTTATGTATCCACTTTAGATACCTAGTTAAATATCCTAACTAGGTATCCTTTAACCTAACATAAAAACCTCATAAATAGGCTTTTTGTAGTCCCTTGAATAGCCTTTCAATATCCCATCACTTAGGTATGTCCCTAGGTGTTTTCTTAAGTTGTCCAATGTTAAATAATCTTTAGGTATCCCTTAACTTAAGAAATCCTTAGATAACCCCATTAATAGTTTATTGTAGCCTTTAAATAGCCCTTTGATCTCCCATAACCTAAATAGGCCTTTAGGTGTCTCCTTAAATAATCCTTAGGTTACCCCTTAGCCATGTTTTAGGTATCTCCTTGTGGGATTGTGAACCAACATTAAATAGTCCTTTAAATAATCACAGGTTTTGTGTAATTTTTTAACTCCCCCTTAGGTATCTCATAAGTTAGGTAGGCCACTAGGTAGACACAAGCAAAACAAAGGAGGCTGGAAAAAACTTAAATCATCGTGGGTTATTTTCTTTTGGCATTATTTCATCCTACATTTGATTGTCACCTTAAGTTTCATTGAAACCCATGGCTTTATTCTTACAAATTCTACTATCTTTGTGGATAATTTTATTGTATCGCATTGTTGGTTTGTTAAAAGTTTTTTTTCACAAATGAATTAAAAATGATTTCAACATCTTTCAAAGTTTTTGATTCCAAATTCCTTGTATAATCACAAAACTTCAGCTTCACATTTTTTATTGCTTACGTCATCAACAAATGTTGAATTGGGATTATATTATTCACTATCATCATATTTTCTTTTATAAAACAATGATATAAAAGTGTTATTGTTTTGAAAAAATATATATGTGAGAATATTTTTCATTTATTTTTTTAAAAAATCACATAGTTGATTTTTATGCATAATATTCTATTCAAAAGTTTTCATTTCAAATTTAATTTGCGTGTGTGTGTGTGTGTGTGATATCGATGTTTGAGGTTCATCCATTGTTGATGACAAATTAACTATTTTAATTTAAAAATCCAATTCCAAACATTGGCCACAAGATTGATATTTAATTATCAATTTATTATCTTATTTTTATTTCAATATATACTAATAATGTTATTTGGGACAATGATTTTAGTAAAAAACAAATTTCAATTGGTTGAAAAGAACCAAATCCTATTTGAAGAGGGTTCATATTATGTTTTACACCATGTTAACACATTATTTTTCCATTACAATGGGTTCCATGCATAAACTGGTTTTTAGAGATGATTACATATTTGTGAAATTGCAAAATAATCTCCCCATAAATAAGTTGAAAGATTCCATCATTATTCAAATTCATTTATGACCAAAACAATTTTTAATTTTTGAACAAAAAATTGGATTCCATTCATTAAAGTATTACATTTTTATTGTTTAATAATCAACATTTATTTAAATTTTCCACAATATTTTGCATAAATTATTTTGAACTAGTAATATATTGCAACAAATATGTTATTGAATAAAAAAGGCAATTACGAACATTATAACAATATGAAATTGTTTTTTCATTTGAAATGTTGCTAATTTTACATCAATGAATTCAAATGGTGAATTTCCATATGTTTGTTCAATATTATTCAAGATTTATCAATGCTTAAATTTTTAATAATTTATTGATGAATAAATTATTATATACCATTAGGATAACATAGAAAATATTCAAATTGGAAATTTATGTTACATCAAATTGTTAAACAACAAATCTTCCCTTGAAAAAAAAAGTCTAATTCTTTATAATCATTTAAAATTTTATTAAAATTTCAGAAATCATCTTAAATTTTTGACAATATGATATGAAACAAAACAATGTATCAAAGAGAACCAAATTGCAAAAGTGCCAAATTGATGGTGGGGACATCTCCAAGGATGACAAAATGGTAATAGAGACAATGGGGATGAAGAAAATGATGAGGACTAGCATAGATACAAAAACTGCCACAACCAAATATAAATTATTGAGTTCTTAAATAACTAAATTTGGCCAAAACCTAAGTCGAATCACCCCTAAAATATAAATAAAACAAGGTCACAAAATTAATATGAAAAAAACATACTCAAGCACAACATTAATCAAAACATGAAAATTTTGGAAACATGAAACAAAATTATTAGAATTTGTACTTGGGGTCATTGAGGTTTGAAAACCAATTTAATGAATATATCATACTACATTGGAAAATGTAATGGACGTTTCAAAGCACATAAACAATTTTTGTACATGTTTTAGTCCAAATGATTGAATTCGAAAGTTCATAACATTATAAACATGAATTTTGCATATTGGCCAAAAGGAAACAAAATCACAAAGGTAATAAAGTATCATTATTTGGATATTAAATTCACAGTCCAATTTAATAAACAATGATCTAATTTTTAAAAAAATAATCATGTAGAGTTCACCATGAAAAATAGGGATAATACATCAAAATTATATGATGTGCAATTTTTCTTAATTATGGAAATTTCAAACATTCAAAATAGGTAATGTCAACATTAGAATTATGAATTCAATTGGTAACAATGTAAAATTAAAATGTTTTAAAAAACAAATGATGCAACCTATAATGTCGATAATTGTTGTAATATGCAACTTATTGAAATGGATAGGCAACAAATTGTACATATGTTTTGAAGGTTAAGAAATTTAAATGTTTCAAAGTTTAAAACATAGCCAAAGATTTTGTGACATGTCAATGTGAATCTAATGAATATTGAAGGCACTTTTGTGATTTTGGTTTGGACCCAAAGGGTTATTTGACCATTAGCAAATATGTGACAAATGTTAGGAAGATGTGAACTTGTGCTAACCAAAATATCCATTATCCTTAAGGAAGTAATCTTATACACAACTTTCAAACCAAATCTATCATTTGGCTTGTAATTGTTTTTTGAAAAAAACCTCAATTATAGTAATAACCACCCAAGTATTTTGTACAAATTTTTTAAGAACTTCAAAATAAGTTTTTTTTTCCAACATAGTAATTGATTTAGTGACCTTTGTTGAATTGAATTGACCACTAGGAACACATTTAGCAAAGAAAAGGTGATGAACATGTAACATGTGACAAACAATTTGAAGTTGGACTTTAAACCCATGACCTCCAAGATTCCATGTTTCATTAGTTCCTATGTTTAAGTCCCTTGTGAAAACATGATTCTCAGAACTTGGCTTCAATACGCCAATTTGAAATTGGTCAAATTTTTGGAACATTAATTTTGTGGAGACATAGTTTGCTTTTGGTCAATATTGTGATTTGGTGAAATTGGCAATCATCATAAGAAAATTTAGCAAAATTTTGGTTATAAACTAGACACTAAAGTCAAAAAGTTGAAGCATATATGTTTTTGGATGGCTAAACTTTTATTTTATTTTATTTTAAAAATCTATCAAATCCAAGCAATTCTTTCAATAAACATATTTGTACATGTCAAAATCAACAAATTCAAGTCAAAAAATGATGAAAATTTATGAGAAAATAAATTAGTACAAGGACCTTGTTAAGATTTTATGCTTAGCATAGTTACAAAATGTTCATTGTCCTTTTATCTTTCCTATTTTCAATTTTGTTTTATAGTTTTGGTGTATTGCATTCTTTACACATATGCACCAATCGCCCTTTTTTTCCTTACAATTTATTTTAATCCTTTTGCTTTTGTTTTTTTGTTCATTGCTAGTAGTGAAGGTAGTTTAACTTAGAATTAAAAGAAAAATTATTCCAAACAAATAACCCAATTTTGTGCAATAATAATAAATTGTTTAAAAAAGGTGTCTAATAAATAATATTAATCATATAAAAATAAGCACATGTGGGGTTACCTCAAGGTCTTGATTATATATCATAATAGTGACTTTATTTCATCCTTTTCATTTCCATACTACATTCATGGAAAATAGGAATTAAACAAGTGAAACCAAATATATATATACACAAGAAAAGATATACCTATATGTAAATGTGGAGAGAGGGGCAAATTATGGAATCATGCAACATATTGTAGTACCTTGGCCACTTCAACACATGTTTGCCAATTAATTTAATTGATTAATTAATTATTAAAATTCCATTTTTGACAAATGACATATTCCCAAATATTCTATTAAAATTTCCAAATTTCAACATTTTGAAAATTCAATGCCCATTTGTTGAAAATTCCCTTTAGGAGTTTAGCTTTACCCTTTGAATGCTTGTTTGCTTCAATTCCTTGTTCTTTGAGTGTCTTCCATTGATGCTATTGAAATGTTTCAAACATGCTTTGTGGAAGTGCATGTAATTTCTGCAAGTCCAACAATTTAAAAATTTAATTGGGATGGATGTGGCTTAAACAATTTAAACAAATATATCGTATCAAAATTTCAATTAAAATTGGACAAAACTAAGCCAAAATTAGTCCAAAAATTGGATGGTTAAAACTCTAGTAAAGAATTAACTTGGTCTTATTAAAATCCATTTGAAACCATTTTTTAAATGGATCAAAACCTAACCATGATTGACCTAGCCTTAAAAATTGACATCGACTTGACCTCATTAAAAATCCATTTGGATGTGTATGGGATTGAATTGAACTACATCTTGACCAAGAATCGACTTGGATGAACATACAAGATGGATGTGATTGGCCTAAATCTATTCAACATTAGTCCAAAAATGGTTCGACATCTACTTGGGATGGAATTGGCTTAAACAAATGAAATAAATTAGATGAAAAATTCAATTGGAATTGAACAACATTGAGCTAAAGTTAACATATATTGGACCATATTGAATTATATATAATAATAATAATAATAATAATAATAATAATAGAGGTGTTATATTTGAAATATTTGAAATATTTTTTATTATCTTATCACACCATTTTAGGAGCTACCCCCTCCTTAGGAACTTATACCCCTTTGGTGGACCTCTTGAATTTTGAACATTGTTCCCGAATGTTCCCGACCACATCACTATTTTAAGTCCAAGTTGGTCCCATTTACGTTCCCCAAAAGGTTTGCCCAAAAAAAGTGTTCCCATGGAAGTGCCCAATCTCAAGTCCCTTGCATGTGCCATTTAATTGTGTCCCCATTGAAAAAGTCGGAAAGAAATGTCCATTCCCAATGGCCTACATCTTTTTATAGGAAAAGAAAAGGGCAAAAATGATGGTCAAAGCAAGGATGATAGCATGTAACTAACTACTCTCTCTTTTAAAAGAAATGGAATGGAAAGATATAAAAAGACAAGGAGCCAAGAAAGATACTTGTTCCCATACATGTATGTATGTATGTATGGATGTGTGTATGTGTGTGTGTATGTATATAAAATGTATTATAGAACGGACACTTAGGGCCCTGACCCACCTAGAAATGCGACAAGCCTGATTGGGTGAGCCACCATTCCGATAGGTGGGAAGGGGGTCGAGGAGGGGCCCTATTCCAAAGTGCAATGGGTCTTTCCGCATTGTCGATTCACACTCTCAAGCATGTTCTCAACCGTCAATTCACATTATACAATTGAAATGACCACACCGTCCCTCTTAACAAAAAAGCTTGCAAAAGTGCCCGGGCCTTGAATATTATATATATATATATATATATGACCTTTGTAAAGCTAGTGTTGCAACTAACTAATAAATTATTATATTTGGATGTTTACCCAATGCAAAAGTCATGCTACACTTCCTTTAAAAATTAGTCTTTAGAAACCCCACCCCACACCCCTACCCCCCTTTCCCATTGTGTGAAACTCATATGTTAACACATATCAATATGTCGGTGACGATTCTTCAATAAAGGATATTCTCTTGAGTTTTGACTCCACACTATGTTTCAAGAATGAAGTTCACATAAGTGTTAATGACTCAATAATGGGGGCAATTTCGCCAATTGTCGAGCATACGCGTTTGTAATGAGAATCAAGACATCCTCCTTTCATCCACAAAGAGAGCACCTATGACATTTTCATCCGAGAAGCGAAGCACTATGGATTGAATCATTGGGCCAATGCATCTCACTTTCCATAATGCCCTTTGTGCAAGCCAAAAGAACAGTCTCTATGAGATCGGGTCTAATTACTGAAAATAAAGGTGCATTTGCTTACATTAAAAAATTTCTTAAATTTATTATTATTATTTTTTAAATCTTCGCAATGAATTCTTTTCATTTGTGCCTTAAAAAAAAAAGAAAAAACTAGGTGAGCTTTTGGTTTCACAATACCTTTACATCGTTTTTTTTCCATGCATAACTCCGAAAGGTGGGGGATGGTGGACATCCACAAAAAAAAATTGTAGGGCCTCACTTGATTACAACCCTTTGTCCTAGGCCCCCCTGATTTTGGGAAGGCCACCGTCCGACTTGGGGGCTACACACAAGTAAAGCCCAAGAGTCGACAAAATAGATAAGGTCTCAATGTCAAAGGGTGGCAAGTTTGAGTGGGTTGATTGTGGTGATTGTATGGTATTATTATTTTATTTCATTTTATATGTGTGTGTGTGTGTGTGTGTTTCGTGTTTTCTTATTTAATTTTTTTTTCCAACAAATGTAGTGACACAATTTTGGCAAATTTTGATATTTTAGTGAAAATTTGAATAAAATATCAATTTGTTTATATCGGCAAATTTGAAAAAAATTTACCCCAACTTGTGATATACGTGTAACATTTTTATCATATATATATATTTGTTTAATATGCAAAAAAAGAAGTTAATGCTTGCATACATATTGTAGTGTTTTTATTTGCCATATAGAAAAAGAATTCGCTAATGCCGCCATCAACTTACAACTTTGGTGATTTCTTCTGAACCATTGAAGGGGGAGTGTTTTGTTGCATGTAAGTTTGTTTACTCATTTATTCATGAAACTCATGCTTCGGTAATGATAATTTTTACATTTATTTTATATTTCAAAAAAAGGAATGGAAAAATCAATCCTTCAAATAGAGTGAAAGGAAAAAGAAGGCATTTGTTCATGTGGGTAATAAATCATTAATGAATTCACAAGCAAGGCTTACAATAACATTAGTAGTTTAGCCACTTCTAGCCCAATCTCCTTCTTGGATTTCTAGGAGAAAATTTTTAATAGTGAAAGAGTAGTCATATTTCTGAATTCAATGATAAGATATCAATTATGGTGATATATATATATACACACACACACATGAAATACCTTTATAATTATTTTAGTGTACATGGAAGTCAAGTTCTCAAGTGGAATCTATCCTTCACGAATGAAGAGGCGTTTTGAAAAATGAAACACCCACTTCAACAAACATTTCACTTTTCAAAACGCCTTCTTTAATTTTTCACCTTCTCTAATTTTTAGTTTTTTTTTCCTCAATAGTATTACATGGGGAAAAGAAAATTTAATCATGTTGGTGTTTTACACATGGTACTACCTAAAGAGTAATACATTCTCAAAATAAAAATTCACCCAAAGCAAGGGGAGCCAAGTTGTGCTTGTTTTCATAATGCTTTTAGGGCATTGAGAGTAATATATATGATAAATGCAAAAATATGAAAAATTAGATAAGAAAATGGTGATCATCATAAGGCACCAATACGAAAAGACCAATTATATTTAAGGGTGTATAACAACTAGGATGACTTTGTATAGAATCTAGACTCCTTCCATTTGAACTACTTCCTTTGATCATCCATTCAACAATAGGCAAGGCCATGTCTTCCAACCCACTCTTTATGGGATCACAATCCAATAAAGGTGATGCTAGGTCAAGATGTTTGGCACAAATGCCAATAGTTTAGGTCATTTTCTCAAAATAAAAATCTTAGGTTGAGATAATAGGCAAATTTCTAAATCACATTTCAAGAATGGATCTCACAATGTGAGCTTTAATTTGTCATAAAGCATGCGACGAAAGTTATCATGAACATAAACATATGTAGTTCATAAGATGAGGAGGGTTCTTATGTCTAGCCCTTCAAAGTAAGGTTAGGCTTTACAATTGAACACATTAGCAAATTTGAGTTCTACACTATTGCACACTATTAATGACGATCAATTATTCTAATTTTTTCTTATGTTTTCATATATTTATATCAATGTCAAATCATTGTTTTAAAAATACAATTGGATTTACTTGATAGATGATAGGAAATGGTCGAAATCATTGATGATCCAAATTCTTTGAAGACCTTGTAGACCAAAAAGTTTAGCAAAATACCTAGACATGATCTCGAATTTTATAGTTATAGTGACCATCAACTTGTTATTTGTACCATCGTTGGACCTTTTGTAATTATGAAATGAACTCACATCAGATGTCAAATATTTTTTCAATAAGATCTTTTAAAGTTAGATTTGTTCCCACCAATTGTTTTTCGAAATAAGTTCAATATTTTTATTGATTTTAAAATGTCCTATAGGTGGAAAATCATGATGTACTTAAAGGATGTGTAGTTGTGTGAGCCTTTGTTGAACATAAATAAATCCTTAATAAATGAAGCCATTAATTTTTTTAGAGTTGCCAATGTTATCGTGATAAATTTGTGATGTAAGCATTGTTTCAAGTCCTTTATAAAAGAATCGTTTTAAAGGCTACCAATCCATTATTTTTTTAAGGAACTTCATGTCAATGAGTTTTATTTATTTTATTGACATAAGATGCAATTGTTTCAATTTTAAAAGGATGGACTTCTATTGGTTGAAAGTAGTGTTTATTTGTTTTTGAGCAAGAAATCAATGGTGTGGTGATGCATTTTGAATTTGATTGTTAGCTTCTTGGGAAATAAGCGATTATGAGGTGAAAATGGCTAAGAAACATGTTCCATGTTTCTAGGTGGTGATTAAATAGTCAAACATTCATTAAGTATTCAAGGTTCTTTTGGTTGGCATGTAAACTATGACTATTTGTTGAACTCCTTGAAACAAATGTTACCATTATTCAAAAGGATACCCAAATTTTTTTGGGGATGGAATCCAATAGTTTTCCATCATTCCCATGCTAAGATGACACAACCATGAGAGCAAAATTAAAGCCTTTTTTTAAAGAAAAAAATGTTTGGATGGGTGTGCATCAATTGGAATGGGAGCTATGGTGAAAGCAATTTTCAACAATTTGAAAGTTTTTGTGGCATATTTGTCACACTTGTCCCACTTGTAAGTCAAGTCAAATGTGTAACAATCTTTGAATAATTTTCATAATAATTTGATACAATTTTTCAAATCTTATAAACATTAAATGTCACAAACTAAAGATGGGGTTTGCCAATTGATGATGGTTTAAGTTTTCTTTGGATTTGTTAAGAAGTCGCAATTGGAGATGATGTAGCCCAAAAACTCCACTTTTGATTGGTGAAAAGACATTTTTCCAATTTGGTATATAACCTTTTTTTTCAAAGTTTGTTAAGGACAAGATGTACACATTTATCATACCCTATGAGTTTCCATAAAATATAAAGATGTCATCCAAGTAAATGATCATATAGTTATTTTTAAATTATTTACTATGTTGTTCATGTGTTGGAAAATTGTAAAGGCATTTGTGAGACCAAAAGGCGTAACATTATATTTGAAATGTCCATACCTTGTGCAAAATGTTGTTTTCCACTCATTTCTTTCCTTTATGTATTCAAGATTGTAGGTATTTCTCAAGTTAATGAATAATTTTTTGATCAAGTTGCTCGAAAAGTCTTGAAATCGACAATAAGGGCTAATGATTATTTACGGTGATTTCATAGGAATCGCAATAATCCAACAAATCTGAAAGATCCATCTTTCTTTTTCACAAAGAATATTATTATTTTAATAGGTGATTTTGAATCTTGTGTGAAGTTATTCAAAATATTTTCATCAATTTAATTTTGTAGTTTACCCTCATTTTGAAAAAGGTTGTAAATGGGTTTAAATGGTGGTTGCATTTCTTCTTATATTCAAATGCATAATTGCACAATTGCATGGTCCATGTTCCAATATTATTTAATATGTCAACATTCTTATTTTTTCAAACGTCTTTGAAATCTTGATATATTGATGGAATCACATTTCCATTTGTATTTTTTTAATTTTTTTTCTATGGTAACTTTTACCACAAAAGGTGTGCCAATCCTTGTTGTTAGCAAAAAGGCTTTTGGTATGATAAATATACATTGAGTGGATCTTCACTTTGGGTGGTGATTAGTCATGGAATAATTTTTCTTCACCAATTGGTCAATTGATAGTTTGGTTATGTAACATGAACCACAAAAGTCCCCATATTATTAGATTCGAGGGCAACATTGATGATTATGAACACAATGTTTGAGACAAATTCATTAATGCATACCTTGAGAGATTGATTATCATGAGTCACATTTATGGAGGCAAGGGTACATTTGTTGATTACTTTGCAAGGCATTTGGCTTGATTTTTGTATAGTTGTAGATGTTTTTGTTGAACAAAATTTTCATGAATAAAACCTGTTATTGCATTGCTATCTACTAATGCTTTGACATGTATGACACTGTGAAACAATATATTGAATGTAGAGGTGAAATAATTTGTTAACATTAAAGTCTTATAGTGTAGTTGTAAAACTTCATTAAGATTAGAAAAATTCATTTTTTGCTTTTATTTTTTTATTGTAGGGATTATGATTTGAACCTTGTATGTTTTATTGTTTGCGATTTTTTGGGGACATGTTTAATACAAGCAAAGCCTTAGTCGTCATGGATGTTGTTTATTTTTCAATGTGAAAGTCTTGAATCATACAACATCAACTTGCATCAATCATCACATAGTGTTCGGCTACGGGTCATAGGAAATGTATTTAAAGATGTATTTGTTAACAATAAAGTGTAAGATCCAAGCCACATTTCTTGTCATCTTTCAAATAAATGGTCATCACACAAGATAGATTAAATGTTAAATTCATTTAAGGTGTTCACCTTTGACATTATGATGATGAGGTCCTTTGCATCATTTCATAAACCCAATGGAATTGATTTTATTTTATTTTATTTGTTCTAAGTAAATTTAGTGAAAACACTTTATGATATCCCTTTTTATGTAGTCACATTGTAATGTTTCATTACAGAATGTTTTGGAATTTAAACCATGTTAACATTAAGGAAGTTCACAATGTTTTTGCATATTATGGTAAGAGCATAACTAATTTTTTTCTATGTATATCATGGTAGATTGGAATATATTTGTACGCAAATAATATATATAATTGTGTATTATAACATCCAAATATATTCCAAAAATAATTGAAATGATTTATAACTTTGATGATATTTGTAATTCACAACTAAAGATTTTTTAGGGCAAAAAAATTTCATAGGACCTTTGTTTGTTGATAAAAATTTTGCAAAATAATTTTGAAATGGATGGTGACAAACATTATGAGTTAGGTTGATTCATAAAATTCATTTCAACATTTCTTTGAATGGTTAATAAAACCAAACACCTAATATAATTTAAATTTGAAATGGGTTCTATTATATTATGTACAACATAAATATAATCATGATTCCTTGAATTTTAATAATTAAATTTAAGGTCCAACCATGTTATAGGAGCCACATGTGCCCCCTTAGACCACCATTTTTTTGTTGTTTTTTTGAAAAATATTTTTAGAATCATTTAAATATGTATTTCATTTTAAAAAAATCTTAATACTATTATGTTAATTTTTATATTAAAAAAAGCCCAAAACATGTCATAATGTTTTTTTCTAATTGTGCTTTTAATGTCAAAACTACTTTTAAATAGTGGTTACAAGTTTTTAGAAATATAGATTACGTATTTTTCACTCATTAAATTGATTCCAAATTTTCATGATATGTACATAATGTATTCATAATAACATTTTATAAAAAATATTCTATTTCTATTTTTTATTCAATCTAAAATTCAAAAAATTAAGTACTGGTTATGACTACTAATGGTACATGTTAGTATGATTACACCTTTTATTATTTTTTCAAATAATATTGGATAGCATTAGTTTGTGAAAATCATCATCCTAAGGCTTAAACAAAAAAATTTAAACTTAAAATTAAATGCACCATGTTTTGGATGGTATATATTATAATACTAAACCTAAAAAAATTGAACTTGCGGGTCCTTGCAATGTGTTATCACCTTAACATCACATGCTAGTTGTCAAAATTCCACGGTGGAAGTTGATTTAAAACAAGATCCTTGTTGTAGGTTCAAAATTTTTGTGTCCACAATCTTGTTACAATTAAGTTCATCATATGTTGCAACAAAGTTTTTAAGGAATGCATAAAAATCATACAACAATGGTGAATTTTTTTTCAAAATTTTGCATGAACCATGAAAATGTTATTATGAAAAGTAGCATCCTAATCAATTCAACTTGGGAAGCACTATCAAGGGATTACTTGGCTTGCAAATAGATGATGAAATGAACTTGGTGGATAAAACTTCAAAATTTTAGCCTTGTTCCATTGAACTTTTCAAACATATTAACTTTAATTCATTTTGCACATTATTGAAGTGGAATGATGTTTGAAGTTTCAAATTGATTACCATTGGCTTCATGAAAAACTTGGATTTGATGTTGAAGGTCATGTAAAATTGGAGTTAAAATTTAAGGTCAATATGTTTGTAATTGAATGTTTGTTTCATGAAGTTCATGAATTTATTATTAAGGATGCAATGTTGCAATAATAATGGAAATGGAGTATTCCATTGTGATTCATCAAGATGTTCGACAAAATAATAAGCAATCTTGTCAATTTGTTAAAGACAAAATAAAAATACAACTTGCAAAAGATTATATGGACATGAAAAATAAATAAATCAATAATGAACAATAATTAGATGAGTTCATTGTTTGAACAAAACATAATGCAAGATGTGCATGAGATTGGCTAAACATATAAAAGACATAACCTGCATTAGTGAAATTGAGGCGTGTTACCTTTATAACTTTTACTTATATTATCCAATAGTTTTTAAAAAAAGTTCATTAATATTCTAAAAAGGTTTGCCAACTAAACTTTCTATATATTTGTGTTAAATCATATTAATATATATTTTTGAACCACATCTTTTAAAGCTTTTGCCACCCTTTTAAAATAAGTTTCCATTAACTATGTCTTTTAAAGGCTTTTGCTAATTAAATCGCTTAGACACGTCTTCGAAGGTTTTGTTAATTATATATTTTAAGGAAATTTTAAACATATTTCTCAAAGATTTTTTGTAAAAGTTTATTTTATTGCTTAATTTCTATGACATAGTGGTGGTAGGTGTAGGTTCAACACATGTTGGGCATCATATTAAAAAAAATTGCCAAGTCATCCATTTTGCATTTGGAAATGTGGATTCAACAAAAATGATTCTGAAAGATTCAATACCTGTTTTGAATCACAAAAATAATGAAGCATGATGATTAAGGATGTTTAATTTAGAAGTGATGTTTTTGAAACAAATTAACATTTTTACAAATCTTTTATGTTGTTGCAAATTGTTTTAGCATGTGTTTCAACTCAATGATTTGAAATTGTTCATGGTTATGTCTTTTTGCATTGCATGTTTTATTGCCACCTTCATAAAATAATAATCATCATCTTCAAATTTTATGGAATTTTTATTTGATTTTACATGCAATTCATTCATAACTTGTACATCCATAAAAATTATGCGATACAACTATAGTTGCTAAGAGGGACATGTTAATGTTGTTCTTAATGTCTCTAATAGTGGTAATGGAAAAAAAACATTTTTACCAAAAATTAGTTTTTTGGGTTCAAATTTACTTTATTGTTGGTGTCCCATGGCATTTCTCAATGTTACATAACCATTTGTTGTTGTTGTTGTCGCCTAATGTTATTATGGCACTACTTAACATTTTTTGACATTTCCTTGGTGTTGCCCAACATTTTTTAACATTGTCTTGGAACTTTCAACAACTTTCAACAATATTTGGCAATATCTCAATGTTCATTGTTGCCCAACAAAAAATAGATGTCCTTCAAAGTTTTTTCAATGTTGCATGATGTCCCCCAACATTTCCTTGTTGTAGTCTTGGTGTTTCTCAACACTCACCTCATCCCTTATTGTCTTCTAGATGTCCTTTGTTGTTTAGAAATAAAACAAGAACAAAGTTTTGTTTCTTGACATCCCATAGTGTTTTTGCAATGTCACTTGACCTCCTTCAAAGTCTCTTAGGGCTACTCGATGTCCCCTCAACCTTGCCTTGATGCTACCTAGCATTCTTGCCATCTTCTTAGCATCTCCCAATCCCTTGTCCCTTCCTTTCCCAATGTGCCCTTTTCCTTGTCCCCCGTCATCCTTCAATGTTTTCTTGACATCTCTTCATAAACCTAGGAAAAAAATCTTGTCCTTGTCTTCCTTCACTTTTCCCTACCTATCCCAACATCTTGCCATCGACCTCATCATCCTTGGAGCTTGTCCCCATAATGCTCAAAACTCGAAACTTGGATAAAATGTTTTTGAATTGTAAAAATATGTAGAAACTAAAAAGTAGTAATATTGTTTTGTTCTAAATGACCTTAGAACATTTTAAGGACATCTTCATAAAAGGCGTGCTAGCAACCTTGTCTATAACCTTAACAAAAATGATAAAAAACTTTTCATTCAAACATCTTTATGTTCCAACATTATTTGTCACCATTTTTAACTTTAGATAGTATTGTAGCTTCGCATGGTGGGTGCCTATTGTGAAGGTAATTTACAATAGATAGGGATGCCTAAGTTCTATGTTAGTGATTTTCTCTAAGTTCTTTATGTGTAATGTAATGCTAAAGGAGTGGGGGCGTTCTTCAAGTACATGCCCATTTGAGGTGGAGCCAAGGGGCATTCACTTTGGGAACACACCCCCCTTCAAGGACTATATTATTGAACATGCAAACATCTTATATTTATTTTTATTTTTCCCACTAGGTATAGTTGGTTGAAATGAGAGGAGGAAAAAAGGTGAATACCCTCTCCTCCTCCATGAATGGGCATTTCACTTTTTGAGGTTTAGGGTTTAGGTTTAAAACCTAAACCCTAAACCTTGGCAAAGATAAGATTGTGTTTTATGCCATGACCTCCAAATACACTAAATGTTTTGGCAAGTTTTAGGAGTGGGAGGATTCTTGCCAATGTGTTGTGGTTCTCAAGTTTCATAAAGAACCTCAATGAAATTGTAAAAAAATAACCTACCCGACTGTCATGAAAAAAACTCATTAATTGGCCAAAACATGGGTCCTAACCCACCAATCCAAATACCCGCCCAACACGGGTTCTTATATCTAGGTACTTATATGTAAGATCCGTCCCCATTTTGAATGAGTTGGTGTAATATATGACTCCGCCTTTTAGGAGGTATATAGGAATGGACCGATAAAAAGGTGCAACAATCCAAATAAACTTTCTCACATGAGAAATCTACTAAGTACTCCTTTCGGTTGGACAACTTAAAAAAAACCTTTCCCAACAAGCACATGAGCCCATATATTCCGTGGATCACAACCCGAGAAAAAGGCCAAATTAGGTCAACGAGCTTTGGGCCAAAGAATAAGTTGCGAAATGGGAAGTTTCAACAACAAATTGTTGATTTGTTATCACAAGATTTTGCAAAGCTCAAGTAAGTAACCCACTTGTTACATCACCTTGTTGTAAAAAAAACCCTAAAGGCTTTGTAAACCCTAAAGATGGCATGATTAAATCATGTAAGGTGTGGCCCTCTTGGGAACCCTAGGAAAGAAACCTAACCTAACCTAACCTAACCTGCCAGGACTTTATGTGTTAACCTGGGGTAAAGGGAAGGCTGGTTATATAGTCTTGAAAAATTAGGAGAGGCCCGTAAAGAAGAAATAATAATACGTATTACGAAAAATTGGAGTAAAATTTCCTTCAACTCTATAATTAATCTCAAGTCTCAACACAAAGCCAAAATAACATTTTTCAAAAATTTTTATATAAAAATAGACCTTAATAATAATAATAATAATATTATTATTATTATTACCTAGGGGCCACAATCCCTTAAGCTATTATACTCTATAATGAATCTAAACACAATACATCCTTTTGCCTTGGTAGTAGGCAAGGGCAATAAAACCTCTTTTGAGGTGCTTTACATATAAGTTAAAAGAAGGGTGCTTTGTGGTGGTGGATCCATCCCGCCAGGAATAGGTCAGCAAGGGCCCATTCCATGAAAAAAAATTACAACAAATTCCGCCATTTTCTGTGATGGTTGATTCAGTCTCCAGAATCAGCCTTCAAAGGATGGTGGTGGTCCATTCCGGCCACCCTACTATTTTACACGTACGAGGGTGTGGACTCAACTTGACGATGAGATTAAAATTCCCATAATTGCCCTGCCCCCTCCCCCCCTTTCTTCAAGGTCCTTAGTCTGTAACCGACCAAAAAGATTGGATCAAAATTTACTTAAAAAATTGGAGGGCTCAGATTGAATTTTCAAAGGAGGGAAGGTTTAGGCCTTTTATGTAAGGTTAATAATGCTCGTTCTACCTTGAGCCTAAGGTGCCATCTCCGTTCCGGCATAAACTTTGAAAGGCTGAAGCCTCGACATACATACATACATACATACATGGGAAAATTTCTATCGTTCTTGTTTCTTTACGAGTTCGGTAAGGCATCAAGATAACCACCATACGTGAAAGAAGACCCAAAATTTATACTTTGTGTGAGTGTGAAACAAGCAGCCAGACTTTGTTAGCTAAGCTTCGGTCATTTCCGAATATTTTATAATCCCAACCGAAAAGGTCAGGGTCCCTGCCAGTAAAAGTGGCCTCCTCAAGAAGATCAAGATAATAGTTGCAATGTGTGGGGGTACTGGATAGTAGTTGCAATGTGTGGGGGGTACTGGCTCGTTCACCCTGGCGCAAAATATGCGATATATTCTTATCTGATATTTTTTTTCCAGTACTGGAGTAACTGGTTTGGGTGTCTTATTATTCAGGTACTTTTGCAGGCATTTTCCCTAAGGTCGGTGGGACATTTATGAGCCAAAACTCCGCTTTGGGTTGCACATTGGGTGCCGTTGGTTTCACTCATAATGGGGATGGGGATCGACGGTGAACAACAACACACTCGAGAGATGAGGACATGTTAATTGGCAGTTGGTTGGGAAATTGGTTACGCTTTGGAATAGACCCTCCGTAAAGCCAGTTAATTCACCATGGAGATTACAAGTTACGTGGGGAAAATTGGTTACGCTTTGGAATAGGCCCCCTTGTAAACCCACCGTGGATATTCCAGTTACTTCTCAGAATAGGCCTCGGTAGACTAGTCACCACGTTATTTATTATTTTTATGTAAGGCAATTTTTTCACTATTTCACAATTTATCCACTAAACCCTAAACTTAAAACCCTAAACCCTAGTAAATAGGAGCATCTTGACCATGTGGGTATAGTTAACTTAACTCGAGACCCAGCCAGCCAGCCACAAACAACCTGA
>Ga0116227_10007054_pt1 | contig 22249 bp, 13 predicted proteins | sample S1TSphgellanicum_FD_89693 | JGI IMG/M metagenome (GOLD analysis project Ga0116227, IMG submission 89693) | Host-associated microbial communities from peat moss isolated from Minnesota, USA - S1T2_Fb - Sphagnum magellanicum MG | ecosystem: Host-associated > Plants > Peat moss > Unclassified...
AGAAGAAAGGAGGAAGGAGAGGGGGGAGAAGAAAAGGGAGGAAGAAAGGGTGAGGGGGGGAAAGGAGGGAAGAGAGGGGGGAGGGGGGGGGAAGGAGGGGGAGGGGGGGGGGGGGGGGGGGGGGGGGGGGAAAGAAGGAAATGAAAAAGCAAGTAGGAAGGGTAGGGTTATGAGGGGGCAAGCAACGTGCATCACAGTGTGAAAAAAAAAGAAAAAAAGCAAGGAAAGTGAAGAACAGAGGGCTGGGCGCAATTCAAGAGAGAGGAGAGTCCGTGCCGTGGAAACGGAATCACCTGCCTTACAAGCAACCACTAAGTCACAATATTACCTTCCTTGGCAATTGTTACAAGGTTCGACGGCATCTTTCGCCACGTACACACAAGAAACCTAGTGCCACGATCCGTTGCGTGTTGCGGGATACCACTACTCTCCTCGGGCAAGCAAAACATGGGGCGCAATAGGGCAGCAGCAACAGACGCAGGGGAGGTGCCTAGTCATGCGGTTGCCTTTGTTTGTTGTCCGTTTCTGGCTGGCCGGCCCAGCCCGGCTTCTCTCTGTTTCTCTCCCCCCCCCCCGCCATGATCTACATACTTATTTTTACGCCACTACACACACAAACGGACTGCACACTTTTCTTAACGATCTGATCAGCAAACATCGCACCTAGTAATCTACCGCTAATCTTAGGATCATTATTATGTGCAGCAGATCAGCAACGTACGTCCCCAGAGCTTATCCATGTGGGCTTTTTTTGGTCACAGATTGCACTTGCAAAATTTCACCGTGACGACTAGTACTACTAGTAGGATAGCCTTTTTTTTTTTTGGCTGGCTACATATTATAGCCCAAAAGTTATATGACACATGAAAAGTGCTGAAATCAGGTGCTTTTTTGAAAATTTCAATAGCTAGAAAAATATTCGACCAAAATTATTTCAGAAAAAAATCGCCACATATTTCTATACATGGTTCAAGTATGTAGCAGAAAATATAAAAGGATGTTTTAAAAAACCCTACTTTCATATATTTCAGCTTTTAGCCAAATCTGGCTAAATCTTTACCAGTTTGGCGCTACATCACAAAATTGACCCCCAAAAAAAACCACCAAACTGTCAGTACTAGTGCAGGCACCTGCTACAAGTTTCTTTTCAGCAACAGCAGCCTATTTGACGACCAATCTGATCATTCAGTCAGGGCAGGCAATCAATGAATCTCAGTTGAAGCTCATAAATTACCCTAAGTTTGTCTAGTAGTCAAGCTGATTTGTCCTAATCACAGATTGATCAGACGTCTAAGCTGCATGTCGTCAGCTTGAACGGATTTCAAGGGAACTGTCGCAGATGGGTAGACTTAACAGTAATAGTCTAAAACGGTTGCTTTACGAGAATAGCTCCAAAGCAGAAGAAGAAGAAGAAGAAGAAGTTGTTGTTGAAAAGAGGACGGTGTCGGATAGCTTCCAACTGACGTGTAAGTGCCATCCGATGCTGGAGTAGAGAGGTAGCTGGAACATTCATTAAATGCGCGTGTGCTGCCAGTTGCCCCTTCTTTTGCCTCTCTAATCAGTCTCTCATCTGCATCTGATCTAATTCTGATCGCGTTACGTTTTGAGAGAAAGTGGAACCCCAGATCTCTTCTATTTCTTCTTTTTCTTCGCGTGGGTCAAGAATTTGTGCAGTAAATTTCATAAAACGGCAGCAAATGACGGCAACAGCTGCTGATCAGTCCCCGTTAATTTCTGCACCAAATTGATCTGCGAACTTCTGAATCCGACGTTCTGGCTTGTTCGTTACTCTACAATTCCTTCACAAATCTCTGTACAGATAGATACTTCACAGCTTTTGATGATCTAAACACTAATTAGAAGATCGATCAGGAGCCGACCCAGTTCTCCAAAAAACATTCATACTACACATACATCAAATTCTGATCGAAAAATTCTGTAATATTCTTTTGTAAGTTCGGCCTGCAGCATCGACTGCCTAATGGAGCTTACAGTGTAAAGAGTCCAGAACTTTGATGCTCTGCAGGTCAGCAGACAGTCTAGCCCGAGGAATCAAAGAATTGTAGCAGGAGATCATTCATCAATTGGTCGGAATTTTTTTTTCACTGCAAGATCATGGAGAGGGTGATGATCTTGTACTCTAGATCAGTAGCTTCTGGCGGGTGGGTCACGACGTTTTTGCATCCTGCAGGCGCAGCAACATCGTCGTCGGAATCTAGTTTCAGTGCCATGAGTTCTAAAGTCTCGATGCAACGCACTAGTCGCGCTGATGATCGGGCTAACAAGTCCAAGCACATGAATAGAAGTAGCCCTAGTCATGGTCCTCCCACCAGCTTCGTCCCTTTGCCCTTACCTCCTCCTTCACGCTTTGCGTTTCCCTCACCTCTCAAATTCTTGTGGTTTAATAATCGCCCGGAAGAAGATCCCACTAGAACCAGCACCACTGCTGATCATGAACAGCTTTCGGATACCTCACCTGTTGATTTTGTGAAGCAAGAGATTGGAGATGGTATATTGAACCCATCAAGAAGTTCTTCAAGGACGACGGCAGAAGATCATCAGGCCGTCGATATGCAGCAGGAGCTAGAAGCTGCCAGTGCCCAGTTTCAGGAATCAGCCGAAGCGATCAAGAATGCTATTAGCGTGGCTGCAGAGGAGACGGATTCTGTAGCACAAGAATCTGGGGTGGATTCAATCATAGGAAATCCTTTGAGCTTCGACGAAGTACCCAAGCCTTGGGTACAGAATTTTGTGAATCTGGGAGCTTTCTGGAAAAGACAGCAGAACACGAGTGTTCCACAAGCGGCAGAACCTGCGATAGTCGATCAAAAGCTGGCAGTAGATTCTGAATCTTCAAGCTGCTGTGGCCAAGAATTCCTACTGCCCCAATGTGGATGTCAGGGATGTGCTTCTTCAACTGTGGGACTCACGGCGGATCACAGCAGCAGCTGTATTGGATCCAACATTCAGGAGGAGGAGATGATCATCATGGACATGGCACAGCCTCCTCATATGACCATAGCTCAAAACAAGGATTATTTCTCCAAGTTCCTGCACCCGGCTTCGTCATCTGAGCTGAAGCGTGTTGCACAGATGGCTCACATGTCCAACCTTGCTTACAACATTCCAGCAATTGAGGTTGGCTCCTTGAAATCCACATAAATCCCTGCTCTTCATGAGCTCCGTGCATTTTCTTCTTGTGAAATTCTTAGCTTTGACCATCCCTGTTTCTCATGTGCTTGACATCCTTGTTACCTTGCTTTCCATCTGAGCTCATGGCTTTGGAATTTACGGCACCCCCCGATGACAGGATGCACTGCATATGTGTGTGTGGTGTCAGTGCAGCCTGAGAAACTATTCCAGCAGCATAATCTCAGGTTGAGGACTTCATCCTTGGACATCAAAGCTGCAGCTGTCATGGTGAAGGTTGCAATTGCACAAGCAGAAAAACGACGTGCTGCTGCCGCAACCCTACCCTCCACTGGTGCAGGTGCTAGTGTCATGGAAGTACCAGAATCTCAAAGAGGAGCAGCAGCAGGAGACAAGCATACAAAGCCTAAAGCAGCTGTTGGCCGATTGTTGAAGGCTTCGATTTCTGCTGAAGCTGAAGCTCATGAATCTTCTTCTAGCTCACATCAGAAGTCCATGGAGGATTTGCAAGAACTTCCATGCTTTAGACTTGGTGGCGATGGGGTGGATGAATTGGATCCGTTAAGTGCTGTGCTGGGAGTACAGTTTCCCATCTCTTCATCTTATCCTGCAATTGCCCAAGATTCTGAAGGGAAGAATTTGGACCCACGAACAGTAGTGCAACACAGATGCCCATGTGAGTGGTTCATGTGTGATGATCAAGCCAGCCACACCCAAATCTTTGCCATACAGGTAAAAACAACAATTCACAACTCCAGAAAGAAAATTCTTCCAGCAGTTGCTGGGAGGGCTTAGAGAAAATTGCAAGTCAGACTTCTTTGACCTAAATTTCCTTCTCCTGTACAACAGAAGAATCATAGGAATATGGATCATCTCCAACACTACATAGATTGTTTGCTGTTTTGCATTTTGTGCAGGGATCTGAATCACTCGCATCTTGGCAAACCAATTTACAATTTGAGCCAACACAATTTGAGGCAAGTCTTGAACCACTTTGTGTGATATGTGCTAATAACTAATGTCCAATTGTCATTTTAATCTAATATATGCCACAACAAACACGACATACTGTACACATTAGAGTTATCCGTAAAGTCACCCTGTGTTTCACCCCCTATCTCCTCTGCTTTTGCCCCCTATCCCGTCTTTCAGTGGTATCTGCAAAGTAAGGAAATTTTATTAAATCCCGGTATGAAATGCTGAAACTCAGCATTTAATGCACAAGGTTTTAGAATAATTATAGTAGTTGTACAGGTAGGTAGGAGCAGTGAAAATATATGCAGCAACAGGTGCTCAAAAAAAAGGAAACACAGGATGAAACTCAGTTTACCACCAAAATTGGTGGAAAAACTAGTTTGGGTCCCAGTTATTTCCTTTTGTAAAATTTTCATTCCCAGTTACGCGTTTGATGCCCTATCATGCCAAAACTGGCCGTTCTCGCCCTCTAGTCGCCTGACTTTACGGATAACTCACGAATCCATTGTAATGGCTGAAACCACAAAGCGTGTCATGAGCTTTTCGTGTGAGGAAAACCACATTCTCTTGTAGTGAACTGGATCTTATCCAGGAACTAGAGATGTCAAATAGGTTTGAACCTTCACAGATACATGATCTGTAGAATAGATCTGATATGGGTCGAACATGGTTCAGGTTCGTAAGGAAGCATTTTCAGAAAGTGCAGGTTTCAAGGTTATGATTCATGATCTCCAATACTGACAACATAATGCCTGCTTGTGTTCTTCCTACAGGATCCAGGTTTGGAAACAATGGTGCACCGAGGGATCTATGAAGCTGCAAAGGGATTGTATGAGCAAGTGCTGCCATTAGTGCAAGCACATATGGCAGCACATGGGGAGGATGCACGCATTCGTTTCACAGGTCATTCTTTAGGTGGCAGCTTGGCCATGCTTCTGTCTCTCATGCTATGCCTGCGCAAAGCAGTACCAGTGTCAGCATTGCTACCAGTCTACACATTTGGTTCTCCTTGCATTATGTGTGGGGGAGAGCTGTTGCTACACAAACTGGGACTGCCTCGAACCCATATACAGTCAGTGGTGATGCACCTTGATATCGTCCCTCGCACCTTCGCTTGCGATTACCCTGATCATGTGACTGTTGTTCTGAAACGCATGAATGGCAACTTCAGGAACCTCTCTTGCCTTCTCCAACAGGTTAGGGTTTGATCAATGACCTACCCAGTCAGTAATCACAATCTCCTCCTGCTCTTCTTGCCTTCGCAATTTGAGCTGCATTGATTCTACACAGTCTCATCCTAAGCTTCTTCTTCCATGTGTGTCTGTGATCTATGTGCAGCGATTGATATATGGGCCTCTAGGCGAAATGGTGATCTTACAACCTGAGGAAGATGAAGCTCCTGGTCACTCTCTATTGCCACCAGGCAGTGGCTTGTATTTTTTAAGGCATCCAATCAGCTGTTCCCAGCTCCACTCAGCAGCAGCAGCAGCAAGAACAACAGCAAAATACAACAAGACCTCTCACCAGGAGCATGTGGAGGATGCATGCAATGCCAGACAGTTGTGGTATGCAGAAAGGGCATTTCTGAATGTGCCACATCCACTGGACATGCTAACTGATCGAAATGCATATGGCTCAGAGGGTACCATCTCTCGTGACCATGATTGTCGCAACTATTTGAGAGCTCTCAACCGGCTGTGGCTGCGAGAATTTACTACACAACTTTGGGCTCCCTTGCTTGGCGCCCTTGAACAATCAAATTTGTTGTTGGAATTCCAATACATGGGGATTAGCCTCAACCATTCTTCTGTAAATCTTGATACTCCTCCTTCCAACAAGCTTGAGCTCCACTGCCAACAACAGCAACAGCAGCAGCTTATAAATAGGGCTAATTAGGCCCTCTTCTTCTTCCTCCTCCTCCTCCACCTCCTCTGTACACAAGCATTTGCAGATCATCATCATGATGTCGGGAGTTCATTCAAGATCCCTACATAATCCCTTTGCAAAGATGGGGAAATACAGAATCAGTTTAGATTGATTAGGTTCCAAAGTGATGAAGACAAAGAAGAAGAAGCAGAAGAATGAATGATGCTCCTGAGCAGATGTTCTTCTTGCTTTGCTTGGACTCCAAATTTTCTATGCTTTGGATGCCCTGCTGCTTGCTGCTTATCATCTAGCACATCACTGAGCGGCAGCAATTTGAACCCCACACAAGCCAACATCAAGGTATCCGTGGGTCTCAGCCATGAGGAGGAGGCTCTCTTCTTCTGGCTTGATACAATTCCAATGGAGATCATAATACTCCAAATCATGTACATACTAGCATTTTGCAAAAGAAAAAAACCATGTGATTCTTCATGGGGCTGCTTGCTGGCTTGCTGAGTGGTGATCATGGGTGAGTGGGTCTCTCAAATGCTGCAGACATTAAGTCTTTCAAATGAACTTTTGCTAAACTTACCCACACTGTAATTTGATGAATCAATTGTTTACAGGATTTGGACACTCAGGTTTTCACACCTTGAGAAGTCCATTCAAGGCTATATATGTAATGTGCATGGCTACCTTTATGCACTTTTGAGTTGTGGCATTTTGAGCATATTAGGTGATTTGAAATTTGCACCACCATCAGAAGATTCCAAGAGTCGTCATGTTGTGCTGATGATCTTCATCACCAACTCCAATTTTGATAGAAACACCAACTCCTATTCCTATAGCATACCCAGTGAACCAAGTTTGACATTTTGTTGAAAGGGCACTTTCTTGGTTGGTGGATGTGACAAATTACATCATGAATTCAGAGCAGAAAACCTCACACAGCTTTCAAATATCAGGACACAACAGGAGGAGGTCACTCCTTTATGGTGAACAAGAGAGAGAGTTGTTGTAAAAAACAAAGTCCTGTTCTAGTTGGATGTGTGTGGATATGTTTCTTGGGTGTGTTTCTTCACTTGCTGTTCTTGCCTGGTTGGATTGTCTGTCTTCCAGTAAAGCACATGATGGATAGGCATGAAATTCTTGAAAGACTATTGCAGCAATTGCAAAGAATTCATTAAAATCTAATTTTATGCAAAGCCCTACAGCATGAACATGTGCAATCAAGATTAATTCTGTTCTTTTCTCAGAATGGTGTAGTCTATAATGGATTATCTTGTCTGCATTTTGTTCATGAGCTTGTGAAGGTATTGGGAGATGGTTGACAATCTGAACCAGGGTTGATATTGCTGCTGGGATTCAGGTGAGAACTAGAAAAATGAAACCCTAGAGGAAGAAGAAGAAGAATCATAGGAATCGTGACATGCAACCACATCTGAGGCAAGCACAACATATGTGCAAGGTGAAAGGAAAGCATGTAGAAGAATGGATCATGGACTAGGAAAAGGCCTAAGAAATAGAAGAAAGCTGCAAACAGAAACTGGACAAGAAATGACATACAAAAAACTGTGCATGGGAGTGGAGCTGATGATGTTATGCTGGGACTCAGATCAAAAGACAGGGTTTTAATAAATCGCTGAAAGTGTTGCTTCTGCGATAAGAGATGATGACAATGTCCATGCTCATGAATCGGAAGACTTTGTTCTGTCAGAAATGCAGGCAAAGCTATTGTAAATGAGAGCAGATTACTGTTCAAAGATGGGTTGCACACATGCCAGCAGAAAGTAAGAGAAAGAGAGAGGTTGGCTAAATTGACAAGGGTGAAAGCATGAGCACAACAGATGAGGTTGCAGCCTGAGCATGAACCATATTTCAATTGTGGAAGAACAGAGAGATAAAGAGAGAAAAGCAATGATGAAGAAAGGGACCAGTTTGTCATGAAGTGAAAGTCTTCACCAAGACAGTTTCGGGGCCACAGTTCTGGAAGAAAGTACTTGCAGACTGCCACAAGTCATATTCCAATAAGCAGTTTTTGACACTTTCTATGTAAGACAAAGTGTAGTGGGTCAACTGTGAGACCAGGTATGTATGAGACATGTAGCTGCCAGCCAACATACACTGGTGGGCAGCTTGAAGCTTTAGCAATCCAAATGCTAATGCAATTGTCACAACAGGATGGTCTGTCCTTCAGATATAATGGTTTTTGTACTGTGCAGACAATTGAGAGAAAAACTTGAGATGCACGAGTTTGAAGCTTCAAAACCAACATATCAACCATCCAATGTACTGGCCACATGTAGAAAAGCTTGCAAAGGTATTTACACACTTGATTCTGCACCGTCCTGTTCGGGCACAAGCTGGACCAAGTGGAATTTCTGTACAGTGTTCCAGGGTCTTTTTCTATGAAGATATGAGTTGCGCTACAGACATAGTACTAACCTTCAAACTTTCACAGTTTTACATGAGAGAACAGCAGCATGCTGACTTGGCACCAAAGGAAACCTTGATTTTCAGAGTCTGCAGAAAATGAGAGCAAATAATGAAGCTGCAACATGGGAAGTATATGCTCTAAGCCTATTCCCATCTCATAGAGTCCAATAGGTTTTCTGCTTTCAAAGTCTTGCTTCTTAGATCATAGTTTAGTTGAGAGAAGATGAGGTTACTGTGTACTCCAAACAGAGTTGATTCAAAACTGAATTTAAGTAGACAAAAGCATCTCATGATCTTTTCCCTTGGAGACAGCAGCAATGTCCTCATCCTCAACTTTTCTGCACAATTGCATGAATGACTAACTAGCATGACCATAGTGCTATTTGTTTTTTTGGTTTCAGCAATACATCAACAACCGGAACAATGACAAATGTCTTCTGATTGATGCCGTACACATCCTGATTACAAAAGATGTAAGATTATTAATCAATTCTGCTCCTCTCACTGTGGATGTCAAGGTAGAATCACATTAGTACTGAAGCATATGTATCCCACATATGTCAAATCTTTACAGCAGAACCAAACCCATCCTCTTTCTCTCCATGCCACCAAAGATTGCCCAGAATTAGCACTTGGATAAAAGCAAGAAAGTTCAGGTGCTATGGCACCCAATTGAATGGGTTTTTTCAGACATTGTAAGCTGCTGCTATTACTACCTTATGACCAAGCATCAATAGACCTCAGTAGCTAAGCTCAAAGAATCAGGGCACCACCTACAAACTGGATACTGGAAAGCGAAGAAAAGGCAGTCGAGGCTAAACCCAATTCAGGTATATTGCTTGTGCTTGTGCTTGCAACAAAATTGATAGCACACATGCTGCTTATGCAAGGCAAGTTAAGCATAGAGGGAGACTACCTTATAGTGAGACCTTGGCTATCAGTTGAATATGTTGACATGCAGCAGCCTTGCATTTCCTTAACAAAATTGGAAATAACTATTTGCACGTGGTGTCGACAAGTTCATAGTTTATGTTATGACTCTTTCTTTAAGTCTATAGACATTTTTAGTTCAAGGATAAGTCTATTCAGGTCTTACCTAGAAGATCTTATGTCTTCCAGGTGTACTTCAACAATGGTTAAATACATTTGTCTCAAGAATCTCCTTGTTGTGTGTAGTGCTTTCTTTTTCTCATGGTATTAGAGGAGGTTTGAAATTGATCAATGTTAATAAGAGCTTGCTTTCTGTTCTACATACCCTACCTACAACAAATGTTCGGCACTCCTTTGCTGAATATTTATTTATTTTTTAAAAAACCAAGGTTTGACAATTTCAAATTTAATTTTTCAAAATCTCAATAGTTGAGCAATAAGTATACAAAATACATTTTGTGTTGTGCATTTGTAGTAGTAACTCAATGGGTTTCAATTTTCAACAATTTTGACAAATATTAATAAAATTATCTTTTTTCAGCTAGATCTTTTGTTAAGCATTTTGTGCTAAACATTAGTCATAGGTACAATACAATGTTGTATGTGTAATAGTCGTATATGTGACATGTAAATCCCATGTAAGTGTAAATCATTTACACTTACAAGTTTGGACTTTTTACATTTACACTTATATTGTTGCCATGTGTCATCATTATTTTTACACTTACACGAAGGCACTATAAGTATTCATCAAATACATTTACATAGCCCTATGTAAAAGTTTTGGGGTGTGTAAGTGTATTTACTATATATCCTTAATGACCATACCTTCTTGTAAATACATACTAATTAGTTGTTGGTGCATCCCAAAGCTCAATTCTATTTTTTTGCAATGAGCCACTTTGATTGACCCTTCACAAGTATTCATAATATTTGGTAGTCCCCAGACATTGGCATTTTCTACCAATATGGGACTATGGTGGTGTTATTTCAAAGAATATCTTAATGCACGTTTTGTACCAATTGATTGCTTGAGTAGAACTTTTATTTTTAACTTTGTTCATCATCATTTTTGGTCTAAGCTTTTTCAGAGCTTAGTTACTTATTGTGATTCATATTAATTAATGTAATTGGTTGTGGTGCATACTACAGCACAAATGTTTTGATGATTTTTTGTATTTTTTATTTTTTTTTGCAATGAGTGATTTAGTTGGCGCATCATCAAAAACATTATGAAATTCTCCCCTCATCAAGTAGAAATCATGTTTTTACATTTTTTTACAATGTAAGTGTAAACTATATAAATGTATTTTATTTTGCACTTACATTGTTTTATATGATCATTTGTTTTTTATAATGTAAATGTAAGTGTAAAAGCAAATACATAAGTTTATATGGTTTTACTTGGGGTCCTTCAACCTCAACATCATGCGTTCGATTATATTTGTCTTTAAACAAGAAAGCTCATAATACGATTTACATTTACATGGAGTGCAAATCAATTTCATTATGGGATTTATAGTTAAACAAAGTGTAAGTCCTAAAACATTTACATGCATAACATTGGTACAATATGTTATGAATCTTATAATCAAATTATTTTTGTCTTCAAAGGAAATGAAATTATTAATAAAAAATTTCCACCAACAAAAAACACATCATAGTTTTTTGTTTTGTTTGAACTTATCAAATAGATTTTTTTTTAGCACAAACAGTGCAACACGAAATATAAGATGGAAAAGTTTCTCAATAGAATGGAACAATGGGGAGTAATTGATGGTAGTTAACCTAATCATAGCACATTTGAACCTATAAATTAACAAATGAATATCAAAAGTTTTTAAAACACATGTTAATAACCTTCTTCATTGTGGAAAAAAAAAATATTTGGATCGAATTGTTTTTTATTATTTTGATTGAAATCTCTTAAATCATCCAAAGAACTTTGGGATAGGCTTAAAGAAACTTATGAACTTTCTATTCCTACATCACAAGTTTATTTTCACTAAAAATTAACTCACCTCACATTGTCAAAATTAATTTGAAAGTCCATGTCTGATTTTCTTAAAAAAAGACAAAACACTCTTAAAGAATCTACCACATTAGGATTAAATTTTACCAAAAAAAAAAAGAGGTTTCATTACTCCTTTCATATTTTTCTTCTTCATGGCATGGTTTTGTCTCAATTCAACCAAGTATACCAAATTTAAATCTACAAACTATTATGTTCAATATGAGGCAAGAAGATTCAGTTTTAAAATCAAAAGTTGGATTTGAAAAATCAATTGCATTTCTTTCCAACAAGTAACTGTTTTGACAAAAATAAATCATGATACAAAATATTGCAATCACAATCAACTAACCAAAAGTCATCTTCTAAACAATCAAAGACAACAAACAATTTAGAAAAATAATGTTATTATTATGACAAACCATCACATATTGCTTCCAATTAGAAAGAAAGAGCTAAAGATCAAGCCATTGGAAAATATAAATCGCCTCCTTTGCACCTATATGTAATTCTCCAAAGCCACAAACTAATGCAACTTCAAATAATGAAAAAATACAAGTTGTTTTGTTAATCACTTTTGATTCATGTTTGAATTTTTATGATCCTTGGTATATTGTTGATTTTAGAGCCACACAACATATGACTCCTCAAAGAAAGTTTTACACCCACTACAAAACAATGCCATAACCCCAAATTATCTTTGTAGTAGATGATGGACAACAACAAGCTCTTGAGAATGGATCAATTTTCATACATTTAATCATGGGAAAAACAATATTAGTTGATAATGTTTCCATGTCCCCAACTTAGCAAAAAAACTAGTCAAATAATAAACAAAGGGGATGAGAATAATATTATGTTTTTTTCAAAAAGAATTGTAAGATTACAATACTTGACATCAATAGTTAAGAAATTGTCATAGAATGTTATAACTTTTGAAAGCTTTTCCCAACTAGAGTCAATGTTGTGATGCACTAATCATCCAACTCTTCTTTTTTGGTTACTTATTTGATTTTGAAACCAATACATGGCACCACAAACTTGGCCACATAAATTTCCAATCTGTCCACAAAATGTAAAATCAACAAATTGTTTTGAGTCTTCCCTCTATTTAAATCCCTACCTCAAATCTTTGTGAAGTTTGTATAATGGGAAAACATTTAATGTCAAAATTTCCTAAACAAAGTTTCACAAAAGCCCACATCCCTATTACATTTGGTTCATAATGATGCTTGTGGTCCCTTACAAACTTGTTCATTTTGAAGGTCTTACTATTTTCTTACTTTTATTGATGATTTTTCTCACTTTACAAAGGTCTACCTTATGGAATCTAAGTTTAAAGTCTTCTCAACTTTTCAAATTTATAAAACATTTAATGAGATTCAAATTGGTAGAAAAATCAAAATCCTTTGTTTTAATGGTGGTGAATACAATTTTTTAGAATTCAACAAATTATAATGAACATGGCATTCAATGTCAATTTTTCACTTTGTTTACTCCCCTCAAAACGCATGGGGGTTTTTAATAGAATATTTGCATTTTGATGGAATCTATTCACAACATGGTGCAATATACCAAGCTACCCAATTCCTTTTGGGAAGAAGTTCTTACAACTTCAAAAAATTACTTAACTCAAGATAGCATGGTATATTCCAAGTTACTAAGTAATTAAATACTAGTTCTAATGTTGACCTAATTAGTATACCTATATCTACCTCATTTACCTACCTACCTAATTACTGCATATGTCTCTTAATTATCTACTTGTTAAATTAGTGTACCTACTTAACTACCTAGGAACAATTTTGTATGAGATAAAAGGGTTGTGTTGTATGGGGTATGGAATGTTTATCCTTCTCAAAAAGTTATCCATATTATTTGTCATCCTTTCAAACAAATGTAAACAACATAAGAGGGTGCTTCATAAGGATCCAAAAATAAATAAATAAATAAATAAATAAACAAAATGCCATCTGGGATGAGTCAATCAAAAAAACTCAACCCTAAAAGCTAAATTAGCCTAGGTGCCACATGGTTTAAATTTTTTCTCTTTCTTGGGACCCAATAAAATTGTCTTCAAGTTTGTCATTCTATTAAGATTTACAAATGAGAAATTTAACTTTAAGTCCAACATATAGTATAGGTTGATGGTTGTAAACTTGGACCTACTTAACCAACTATTGTAGCTAATGTTTGCAACAAAAAAAATCAATTAAGGGAACTTAAGCAAACAAAATTTTAGTCTATTATAATAAGGGAAAAGATGAACAAAATAGACCAAAAAAAAACTATAATAAGGGTATTAAGTTTTAATGCACTAAACCCCAAAGATTCATTCACTTAAACACGACACAACTCTAAGTACATCATATTTCTTTTAGATCCTACAATCCCACTTTGGCTAGAGTCATGTAATTCTCCACACTCTTAACTTTTCCCTCTTACACCTTTCACACACACCCACACACACACTTTGTTCCCCTTTCATTCCTATTCCTTCGCACCATAGGTAGCCAACCACTATCGCAATAATTAGTGGTTATTTATAAATGGTAGTTGCCCTTGGCTAAATCTTTTTTTTTCCTTCACCCCTATCCTTGAATCACTACAATAATCCTTCCAAATTGATTAGAAGGTAAGTAAACAAAGTCAACTTTACCTTACCTTCATAAATCCTCTTGTTATAATAATTACAATAAGACTACAATAGCTATTGTTTATCCTTTAAAGTATTTCCCTTCTGATGTTGATTATGTCCTTGTGATCCAAAGGATGAAGAGGATTGCCTTAATGCCCTTGCCCTAAGCTATTGGGCCACTATGTTGCCTCAAACTACTAGGTTTGGACATAAGGGCTAGGTTGCAATTCAACTATAATGTTGGAGTAGCAAACCCAAGTGCCATTCCATATTCTAGGTCCTCATCATCACTCCAATTGAAGGAATTTTGTAATAGGTTGGAAGAAGGTATAACCCCATGATATTAATACTAGAATTGTATGAAGGCAATAATGTAAGACATCATTATTTCATGCCGATTAAGGCCATCATCTTTCTTCCATTTGGCAAACATGGCCACTATTGTGGTCATGACAAGTGGAAGCCGATTAGAATAGTTTTTGGATTTCAAAAATTTGATAACATCAAACTTGATAGCAATATTGTGAACTAAATTGGGTGTATTTGAAAATTTTGGAACTTCATTTAATTAAATTTTCAAAAAATTCCGAAAAGGTTCTTTTTTTTGTATGTGGTGAATAGATTTGGACCAAATCAATACCTATCACAAAGTATGAAAAACAAAATACATGTCAAAGTGAGGAACCTATAGGTGACATTTTCAATGAAATTCTAGGTGAAAAATGATAGTGATATAAGAATAGGAAACCCACCAAACTTTTGGAAAGTTGTTACAATTACTATAACACTTTGATAATAGATGTGATTTTTTAATGTTCAAAAGCCATGAAAAGTTTATTGCTAAATATTTTCATCAAAAAAACATTGATGATGAAAAGAAAAATACATCCTTGAATTGGGCATGTTTTGTTTTTGCATTTTTTTCCCCTTGTTAATGGAACATGTCACCCACATGACAGCCTATAGCCATAAACATATTGCACATTATATATTATATGTACATTGAATGTACCCAATCCTTTTAATTTGACCATTGGATCAAGGTAAATTTTGACTTAAAGCACACTGTGAACTACAAAAAGTTGCCATGCATATTCCAAAAGATATTTCTTCAATTTATGATTGCCAAAAGGTTGCCATTAAGAAAAAGATCACTATACAATCCCCTTTCTAGAATTTAACTATTTTATTAACTTCACCTTTTAGTAATTGGAGAGCACTAAGTTATTCTACCTACCCTCTAGACTAACTAAACTAGAAAACTAGGTTCAAAACTTGCCCACCAACAAATACCCTTATAATGAAATTGTTGGAATTCATGGAGATGGGGGGTTTGGGGGGGGGTCATGCCTTTAGTTGTAAGTCAACCAACACCTCAAACATCTTCTCCTCGCAAACCAAATCTTATTCCTTCCAATAATTGAAATCCATTATTAACAATTCCAACGATTCGCACACATTTTCAAGACTCATGTCCCATGCACATTTCTCCTACACAAACACCACCCATTTCCCTTCCACCTATTTGCCCAATCATTAGCTAGCCATAAGGCAATATCTAGTCTTTGTCACCGACCTAAAGTTTTGAATGTATCTTTTTAACCTCCTAGTTCATAGAGCTTGCCACATCTCCAAAATCCATGTAATATACTAAACTTTCTAATAGACCATTGAAGGTGTTTAATAATCTCAAAAATATCATGATCAAAACCATTTTATGTATGCATCTATGGTTCATGTTGTTGAACCATTTTCCTTACATGAAGCTTTTAACGATCCTAATGCATCACATTGGAGAACAACCCTTGATAAAGAATACAATTCTATGATGGAAAGTACAACTTGGATTATGGCGGATTGACCTTTTCATTGTCCAAACTCCATGGTGAGTTCTAAATGGGTTTCTAGCATAAATACAAATGAAAATCACATTATTTCCTACTACAAGGCATAGTTGATGCGATAGGTTTCACATAAAAAACTTGACATCGATTGTTCATTGACTATAAGGAAACTTTATCCTTGGTTGTCAAGATGACATCTCTTCATCTGCTCACCTCCATTGTTGTCATTTATGAAGCCTACTATATTTACTAAATTTGACAATACTACTGCATTCTTACATGGCCATTTTAAAAAAAAGATTTTTCTTGAACAACTAAAAGGCAATGTTTCACCAAGCAAAGAACTTAAGGTATGCCACTTGTTCAAGTCTCTTTATGGGCTCAATCAAACACCTTGTGTGTGATATGACTATTTCAATGCTCATCTTTTGCATATTGGGTATATTTGGTGCTCCTCTCACACAAATATTTATATTAATTGCATGCAAACATTTTTTGTGAGTCATTGGAATATATGTTGATGATCGTGTCATTTTCTCCAATGATTTAGCTTACCTAGATGTTTTTAAAAGTCTTTTGGCAAAAAGCTTTGCCATGTGAAACAATACAACATTGAATGTGTTTAAGTATTCAACTTTTGAACATGGTCAAACTTGTAAAACACTTTTTCTTTCTCAAGAGGAATATATTTAAAAACATTTGCACAAGTTCCACATGGAGACTTGTAAACCAATTGCCACTCCTCTTCTAACAAGAATTCATTATACCAAGGACATGATGTCCTTTACATATGTTGAATAAGTCAATATGACTTTAGTTCCCTTTGCTAATGCAATTGGTAGCTTAATGTATCTTGAAACTTGTACTAGGTGAAACATTACTTTTCTAGCAATTTGACCTAATTTATGGCCATTCTAGGTTGGTGCATTATTTTATTGTAAAGTGTTTTTTGCACACTACCTCCAAGCAACCAAACACATGGGTATTCAATATTTTGCATTGTCCATCAAGGTGAAAAACACGAAAAGTAGCCAAGGTCAAAGTCATTTTGACATGTGGCATTCACGTGTTGTTTTCTTCCCCTTTTTTTTGCATTTTTCATACTTAATTTACAAAAGTGTGTAAGATATAAATTTTTTTTGATTACATATTGGTCTTGTATCATTTATATTTTGAATTCATCTTTTATACCACATAAAAGTGAATAACTTTTGTTAAAAACACATTATGAAATTTAATAATTTTCAAACCAAAAACACATTTGAACCAAATGCACTTGAAAATGTGCTTAAAAAAAAATTTCACCAATTTCAATTGATTTTTCTTTTTTAATCATCAATATTAATATCATTTTCAATTTTGAAAAGGAATGGTGCACCTTCTGTATGGAAAAAAATGTTTGAGAAAAAAAATTATCCACGACTACCTTGAACATGCAAAAAGACTTTTGAAACATCATCAATTTGTGTCAAATTTTAAACATTGAAACTTTGCAAATAATGCATCATATTCCAAAAAAAAATGATTATCCAACTTATTATGCCCCCCACACATGATTGTTTAAAGTTGCAAAATTATAATTTGAAGCATTACATACACATTGGCCTATGGCTCCTTTTATTATGTTTGCAACCATCACATTTTAGTCCTTGTTTTTTTAAGGCTAAACAAATTCAACTCGGGTTGGGATTGCAAGTGGGTGAGTTGACTTTTGGTGGTTTGTATATGGTTATGTTTTCCTTATTGGAGGATAAGTGCCATTTCATAGCAAAGTTGCAATGAACCTAATGTGGTTTTTTCCTCTATTAAGTTCAAATACATTGGTGCCATTATTGCAACCAAGGAAGCCCTATGGTTGTGGCAATTATTCAAGGATTTGGGTTTTAAAAAAGATGGCTTGATGTGTCTTTGTGATAATCAATCATGCATTAAACTGACTCAAAATGTTTGTTTTCATAATAGATCAAAGCACATTGAATTACAATTCCACTTCTTGCTGAATGATGTTGATTTCCAAGAATTCAAATTTCATTTTATGTCAACTAAAACTGTGTGGGTTGGTATTCTTATCAAAGTTGTGCCCAAGCCCAACATGTTCTTTGCTTTCAAGTTATGGGAGTCACTTTATCACATTTATAGCTAAAGGGGAAGTGATATATTAATTTCTTTGTCAACTCCACAAATTTGTTTAAAGGGGAGTGATGGCACATGGTGTTAACAATACTTAGTTTAGGTTATGGCTCTTTAATTAAGTCTAAAGAACATTCTTAATTTTATTTGAAAGAATATGCCTATTCATGTCTTACTTATAAAACCTTTTCTTTTATGTATATTTCATCAATTGTTAAATAGACTTCTTTTAAAAATCTCCTTGTTGTGTGTATTGTTTTCTTTTTCCCAATGACAATTTTTTTTTTTTGTCATAATTTGATTGTATGTCAAACTAAATCTTATAGTCCATGTAGGGTTTCATATTTTTTTGGCACTTAATTACCATCTAATCTATTTGTTGGTATGTAGATTTCATCTTTGCATATATTCCATAGTTCAATTGTTTGTACATTATTTATGAATATAATAATTGTTGTGTTGATTGTTATATTATAGTGGTTGTTATTAATTATGACTATTTGTTATCATAATGTGTGCATTTGGGCTTGACAATCAAGCTACATGTGGTTTATGTGTTGTTTTCATGGTGGTGTGCATGTTGAGGGCTTGCATGGGTTTATAAGCCATTGTCCACACTTGGGTTGAAAATTGTTTTGAAAATTTGTCCTTTTTCAAACTAGGAAGGGAGGCATGGTCCACCTTGTTATTCTAAGTACATCTAGTACCTTACATCATCCCTAGAAACCCATAAGTTTAATTCTACATAAACCTAATATAACACCCGACCCTCCTTGAATTGCCATTTGACTTCCAAGAATCTACAATGAGTACCTTGCAATACCCAATTATAATTAGTAGTAGCAATATATTTCAACCTTTTACCTTTCAAAGCTTTAGGACTGTTTTTTGTGCTTGAACTTGACATAAAGTAAACACAATCTCAATTTGAAGATTCATAAAAAGATAAGTTGAAGGCAATTAAAGCTTCATATTAACCCAATTGTAACTAAGGTTGAAGTTTTGTTTCATAATGGTTCATATTTTATTATTGGAATTCTTTTATTACAAAAGTCAATTTATTGGATGGAAATGAGAATTATTTAGAGGAGGTTTGCTACTCTCAAGATGGTTAACGCAAGAGGCTCACTAGTCCACAATTTCAAGGTGACAACTTTCATGAAGGACCAATTTATTTATCAAAGTTCGAGTTCATTAGTAGCATTTAGACTATTTAAATTGTAATTATTCAAACATTTGAGAGCACACATTTCATTAATTAATGACTTATAAATTCATTCTTGATTTTAAATTCCATTTGCTCTCATCTCTTATCATCAATTTCATGTTTCAAGGTTAGGAATGTTTAACAAGCACAAGATGTTCATTGGGGCACATTCTTAAGGGGACAACTTTCATGAAGGACCTCCATTCAAGGTTCAATTCCATTGACAACACTCAAATTATGTAGATTGTAAATGTTTTCATTTTGTTTCCACACATTTTATCTATTCAAAGCTTATAATTGTAATTTCTTTTATATATTGTTAGCATTTTCATGTTCTAATGCTAGGAATGTTTAACAAACATAAGAGGCTCAATATTATATGGTCTCAAGGTGACAAGTTCCATGAAGGACCAACTATTTATCAAAACTTAAGTTCATTGAAAAAACTCATATTACTCAAATTATAAATTGTAGTTATTTAGATTTTGTATGCATGCATTTTGCTAATTCCTTGAAGGGACACTTTGTGTTAAAATTTGACACTATTTAAATCAAAGAGGGTATTGTTTGGGGGTATTATGTGAGGTCTTTAAAAATTTCCCCACCCTATTATCGTTTAAGTTTTTAATGTCCACATATTTAAACCATTGCAAATTTAATATGTTTCATGTTTGCATTGAGTTTTGGTATCTCAATTTTTAGTTAAATTAGTTGAAATCATGAGGAGTGATGAAGGATTCACAATATGTCCACGTGTTCACATATATTAGTTAAACAACCATTGCGCAAGAAATAATCCAAAAATAACAATACGTAATGTGTAAGTTAAGGCAAGGTGCCTTGTAAAATGTTATAACTTTCTTAAAACTTGGGATTAATGCATAATTTATATTAATTATATTCCAATTTTGAGAATAAACACAATCCTATTATAAAATAAATTGAATTATAATTTTTACTTAACAACCAATATATTAAACCTTATATTTTTACTAATGTAATTTTCCAGTTCAAAAAAGAGTATCCTACCAAGGTTAACTCAAGGCTTACATTTGCATTTCAAATTTCAAGATTGTTTTTATTTCTTATAAACACTTTCATGTTTGAAGGTCGGGAATGTTCAAGAAGCACAAAAGCCTCATTGATTTGACAATCTTAAAGGGAAAACTTCCACATGAAGGACCAACTATTTATGAAGGTTCAACTTCATTGGCAACATTCAAATTACTCAATTTCTAGATTATAGTTACTTAGACTTTGTATGGACATATTATGTTGTTCATTCATAGTTTATAATCACAACTCATATTTAGTTTCCCCAATGTTATACATGTGAACATAGTTGTTATTGTATATAGTACAAAAGTATCGAGTTTGCTTCTCTTTTTCATTGTTTGGCCTAATCCATTTTTTTGAAAAAAGATGAATGATGCCCAAAAATAATTTGGACCCGTGTTATGCACATTTTGGGCTTGCACATAGTGTCCATTATATGCCCAAAACATGCATAACAAGACCCAAAGTGTGTATGGGTAATGCACTATGAAGATGTGTCTAAGCACCACCAAAGACACATGGAAGATCAAAGGGGCAATCATGGAAAAAAAACATGCAATACTTTTACCATACCCAAAATAACAATTATGTGTGTGTGTATATGATGTTGGGTCCTTAAACTTTGTGTTTAATTGTTGGGAATGTTCAACATCCCATTTTGCTATTTGCAAGGCTATAAATTGCAATTTAGGCAAAGTGCCTTTCACTATTTGCAAATGTTTCACTACTGGTTGGATGGTTGTATTACATGTGCATCCTTACTTAATGATATTTTAGAAATTGTATGATTCAAGTTCAAATATCGTATTGGTGTTAATATACCCCCAATATGAATGTGAAAAGATGGAATACCAATGTCACTAATTTGACCTATGTTTGATGCCATTGAACACATTGTAATATATATTTTGAAAGTGCAAATGGTACACTTTGCAATTTCGCTATGAATTAAAAATTTTATATTGTTAAATTTTCAGTGACAAACTTATTCAAAATTCAATAACCCTTGCATTATAAGTCTAAATGTTACAAAAATACCTTTGTACACCCCTACTCATCAAGAACTTTCCAATAGTACCAAAAACATAGTAAGGAGTGTTGTGGTTTGAGAAATCTTAACATGACAAAACAACCAAATTATCCACCTCGATAGATGGATAATCATATATGGGTGCAAACATAATAGAAGGAGCCACTAAGGGGTGCGGACAATAGTCAAAATTATAATATTTCTTAAAATTTTAAAAAATCACGAAGAGAACACAATAATTTGGATTGTTAACTTTTTTTTTTTTTTTTGGGGAGTAGCATCCATTAATTGCAAAGTTTCAATAATAAGAAATTGATTCAAATCGATGATATTTCGAGAGTCTTTTTGAATGTTTCAAACATTCAAAATATGATGGTGGATGATTCATTTTTATTAATGTTTTTTTTTCATATCAAATGAGCACCAGCCTAGCGTCTCCTCTCTGGCTATGCAACTGTGCACACAATACCCATTCTGCAGGTGTGTGCAAAATTGCACAAGGTATGTTGTGCACAAGGTGCTTCTTTCATGTAGAGAAATCATTTCAATTTGCTTTGTGTGATGTTGTATCTACCACATCAGCTTTGTATGTGATTTTTGAATGCACCCTTTTCAACTAAAATAGGCAAAGATTTCCTTCACATATTGGTCATAAAGTTACTGGCAGAAAATTATGATATTATTCTCCCCTCCAGAAGAAGAAGAAGAGGAGGAATAGAGAACCCAAATTCAAACATATTTGGCTATCTGCAAAGTATCCAACTTTTATATAAGAAAATCTACTTGTTGCCCAATTAGTTAATTGCACATATCAACTTTAGTGCTCGACTTCAGAGATGATGATGGATGAAGTTGATGGATGCCCCCCCCCCCCCCCCACCCACCCCCTCTCTCCCTTTTCTTCCCTTTTTTTCCTATATTTTTATAATACTTCTTATAATCTTACAATTACAAAATAATTATAAAAAATATGCAT